>Ga0105055_10007687_pt1 | contig 14227 bp, 9 predicted proteins | sample BON03_FD_78090 | JGI IMG/M metagenome (GOLD analysis project Ga0105055, IMG submission 78090) | Freshwater microbial communities from Lake Bonney liftoff mats and glacier meltwater in Antarctica - BON-03 | ecosystem: Environmental > Aquatic > Freshwater > Ice > Glacier meltwater | place: Lake...
AATGAAGGGCGATGGCGGCGAAATAGTTTCCCCATCCGCCGTAACCCGCCGTCGGTGGCGTATTCCCAAACAGGATCCAGGAGAAAAACGAGGAGAGAGAATTCCAACGCTGAAGAACTGACGAATCATCCGTGCGTGAATTCGGTCCCCGCAGGACGCCTTCAAGCGTGACATTGGCCAATTCGGCAAACAACCAGTCGAGCATCATGTGACCACGTTGTTTCATTTCCGGATCTTTCGCATAGGTGGCCAACATCAACATCGGAATAGCGTATTCGCCGATGTAGTGCGTCGGGTTGTATTCTCCCTGCCCAATGGTGGTGGTAATATCCATCCAATCGATCAACCAGCCTCGGGCCTCCTTCAGATTGTCCGATGAAGAATTGCCCGTATACCAGGTTTCGCCCGGTTCATTCGGATAAAGTTCAGACATCAGATACAAGGAAGTGTGATACATCGTCCAGTGATTCTCGGTATCACCGCGCAACTGACGCTCGGTGCGCCAGGCCTTGCGGATGGAAGCCCGGGCTTCCGCCGAGAGTTTATCCTGACCGGCCAGGGCCACAATCGCACTGGGGAACATCCAGAAAGGTCCGGTCCCGGGCGTTTCCATCATTTCAATGACCCGTTGGTTACATTCCTCGATGCGCTGATTGCGCTCCAAAAGCATCGTGATCACCGCGAGGTCGAGTTTGGCGGGTGGCCCACCGGCATCGATACGACTGAAGCGCCAATCGTAAACCTCGTTGACGCGGGCCAAATACGCCGCCCGGCGTTCACCCGCATCCTGGATAACTTCGAGGGAAGGCGGGGGGGCCTCGTAAGAGGGTTGAGCCTGGGTAAGGCTAATGGCGGCGAGGGCAACGAAAGCGCGGCCCAGAGACTTAATCGATTTAAAAGAATTCATGCCTAGGGGTGGGTGGTATCGGTAATGGTAAGGGTATTAAAATCGAGCACCCGCTGAAGATCGCCATGCGTGATCGTAAGTTTGCGACCGCCGACTTCCGCGTTGAGATGAGTGCCTTCGAAAAGTTTCCCCTGCGAATAATCAAGTGGCGTGCCGTCGACGATCGGCGCTTCTCCGTAGGTCACCGAAACCTTTTTTCCCCGCAAGGTGGTCATCTTCACGCTGGGAACCTGATCGAGGGAATACTGAAACGGCAAGGCGATCATCGCTTGCTGGAAATCTTCGTAGCTGTCGAATTCATCGGCACTGGCGGCCTGCACGATAGTGCCGTTTTTCACATGAGGACTGACCAAAACACGACCTCCGGTATGCTCACGGTAATAGGCGTAACCGGCTGTGCTGGCGGTGCGACGATAATCCATGTGTGGAATCCAATCGTAGCCGGCCAGAGGACGGTAGGCGATGTATGCATCCCCACCTCGCGCGAATATCCATCCGGATTCGTGCTCAACTACATCGTTGAGATCCTTGGAGAAGAAACCGTTAACCTGAGGAAACCTCGCTGCGGGATCGATATCATACAAGGCGATCACCGTATCGAGATCCTGAAAGACTTTTTCGTAGGGAGAGCATCCCAGGATCTTGTCGGCCGAATCGTAAGAAGGCTTACCTTCAGCGGCTACGCTCACCGGCATCGGTTCGGGAAAGGTGGAAAACTGCATCTGCATCACCCGACCGGAGGAATGTGGATGCAAAGAGTAGATCGTCGGATGTTTGCCCCGGGGATCCTCTTCGCGCCAAGTTACATCCCAGACATGCGATTGAATCGCGTCGTTGACGCGTCCCTGATGCGAGCCCACCGCGTAATCGTGACGTAGATACTGGGTTTTATAGATCGGCGGCATATGTTCATCATCGTAGCGCCACATGCGTCGGGTGCGGGCCCGATCATGTTGCAGAATATCCTGCTGCCGATCCGTCGCGATCCGGTAGATTACTTGCGGCACTTCGTAGTGATCGCCCAGCATGGCGAAATAGGTGCCGAAGCCACCGTAATTCCGCGTTGGAGGAGTGTTACCAAATAGCATCCATGAAAAGGAAGACGCGAGGGCGTTCCAGCGCTCGACCACCGAGGTATCATCGGTGCGGGAGTTGGGACCACGGAGAACACCTTCGAGGGTGACTGTAGCCAACTCAGCAAAGAGCCAATCGAGCATCATGGTGCCGCGCTTCTTCATTTCAGGATCTTCGGCATAAGTAGCCAACATGAGCATGGGGATAGCATATTCGCCAATATAGTGACTCGGGTTGTATTCTCCCTGTCCAATCGTCGTGGTGATATCCATCCAATCGATCAGCCAACTACGGGTTTCTTCGAGATTCTCCTCCGAACTTTTGCCCGTATACCAAGTGTCTCCCGATTCGTTCGGATAAAGCTCCGACATCATGTAGAGCGCCGTGTGATACATCACCCAATGATTCTCCGTATCGCCGCGCAACTGACGCGTGTCTGCCCAGGCGCCACGAATCGCATCGCGCGCCTCCGATGATAATTTATCCTTCCCTACTTGGGCGGCGATGGCCACGGGGAACATCCAAAACGGCCCTGTGCCGGGAGCCTTCATCAACTCGATGATCCGGGCATTGACCGCATCGATCCGTTCATTGCGCAACATCAGCATCGAAGCCGATGCGATATCGATGACAATCTTGGGTTCACCTGTGCCGATGCGATTAATCCGCCAATCGTAGACCTCGTTGAGACGAGCCAGATAAGCAGCCCGACGTTCCGCGGGATCTTCAATCACGCGGCGATCAGGGATCGCTCCCTCATACGAAGGTTGCGGGGCGTCTGCCCAAGAAGTAGAAGCGATTAAGGCACTCAGTAAACCGACAAAAATTTGTTTAGCTTTCATGGCAAAAGATCCGGTTTCAGTCCTCACTCTGAGGAAGGGAGACAAAGTAATTCACGAGAGAACCTTCCATCGTGTCGGCGTTCCAAGTGCGACCAAAGTCATCCGACCAATAGAGCGTTTCCTTAAACACGCTGACGTAGAGGCGTCCGTTATTCGGATTCACCCCTACTCGCCACACGCGCGGATTCTCCGGCAATCCGGCATCGCGGGAAACCCAAGTCATACCGCCATCCTCGCTGGTCAAAATACCATTGGCCCAGCCGCCCACAGCAAGCCGTTGGGGATTCGTAGCATCAAAGGTCACATTGTAAATCGGATGTTCGGAATCGAGTCCCTTAATTTGCGACCAAGTGACACCGCCATCATGCGACATCCAAGCACCATGCCAATCCGTCGAAGCCATCCATACCGAGGCATCGTGTGGGGATTGTTCGAGATCGTTGACCTGAGTGGTGGTCGGCAAGACCTGCCGCCAATGCAGACCGGCGTCTTCGGTCAGGAAAATTCCTTTTTCGCAACCTGCCAAAACGCGACCTGCGGTGGTGCGATCGACCTCAATGGTTTTCGTGAATTTGCCGCGATCGGGCAGACCCTTTTCCCGGCGGATAATCGTCTTCCCCTGATCGAGAGAAACTCCCACGCCATCCGGCAACGCGAGATAAACGGTATCGGGCGAGTTCGGATCGATGGCCACATCCTGCCCCTCCGTCATATCCCAGCTATTCACCATGCGCCAACCTTCACCACCATCGTAGCTGACCCAAAGTCCGTTCAATGCGGCGGTGTAGATCACGTTGTGATCGCGAGGATCAAATGCCACAGCGGTGATCGAGGTATCGTTGTAGCCGAAGTGCTGCCACTCTCCTTTGTCATTGAGACGAAAGAGGCCATTGGTCGTGGTGATCGTAGAACCGATCACGTAGCCTTTGTTAACATTGGCGCAAATGATGAAATCCTGAGCGGCCGGGGCGATCGCGGCCGTGAGGCCTAGCATCAAAGCGATTGAGAGGAGACGTTTTAGTTTAGGCATGGGAAAAGCGTTCTGGTATTGCGGGGTTAAGGGGATGTCGTCATGAAATGACGCGATGAAAAATATCCTGCTGCTGACGGTTCTCTCTTTTAGTTTTCTAGGTTTGGCGCGAGCCGGTGATGCCTGCTGCGCGCCGGATTCCCCGGAAGCTCGTTTGGCCGCGGCGAATATCGTGCTGCCTGAAGTGCCGGCGGCGATCGCCAACTACGTGCCGGCGGTTCGAATGGGGAATATCGTAGTCCTCGCGGGACAGATCGCCAAGGGAAGCGATGGGAAATTCATCACAGGTAAAGTCGGCGTGGATCTCACTCTTGAGGAAGGGGCCGCCGCCGCCCGGATCTGCGCGATTCAGTTGATCGCTGCGTTGAAAGCCGAGATCGGCGATCTCTCCAAAGTGAAGCGCATCGTCCGGGTGGGTGGATTCGTGAATTGTCCCGACGATTACACGTCGCAGTCCAAAGTCGTCAACGGAGCCTCCGACCTGCTGGTCGAAATCTTCGGCGAGGCGGGACGTCACGCGCGCGCGGCCGTCGGCGTCGCTTCGCTGCCCGCGGGCGCCCCAGTGGAAATCGAAATGATGGTCGAGATCGCAGACTGACTCTGAGATCAGGTGGAACGCGTTGTCCTCAACGCGCTGCGGATCAATCGATTGGGTCTCGGACCAGCGTCTTGGGGACAAGCCGCACCACCTGAGACGGGGCTTTCTTCCACTGCCAATGACGGGGCGAGAGAGCATCGGCGTTAGGCTTGGCGGACGGTATCGTTGATTGAAGCGAGCAGCAGCTCACATTCCTGAGCCGAGTTAAACAAGTGCGTGGAAACGCGCACCGAATCGAGCCCCTGCTCGCTCACGGGACGAAGACGGAAGCGATGCTCTTGGGCAAGTTGGACCAGTAAATCACGATAAGAGATCTTGGGAGTGCGGAAGCCCATGATCGAAGCAAACATCTCCGGACGTTCCGGAGTGAGCACTTCAATCGAAGGAATTTTCTGGAGCCCTTCACGCAATTGCGTAGCCAAGGCTCGGCCGTGAGCCGCGATCCGATCGCGCCCTACCTTATAGTGAAAATCGATCGCCGCAGCGATACCGAGAATACTGGCGGCACTGCGCGTGCCATACTCATGACGAGTGGCATTTTTAGCATAGGTCATGGTGCCATCTGCAATCAGGAGGTTGTCACTATCCATCGGAATCTGACCGGTATAGGAACCGGCGCTGATCGGAATCACCTCTTCGTTGCGATCCTTGCGAATGAAGAGGATACCCGTTTCATGCGGCGCTCCCATCCATTTGTGACCACTGGTAGCGTAGGAATCACAACCGATCTCCGCCATGGTGAAAGGGAACATTCCGGCACTCTGCGCTCCATCAACGTGAAACCAAATACCATGCTCATGTGCCAGCTTGGCGATTTCCGCCGAGGGCAAGAGAATGCCAGTCGGTGCGGTCAGGTGACTGATTTGAATCACCTTGGTGCGAGGAGTGATCAAGGCGCGGATTCTCGCCAAATTGCCTTCCACTGTTTGGGTGTCTGGTTCGAATAACTTCACCACCACTCCACGTCGGATCGCTTGGTTATACCAAGGCCCGGAACCGCCGGGATGCGCGTGGTTTTCGAAAATAACTTCATCGCCTTCTGCTAACACCAAACCGCCCGCGATGATGGAATTCCCTTCCGTCGCGTTGCGCGTGAAACAGATTTCAGAAGCCTCCGTGCCGAAAAATCCGGCGGTCGTTTCCCGAGCACCCTCAAACGCGTGATGGTCGTGCTCCGAAATCGTCTGATTGTGAAGCATCACATCTGTGAACACCTTGATCACCGGTTTGGCCGCAGGCCCCAACCCACCCGTATTCATATAATGAAGATCAGGCTCGAGGGTGTATTGTTGGCGCACCGCTTTCCAGAATGCACTGTCAGTCGACGCGCTGTAATCCGGCAAAGCTACCGTAGCCATAGCAGTGTTATCGGTGGTCGCGCAGCCAATGCTGGGTCCAGCCAAGGCGCCGAGGGTGCCGATGCCGACACTGCGAAGAAACGTTTTTCGATTCATGGGGTTATACTCTGAAATGAAAGGGTGTGATCGACGGCATAGTCGCCTCCGATGGGAATTTCCTGAGTAGTATCAAACTGCATGGGAAACGCCGCGAGGGGATAATCGCGCCGGAGAAAACAATGCATCGGACCCGTATTATTTTCAAAGCGGATCACTACTCTGTTCAAAGTCGTATCGAATTGGCCGTGCCATTCCATCCACTTGGCTGAGGCACCATGCACGGCCTTCACACCCTCGAGTCCACCTTCCGCCACGACTTTGATCGTAGGATCGAGATGATCATCAAGCAGGGCGCGAGCAGCTCGAAATTCGAGGCCGCAATAATGCGAACCAGCCAATCCCCCATCGGAATGCGGATTTCCCAACGAGAGCACGCGACCGCTCACATTAGTCAGACAACTCTTAAAGCGAAACGTCCAGGTTTTCGTTTTCTCAAGTAGGAACACTTCGATGGAGCGATGTTCGTGAAAAATCACTTCATCAAGCCGACGCCATTCAAGCGCATGCGCGAGAAACGCACGGTTATCCTGCGCGTGGAGTTGATCCCAATCCATGTGCACTTGTGAACCATGATCGTCGCGCCATTTATAACCATCTTCGTGGCAGGTGGGGCCACCCCAGAAATTAATGCCGGACACCGTATTCAGCGTATAGCAAAGCGCGTGATGCCACGGGTGATCGTTGGGCCGAAAGTTAGTCAACGTATCGCCGTCGAGTGAATTGACCGGGTGGAAATACGGTTTAGGCGATTCCTTCGCGTCCAGTTTCGGCCGGTAATTATAGCGGAAAAGCAGGAGGTCATCCGCCAAGAGCGAAACGGTTTTCCCGTCTTCGTGTTCGATTCTTAAATTACTCATAATAGTGCAAATATTTCCTGAAATTTGCCCCCGGTGTTATTGCGAGCCGTTCCGTCGGGGGTAATGATCTTAGTTTCGACACCGGTCGGCACATTCACCTGGAGATTAAATTTCCCGGCTTCGACTTTCCATGACACTTCAATCAAGCCCCGTGGCGTGCAAACGCTGCCGGAGGCATATTCCAGACCGCAGACATGGGGCCGGATTTCGATCGCCTCGTAGCCGGGCTTAACCGGAGTCACTCCGAGGATACGTTGTTGAAACTCGAGAATTGGATGGGCCGACCACGCGTGGCACATCGAGCGCCAGTAGCTGTTTTCTTCCACGAAAGTAGACAGACCGTAGTTGATGGATTCGAGCCACGGGCCGAGGTTTTCACGCATCGTTTCGTAGTGTCCGGCCTTATGCATCGCGGAGAAACCGAAGTGCAACCAGAAGAACGAACCGGGGGCTAGCTTCTCGTCATTCGGAAAACGTTGAAAGATCTTTTCGTATTCCTTCGGTCCAGCGAAGCCGGCGACAATCGCCCAGGCATTTCCGTATTGGCTGATTTCGGGTCCACCGGGTTGATCGAAGTAAAGCCCCTCATCCTCCGACCAGAAAAGCGCATGCGCTTTTATCCGTAAACGCGCCGCTTCATCGCGCAGGGTTTTAGCCTCGGCCTCATTACCGTGCGACTCAGTCATCCACGCCACTTCGTCGAGAGCATTGATATATTGGGCAGAATGAATACACGTCGCACCTTTATCGGAACCAGGCACCACGCCACGTGGCCACCACGGGCACCAATCGGTCATGTTCCAATAAGGCAATTTAGAAGGTAAGCCGTCTGCATTCGTATGGCGGCGATACCAATCGAGAACGCCGCGCATCCCGGGCAACATATCCGCCAGCGTGGCCCGATCCGCCGTATACATGTAGTAATCCCGAACTGACGTGATCCAATGTATACTCCAGGCCGGCAATACTTGAACGAGACGCGAAGGGTAGCGGGCCTGCGTTAAGCCATCGGTAACGCGGGACCAATCAAAATGGTAAATCGATTGTCGACTGAGTTGAGAATCACCGGTCGTGAGCATGCCGAGTTTCGAGGTGATCATCGTATCACCCGCATACTGCATCTGCTCGTAATACGGACCGTCTTCATACGTTTCATGCGAACACATGCGCATGGTGTGCAGGCCGACGTTCCAGATCTTATTAAGATCGGGATCCGACGAATCAAACTTCGCCTTAACGTGATAGGGGTAAGCCGTGAAACGCTGCTTAATCGCGTGAAGCGTAAAGGGCGTGTCACCCACTTCGATCTTCAATCCGATGTAGCGGAAGGTGCGCCAATGCAGAGGCTCGAAAACCTCATCGCGGCCGGGAACATCCCAGATATCGCCCCAACCCGTCACCTCGCCACGTCGATCAAAGGTCCACCCGCGATCTTCATCGGCGAAGTGGGCGGCCAGATTTTCCAGCGATTGCTTTTTCCCGAGGAGTTTTGCTCCAGGAGTATTCCAAGGCAGTCTCAGGGCTTCGGCATAATTCAACCTTACCGTGCTACCCTCTCCTCCTGACGTGACTAGGTTCGGAAACGCCGTCGTGAGCGCGCCCATATCGAGCACGAGATCAACCGTCGTGCCAGCAGCAAGCGTCAGTGACTGATCTTTTTCCAAGAGCGCCGTCCATTCGGCAGAAACTTTCTCCCCTCCACTCAGATACGCATCGGGGAATCTTTCCAATTCGCCCTCTTCAAGCATCGGAATCATCCGTGGCATCAAACCGTAAGGACTCGCCGGATCGCGGCGGTTCTCCTTCAACTCGGCCTTGAATAACACATGAGCGCTTTGCCACGCCGAATCATCAAATTCCGCGCCGGTCCAGCCTTCGGGAATCAAGCCCGAAACCCGGTGCTCAAAGTAACCCAGGTAGCCTTCAAAGGTCGTGTTTTCGTTCTGAAAACGAAACGCCTTATCCACCGCTACTTTCCAAGACTCATCGGTGCGCAGATCGATGATCGCCTCGCCTTGCATGTCCTGAAGCGTGCCCTCGAGCACAAACCCACCGGTGTATGTCATCACCGAACAAGGAGGGCCCAAGAAAGCCGGTCGATGCGCCACGCGCGACATGTCTTGCACAATCGCGGAGAGCACATTTTTACCGGCGCGCAGATGCGGCGTCAGGTTAAACGAATCATAGAAATGATGGACAATGTCGCCCTTAGCCGGACCGCGACCAAGGAAGACGCCGTTGCAGTAAAACAGGTAACGACTATCCGCCGACAAATCGACGTGCAGGCTCGCTGCAGTCGGATCCGCCACCTCAAAAGTGCGACGAAAATACCGCACTTGATAGTGCGATGGCGACGACTCCTCAGGAGCGGGGGCGAGATGGGAACCCTCGGCGGACCAGATCCACGAGGCAGAATTTACAAATGATGAAGCGGACACGTTGGTGCAATAAAAGTGGTGAGCAGGCGTTACGGGGAAGCAGGAACGAATACGAAATCAAAACCGTAGGAACCGTAGAGGCCCGCTTCCTCCCAAGTCTTCCCGAGATCGTCGGAACGATAAAAACCCTGCTCAAAGGTGGAAACCCAAAGTCTGTTCGCGACGTCGGGATCAAACGACAGCACGAAAACATTTTTCGTGGGCAATCCGGCAGAGCGATCAGACCAAGTTTTACCGCCATCGACGGAAACCCGCACCCCGACTCCCCAGCCGCCCACGGCCATGTTGGCTGCGGAGTGCGCATCAAGCGCCGACGCATAAAGGTTATTCTGGGCAGAGCCCGGATCTGTCGGCGTCCACGTTTCACCCGCGTCGTGCGATAGCCAAGCCCCGCGACCTTGCGTGCCAGCGAGGAGGATTTTTGGATCAACTGCACTTTGCACCATTCGCAACGCGGTGGCGGGCGGCGAATCGGTGCGCGACCACGTCTTAGCGCCATTAGTTGAGAGGTAAATGCCATCTTCCGTGCCCAACAACACGCGACCCGCCGTCTGCGAATCAGCGACCACGGTTTGGCAATAAAGCATGTTTAGTCCTGCTTGGGCATGCTGCCATGTCGCGCCACCGTCGGTGCTGCGCAAGGGGCCCCAACAGGTGCTGGCATAAAATTCGTTTGGATTGGACGGATTCACCGCAAAGGTGCGCACGTCCATGACATCCCACCCCGTGGTCAGCCGCCAGGTCTGGCCTGCATTTGTCGTGCGCAGAATCCCATCGCCGGAGGCCACGAGCATGACCTGCCCGTCACTCCCCGGTTGCACGGCGACGGAATTAACTCCCAGAACCCGTGGACCAAAATTCTGCCACGAACCATCAGATTGCAGTCGGTAGAGTCCCGAATCGGTCGGCGTGGAACTGTTTTTCTGTGCCCCCGTCATCGCAACGGCGGCATAAAGCTCGTGCTGAGATTGAGGGGACGTTGCACCGGCCGGAGCCAAGGCCACGACGAAAGAAAGAAGAAAGAAAATCGGGGTTTTCATCAATGGATGGGATCGACGGTTTTGAGAATGGAAGAACGAGAGAAATCCAGACGGTAGCGTTCGCCACCTTGACGAATTTCGAGGCGCTGACTGCCTTTCTCTTCGTAAGCAAAGGGACTATCAAAGAGCGGCCAATTCTCGTAATCGATCGGCTCATTATTCACGGTCGGAGTATCGCCATAGCGGGCATGCAACTCGGTGCCATCCAACGCGGTGAAGGTCACTTCGGCGGTCTCCTTAATAGAGAAGCTGATCGACAAGGCTCGCACGGCGGCTTTGAAATCGGCAAACGAGGCGTAATCACTAACTGGCGCCACTTGGACCACGTAACCGTTTTTCAAAGAGTCGCTGACGAGGCATTTGTGACCCGTGCCCCATTGGTCAGCATTAGCTGAGATCCAGGCACCTGCCCCGCCGGCGAGTAGGCCAGTCCAATCATTAGGTTTCCAGACCCCCGGAGCAAACGGACGGTAAGCGATGTAGGTCGGGCCGCCTTGAGCGAATATCCACCCAGAGGCGTCCTCGACGGTATCTTTCAGATCACGTGAGAAAAATGTCGTGATGTGCGGAAACCGGGTGCCGGGCGCAATGTCGTGGAGCGCAATCAACGCGGAGCCGTGTTGGAAGACCTGTTCGTAGGGCGAACCGCTCGCGAGCTTGTCCTCGGAGTCGTAATCGACCTTCGACCGGGCGATCAGATCGGTGACCGTGTCCCAATCGGCACCGAAAAACATCGTGCCCTCCAAGGGTGAGGAATAGGGCTGGACCGCAAAGAATGTATTGGCGGCTTCAGCCAGCGGCTGATCCGTGCTCCACTTGAGGCTCCACGTTTGCTGCTGGATGGGTTGCAACAATCCGCCCTGCGTCGAACCGAGGACAAAATCGCGGGCTACATAGCTATATTTGTAAACTGGGATCGTGCGTTTGTCGTGAATGGTAAAGGAGAGCGGACCGGCATTGCGCATGCGCCAGCGGGTGCGTTTCAGCTCTCGCTCGACGTAAGGCTCATCGCGGTCGCGGGCCACGCGTTCAAGGATGGGCGGGGGCACATAGCCACTCAGAGCGAGCAGAATGTTGCCCGCACGGTGAGCGGCCGGAGTGTCGCCCAAACCAAAGGCGAACCAACCTAGAGTGGAACTGTAGGCATTGCCCGGCACCATGATTTGTTTCGGATATACTCGGCTGTGTGCGCCGCCGTAGGAGCCGTTAACCTGCTCAACCGCATAGTCGTAAATGAGGTAGTCCAACATCATGTGGGCTTTCTGCCGCAACTCGGGATCTTCCGCCCATCCGGCCAGCAAGGCCATCGGGATGATGTATTCCTCGATGTAATTCGGAGAGTCGTATTCACCCTGACCGTAGCTGGTCGTGATCTTGATCCAGTGTTCGATATAAGATTTAGCCTCCGCTAAATTTTCGACCGAAGACTTCCCATTAAACCAATCCTCCGGTCCCGCCTCGGGCCAGGTCTGCGCCACCAAGTAGCGGGTCGCGTAGCTCATCGCCCAGTGATTCTCCGTGTCCCCGCGGTTAGGCCAGTAGATTTTCCAGAGTTCCTGGATACGCTGCCAGGAGGCCTGATCGAGATTGTCGTGGCCGGCCATCATCACCGATACCATCGGGTAGGCCCAAAACATATTTGCCGTCGGCATGGGCTCCATCAATTGCCCGAGGCGCTTGAGGGCCTCATCTACCCGTTGCCCCGTTTGCAAGCAGGCGGCGATACCCATGTAATGGCCCAATGGCAGGGGTTTCGCATCGGGATCGACGGTCGCCACAGCTTTGGCGATGACGGCTTCCCTCCGCTCCAAATAGCGGCGCGTAACATCGGCATCTTTCAATGAAAGTGCCTCTGCGGCGGTCACCACTGATATTTCAGCCGTGAGGGTTAGGAGCACAGCAACACAGGTTGCACGATAGAGAACTCGCCTTAGATTCATCAATGAAGGGGTTTTGGGATTCAAAGGGTGAATTTGTGGGGGCATTCACAGGTATTTCAACCCGCAATTCCAATGAATTTTCATGATCTTCATTTTCACGAATTTCGGGCATCACGAACACTGATGATGATATTTGTCATTCTTCCAATCAGAGGTAAAAGAGAGCTTCAGGAGACAATGACGAAACCCATGCTCAATAATCGATCTGAAGACATAGCGGTTGACTCTTTCACAACCTACCAAATGAATTTCTGAAATAATCATTACAGCCGTTTTACCCCATGCTGATCTCTGAAATCGCCCAGAAAGCCAATGTCTCCCCCGCGACAGTTTCTCGTGTTATAAATCAACCTCATCTCGTTGCGCCCGATAAGCTTGCTAGAGTTCAAGCCGTCATGGTCGAGGTCAATTATACCCCGACGCCTCTTCATCGTCGACGCGGCCCCAAAGCTCGCCTCGCCGCTCCTAAACAGATCGGCGTGTGGTTTATCGGTGAGGGAAAAAACCCCAGCCTGAGTTGGTTTCAGGAACAGCTCCTCCAAGTCCAATCTTCATTGGAACGCCGACCGATCGAGTTTTCCGTGCTTTATTCTCACTCGGCGAACGAACCTCCCCGAGCGGTATTGGAGGGGCAGATCGACGGCATTATTTTACTGGGTGGAGAGCCCACCAAGGATTGCATGCGCAAACTCGGCGATACTCCCCATATTTGGTTCATGACCCGTCGCTCAACAGAATACCCCGGAGATTATGTAGAGCCCGATAATGTAATGAATGGACGAATGGCCGCCGACTTCCTTCACCAACAAGGGCACAAGACAGTTGCGGCTATCAGCACCGAACCCTCCTATAGCGCCATTGCGTGGCGAGTGGCCGCATTTGCAGCGCGCGCCGAGGAGCTCGGTCTTAAATACTTCCCGATATTGGGAGAGTTGCAGCCCGAGATAAGCTATTTACAGCATGCTCCCGCTCACCATGAGGGCAAATCGCTGGCCAAACGTGTGCTAAGCTCAAAACCCAGACCAACAGGGCTTTACGTGCCCGTCGACCATTCCTGCGGATCGTTTTTTCGCGCGATGCGCCAAGTCGGCCTGAATCCAGGGACCGACTACGAAGCAATTCTCGGAAACTACAACCCTGTGATTTATCACAATCTGGATCATCTCCCCGCAGCGCTTGATATCAATCTGTCCACACTGGTGCACAAAGTAGTCGATCAATTACTTTGGCGCATCGAAAACCCTCAAGCTCTCGGTCGCGCCGGCTGCATGATTTCTCCCAGTCTGATTTCACGGTCATGATGGGGTAGGCAGGCAGGCAATTCCACCTTTGAATATTCATAATTCAGGGGCTTGCATTCAGATGTAACGTAGCTTTTACATGAGAATGACTATTGAGGGACCCAATCCCTCATTGGACAAACCACCCCCAAATTGAAACCCAAATTCATTAGAGAAACCCGCACGACCAAAGCGTATTTGGTCAACACACCACCGCTAAATTCATAAGACCCGCAGGTGCGGTTGTGTTTATACTGCACGCACCTCGGCATGACGATAGGACGGCTTCGCCGCACTCATCAACACCTCACAAGAGTGCTTGATTGAAGTGCCTAAGCTGCGCCTGTTTCGCGCGTCGATTACCTGTGGTCAAATTACTTTCCCACTTTTTGGGATGGTTTCATAGCCATCCCGGAAAACCCAAAGCCGGTCTACCTAAGGACCGGCAACTACAAAAAACACCAACAAAATACATGAAACCAGAACCTAGCTATCCAAAGCACAGGGCCAAGATTACCTTGGCTACCTGTTTGGCAGCGCTGTTCGCCGTTGCGATTGTGCCTGTAAATGCACAGCAATCCGACGATGATGCGCTTGCTACCGATGAAAACGTCGAAACGCTTGGAGCGTTCGAAGTCGCCACGGACAAGGACTCCGGCTACCTGAAGACCAATTCCGCTACGGCTACCCGTATCGGCATGGAAATTCAGAAAGTCCCAATGAACGTCTCCGTGCTCTCACGTGAGTTCCTCGACGACACCAAT
>Ga0105055_10007688_pt1 | contig 14226 bp, 13 predicted proteins | sample BON03_FD_78090 | JGI IMG/M metagenome (GOLD analysis project Ga0105055, IMG submission 78090) | Freshwater microbial communities from Lake Bonney liftoff mats and glacier meltwater in Antarctica - BON-03 | ecosystem: Environmental > Aquatic > Freshwater > Ice > Glacier meltwater | place: Lake...
GAAATCAAAAACCGGACCGCCAACTCCTTCTTCGCCTTCTCCAAAATCTCCTCCGCCTCCGCCAGCGTCAAGCCCTCCTTATACTCCCTATCAAAGATCGACAACGTAAAGTTCGCCGCGTAGCCCTGCGCGCCAAAGTTCAGCTTCTGCATGCTGCCCATGTAATCAATAAAGTAGAGAGACGCCCCATCCTTCTCATCGAACCCGCCCAGCAGCAAATTGGTTTGGTACGGGCCCTTGCGCAACGCCGTGGCCAGGGTGCGACGGATAAAGTTGGCCGCGGCGTGGGTGCCTAGCTTCAGGTCGTTGTTGAACTCGTACAAGGCCATGTTCTTCTGCACGTACTCCGTCAAATTGCTGCAGTCGGCGTTGGGCCCCGCGGCGGCAAGGAGCTTATGGCTGTCCAAGGGGGCAATTTTGTCTTGGTCCGTCTTGAAGACCAGGATGGAACGAGCCGCCGAGGCATCCGCGGCCAGGAGGACGAAGCCGTCGCCTTTTATGCCCAGGAGTGTGTCCATGGTTTGTGGCTGATGTGTGGTGAGGTGTGGGTTGCCTGTGTAGAGTTTGGGGAATAGAAGAGGCGTGGGTGGGTTGATGATGATGATGCTGGTGCGGGAGCGTGAGGAAGGACGAGACGAGTGGCAACGGCAGCAACCGAAAGCGGGGCCTCGTAGACAGCGCGCGGCTTATAGTGCCTGTGCCTGTACTGTGCTGGGCGTACTGGGCGGTGAGGGGGTGAGAGCAGTATACAACACAGGACTGCGCAAGGAAGACGAAGACGGAGAAGCGCATCGCCGCGGGGGTCTGAGCGAGCGGGGCTGGCATTGATTGCCCTCCTGCACGTTCTTCTTCGGTTGCGCCCAGGCTGTCGAAGCCCAAAACGAAGAAGAAACCGCAGAATGTGGGCGCACTTGTTTTGGGTCTTGGTCTTGCTTGTTTATTGTGCCGTGCACCGCTGCCCCTAAAGCCTACAAGCCTCTGCCTTGGCGGCGGGTGGGCAGTGACGGTGCCCCTTTTGCCTATCCCCCACCACGACGCCGAGTCTTGCCTCTCCTTCTTTCGGCCGTCCCAACTTTCACGCTCTTACTTACCACCCTCCCCGCCACCCTCCCCACCACAACCACAGCAGCAGCCACGACCAGAGCAGCAGCAGCAACAGCAGCAGCAGGCAGCCATCCGCAAGCACACACACGCCCAGCCCCACAACCATGACCCTCGCTCCTTCGGCCCCTCCCACGACCACGACCACGACGAGCAGGCCGCGGGCGCCGCAGAAGGAAGACGAAAGGCACACCCTCATCCATCTCCTCTTGTCACGATCGGACGTGGGAATACGGGATAGATGGGTGGTCGATCTTTCATGTCTCCCTTTCGCGCGCCCGCTGGCGCTTGTCGTGGTGGCGGCGTTGTCGAGATAGCGGCTGCTGTAAGGGGCAGCCAGCGGGCACCGCAGAAGGAAGACGAGAAGGTCGTGATTTCCTGATCTCGTTTTGTCCGGAAGACCATGGCGCTGATACACATCACACACGCCAGCTCTTACATTTTCGGGCGGGACGCGACGCGATCAATAAGCGCTCCCGTTCTCGTCTCCCTTCTGCGCGCCCGCCGCGTGCTCCTTGGTTGCGAGGCAGGCATTTGGTGCTGCATTTGCTGCTGATGATGCTGCCGGTGGGGCTGCTGCTGGTGCTGCTGTCCTGCGCGCGGGCCTCGGCGGGGAAACCTGGGCCAGACGTGCTATGTCAACGCTACGCTTTCGGCTTTTCAACGCGGTGTGTGCTTACTTTTGGTCGGGCATTCGAGGGAGCGGGGAGAGGACTGTGAAGTATTGCGAATGGTCATTTTTGAGATGGGCAAAGTAAGGGCAAAAAGCCGGTGGACACCTCTCTTTTGCCTCCTTTCTTGCCTATTTTGGCCATCTCATGGACGACCATTCGCATATATTTAACAACGTCCCTTTTCTGCCCCTTCAAATTCCTTCCCAGAATAACGCACCGTGCTGTGTACTTAAATTGCATGGCATTGATGAAGCACGTCTAGCCTCGGTTTCCTACCGTCGGCGGCATGCACACAGGCGGCATGCACGCAAGGGCCTGACGCGAGGTCTGGAGAAAGAAGTGGTGTGGGGCCCTCTTCCCTTCTCACCATCGTCCACGCGCCCACAACAACAGCAGCAGCAGCTGCAGCAGCAGCAGCAGCCCAACCCCACCACCATGATCCTCGCTCCTTCACTCCCTCTCCACGACCACAACAACGACGAGCAGGCAGCGGGTGCGCAGAAGGGAGATGATCAATAGTGCGGCTTCATCCGTCCCTTCCTTTCAAAGCGCAAGAACTGAGACATTGGCTCAACAAACGTCTGCTCTTGGATTTTGCGGTGTTGATAAAGGGGTGGGTACGGATGAAGCTCGGATGGTGGAGAGTCTCCCTTCCGTGCGCCCACCAGCTACTCGTCGACGCCGTGGTAGGTAGGACTCTCCTTCCCTCGCTCCGTCCCTCCCTCGGTCCCTCTCCTCTCGTGTGCCGGTTCCGCGGGTAGGTTTTCGTGTGACCGGGTTTCTGAACGTAATGGTGCATCCCTCCTAAGACACGATTGAATGAAGGACTGTGTGTGACGTGCAACCGAATCTCGATGACGCGAATGTTTTCCTGCGCACGCAGCGCACAGAGACAGAAGGGGTCTGCGGAGAGAGAGGAGAGGAAGGAGGGGGGGATGGGAGGGGTGGACGGATTGTGCTTCCATTTGTTCTGAGGAAAGGAGGGAGAGAATAAAGCAGACACCTAAGATGACGAAAGGCATTTGGCTGCTTCAGGAAGAGGAAGAGGCCGTGGATAAAGAACCAGGCCTCTTCCTCCTCCTAGGCAGCTGAGAGCGTTAACGTCGCCGCACGCGCTGTAGATTTGTCCCCTCCCTCCCTCCCTCTCAACAAATGGACGTGAAGACCCTTTCATTGGGGCTCATGCTCATTGCGGCTTGGCGGAGAGACTCCTGACTCTGCCTTCATTGCTTTGGTAGAAGGAGGGAGCGAAGAAGGGAGGGAAGGAGGGAGGGGCCATGAAGGCAAAAGGCGGCGCGATTGTTTGAGCGGTTGTTAAAAAGGAGAGGCTAGCGTCTGCGTGGGTTTTCTTCCAGCGTTTGTTGTGGAGAAGACAGCCTGGGCTGACGGCCGCTTTCACATTTTTGGCCGCCAACAATGCAGCGCGTCGCCATATGTCTTCATTGTCTCTTCCTCTTTCTCTTTCCCAAGGAGGAGGGTGGTGGAAGCGCTAAAAGGAGGAGGGGGGGTTGGGGGTTGCAAGATGACGTTTACATGGGGCAGGCGTGGATTCCGACCGAGCAGGCCATGCAAATTGTGAGGCGAGAGATCAACATCCAACACCATCGCTTTGATCTCTTCCCTGCTCTTGCTCTTGTCCTTCGGTGTCTCGGTCGGTGCCTATGCCTCCCTTAATGGAATAGTGGTCCATGTAAGCCACCTCCTTTCTCCTCCTCCGGCGCCTCCATGCCTGCTGCTGCTTCCTTTCTTACTGCTGCAGCTGCACCTCCCCAACGTCCACCACCTCCTCCCTCCTTCTTTTCCTCCATGCTCCCAGGGGGTTTGTAGTTTGAGTACTTGGGAGGGTGCAAGATGTGTAATATATGTTTGTGTATGTGTGAGATAGGAGGTACGGCAGCAGCAACGCTGCAGGTGGGTGTGTAGAGAAGGGGGAGGAGGAGGAGGATGTGCGGGAAAAAGGAAGGGAGGGATGCTTCAAGTTTCTATTTGTTGTGAGGGAGGGAGGGAGGGGACAAGGCAGACATCTAATGCGCCTTGAGGCTTTGCGGATAGACTTTTGTTCTTTGTCTGCGTGTTGACGGCGGGGAGGTTTCGTTTAATAGAAATACTAAGCTGCTTTCTGGGTATGTTCATTGGAAGCACCACAGGAGCACGGGTGGGAAGGTCTCTGATATTCTCGGTCCTTTGGCCCTACACGAGTCCTTTCTGCCTGCGCTCTCGATCTTTTTCGTAGATCCAGAAAGCTGTTGCTGTACTGCATCTTGGATACACTCCCTCCCTCCCTCCCCAACCCGCAAATCTGATTGGGAGCTGGTTTGCGGGGAAGGCCTTGGAGTAGATGCAGGATTGCTGAAATAATTTGTAACAGCCGTCACAAGCGATTAAATGGCGTGTAAGTGAGAAGGCATTTTATCTAATCTGGGGTTTTAACCCTTTCACAAGTCCTTCTTGCCCACTCGTGTAAACGGCTGTGGCAGCACTTACATACATTCCTCAATGTTTTGCACCTATTTGAAACCCTCCCGCTCCAACAATCCGCCATCTAAAAATGTCTTTCCTGGAAGCAAGGCTTGCTTCCTTGAGAGTGAGTGACTGCGTATGTGTAGAAGCTTCTGGCCTCCTCCATTGGCAGGGAGGGAGGGAGGAAGGGAATGGTCAATGAAGATGTGAAGGTGACGCCTTTTGATAGGAAAAGAGGGAGAGGCCAGCGTCTGCCTTGAAAAAGGCTGCGGGCAGACGGTGGCCCGTCCCTCACTTATTCGGAACAAGGATCGCCTTATGTCTCCATTGTCCCCCTCTCTCTTCTCTCTCGATAGGAGCATAGATGAAAGCGCAAATTGGAGGGAGATGGTGAAAGGAGATGGATTTCATGCGTGTGTGACCTGTTGAAAGGGTTTATGCCGGAGGGATGGGCTTGAGACGAACCGCGAGGACTCTCGATATTTTGCTGATGCCGGAGGGACTGGGGCAGCAACCTCTTTACATGTTGCTGCCTCCGACTATTACTTCACGAATTTGCTGGTAGAGTTCTTGCGGCTCGTCTCAAATCCATCCCTCATGACACGCAAATCCCTGGAGTTGGCAATCGTGCTTGATATACTCGATCTTTTTTTGTGGGAATCAAGTAATCGGCACGCGCAGAAAGTCATAAGGAAGAAACAGAGAACAGGGAGAATAAAAACAATCAACGCTTCGTCAGCCTGCTTTCTGAGTCCGCAAACTGCATGTTGATATGTCGTTCTTTTCATTTCTTTTTCTTTGTGGGTGTTCGTTCGTCTTCCTCTCTCTCCGCTCTCCCCTACCGCAACGACGATGATGGCAACATACACTCGCTTCGGGCTCGATTTGACTGTTGGTTTAATTGAGTATGCACATTTTTACTTCTGTCGGGTCTTCTCTTTGCTTATCCTGTCATCGCTCTCCCTCCCTTCACTCCTCCCTTCCTAGCTCCCTAGCACCTAATTTCTATCAATGCCTCGCTCCTCCCCTCCCTCCCCTCCCCTCCTCCCGCTCCCTTTGCTCCGTGCGTCTGCGCTGGCCATCGGGCTCCATTCCCTGCATTCCTGCCCGCGCGCCGCCATTTGTTGCTCCTTCTAGTAGCAAAAATTTCATCAACTCTGTAAAGGGTGAGAAATTGTGTGAGGCGGAAAAGTGAAGGTGAGAATGAGCGTGTGAAAGACAGAAGAAAACAGCGCGCTGGCAGCGTTCTCTCTTTCTTCCCTTCCACCCCCCTTTCCTCCCTTTTTCCTGCAAGACGCACCTCCTTATTTGTTAGTACGAAGAGCCCCATTATACCCACTAGCACGTATCTGGGAGTGGAAGGAGGGAGGGAGGAAGGGAGGGAGGGAGGGAGGGTTCAATATGCGTCTTTGTTTGTCAAGAATGAGAAAAACACACAGGGAGTGACGTAAGAAGTAGGAGAGCGTGCAAGCACACAAGAAAGAGGGGAGAAAACTTACTTGAGCATGGGGTAGTCGTTCAAAATGATGGTCACCATGCCTAGGTACCGCAATGTTCTGTTGTTGTTGAGATAATATCAAAAAGAATGGATAAGGAACGACGCTCTCTCTCCTTTCAAGCAGAAAAGCAAGGTCAGCCTTTCAACTCCGCCTCCCTCCCTTTCTCTTCTATTAACTTACCCAGCAGCCCGCCCCAGAATGTCTTCCCGATTCAGCCACAGCTGGCCCGGCGCGTAGAGGCCTCGGTCACCCACGCGGTTGTTGTCTCCCTTGGTCAGCAGCTCGATTTTCCCGTCCTCCCTACAAAGGTTGGATGGATGGATAGGTGTGTGAATTTTAGTAAAAATAGAAAACGGCTTGGGAAAGGTAGCTGCATGGCATAAGGGACGCCTACGTTACCCGACCCTCCCTCCCTCCCTCTTTCCCTCCCTCCCTCCACTCACTTCTCGTGCACCTCCAGCACGCGATGGACAATAGGGATGTCACGGTCCTTGATCTTGAACACGACGATCTCCCCCACGCGGATCGGATCTTCTTGGTTGTTGAGAAACAAAATGTCTCCTCTCTGGAAGGCGGGCTCCATGGACCCACTGTAAGGTGGGAGGGGTGGGGGGGAGAATAGGGGGGGGATGAGGCGACTTTGCAAACAGGGGACAAAGCGAATATTTATCTGGAGATATCAAGCTGACAAAGGCAGTCTCGCTGGCCTCAAGAAAGGGGAGAGAGGAAGCGCATAGGGGCACCACGAACTCAGCAGCAGGCACCGGCTTCCTCCTCTGCCACCCCAAGACGAACTCAACCCACGCCACACGAGCGCTCACCAGGCTTACAGCAGCGGAACGAGAGACGGGAGGGCAAAAAGACAATGCTACATCCACGTACCTGAGCACCACCACCACAGGGCTCTCGCTCTTGGTCAAAAACATGAGCCCCTTCCAAATCATGAGGGCGGAGAAGACGATCATGGCCAGGTTTAGAGACTGCGACAAGAGCATCCGCGGGGATCGCCACAGCTTCTTGAGCTCCGAGAGCTGCCCTTGCACGATTTCCTCCATATTGGCTGCTGCTGTTGCGGTGTGCGGTGCGCTAGTGTCTGTGTTGGCAGCCGGAGGAAGGGAGGAGGAGAGGGGGAGAATGGATGGGAGGGAGGGAGAGTTAGACAGTCGCCGTGCTTTAGCTGGAGTTTCGCTTGCCCAAGGCAGAGCAGGAAATTGTGCCAAGGCTTACAAGCCAGGGCAGGGCCTGAAGGGAGGGTGCGTGAGGTGAAGGAGGCAGGCCGAGGTTGGGGGCCAAGAGCATGATTGAGGTCAAGCGGCGGGCGGCGAGCCTTGACAATCGAGAGGGCTCTTTACATCAGCAAATCAAAATGGGCCACTTGTTTTTGGCTGTACAGTCACCAAAAAGAAGCAAAAAGGACAGGAAAATGCGACGTGTACAAGCCCAAACCATATTTACTTCAAATACAAGTGCTTTTTTGCTTTCCTTTTGCGTCTCTAGTCGTACAATCCCACCCCAAGTCTTCCTGCCAACCTCCCCCCTCCCCCCTCCTTTCCCCACGTCTAAATGCCTCCGTCCGGTACCTCGTGCACCCAGGCCTCGGTCCGCATCTTTTCCAGATCCAACGCCACGGCTTGCACCCTCAACAACAACACTTTTCCTGCCTCCTCTTCGTCCGTCGCAGCCAAGCACGACACGGGAAGGAACGTCCGCGCACTCTGCCCTTCCGCAGGCAAGGCGGCGGTCAGGGCCTCCCTCAGCAAAGATTCGTCGTCCAGCTGGCCGGCGACGTAGAAGATACGAAGGTGCGAAAGCTGTCGCCAGGTAAGGTTGGCGGCTTCGAGGGCCTTGCCTACCTGCTGCACCAAGGCGAGGGCGACGTGGGAGTAGTCGAGGAGGAAAGAGGAGGAAGAGGAGCCAGCTTCTCCTGCTTCCCGGTCCTTGTCATCCTGCTCGTCGTCCAGGAAGAGGCAGAGGCTGAGCAGGCTGAAGACGAAGGGCAGATTGAGGGCTTCCCAGGCGTAGGAAAGAGGAGAGGACGACGATGAGGTCAGCACGTCGCTTGCCTGTTGATAAGTGGCGGCAGACTGAAAGGGCAACGGCAAGGGACAAGCACCATCCCCCTCCTCCTTCCTAGGCAGCATCAATCTCCCTTCTTCCGTCATTTGCATCGGCGTCTGCGCGCGGGCAAAAGCTGTGGATAACGCCATGACCTCGAACTCAATGGCTGCGCCACGCGGTAGGTCAGGCACGCCAACAGGGAGGAAGACAGGCCCTGGGAAAGCCTGGAGGAAATTCTCATCATCGTCATCATCATCATCGTCACTGCTGCTGCCACTGCTGCTGCAGGCACTGCTGCTCCTCATCGTCTTGCTGCTGTCCTCGGCCTTGTCCCCCTTCTGGTACCCGGCGTCCAACCGTGCCATCGCTTTCCACTCTGCCACCGCCGCCGAGGACCACCCCCTCCCTCCCTCCCTCCCTCCCTCCCTCCCCACACTCACATACACCACCACCATCACCGCTGTCTGCAACGACGAACGCAGTGCATGTAGAACTGCCGCACAATTATAGAGGGCCTGCGAGGTCTCGAGGGAGGGAGGGGTGACGAGTGTCATGGTTGAGGGGATTAGTCCAATTGACCCTGCTAGTAAGGAGAGATGACCGTGCGCGAGAAGGTTCGCTTGGCTATAAGGCCCAATACAAAGAGGAGCCCATCCTGACAAGCTCTTAACGTGTAAGACTTGGCGGGTTTGGAAGCGTCCGGTGTCCATTGCCGCGCCCGAGCCGGCGAGGGCCATTGCGTCTAGGAGCACCTCAACACTTCCTCCCTCCCCTCCTCCTCCTCCCATTCCTCCCTCGGGGGGAAAGGGGAGCTCGACGCATGAGCGAGAAGGTGGGTGAGAAGGATGGAAGGGGGCTTGGCAATAGATGGTGTTGACGACCGCGAAGGAGGACATGGAGCGAAGGAAGAGGTGGACGAAGACAACGTCGTGAAGGGTGAGTCCGTGAGAGGCCAGGCCTGCTTGGAGGGAGTCGAGACAGAGACGCATTTGATCGGCGGCGCGCTGGTGAGGGTTTAAGATTGCTAATTGTGTTTCTGGTAACCGTGGTGTGGGCACGCAGAGGCCCGAGAAGTTGAGCTGTTTGCCTTGCCGCCAGATGTGAGGCAAAGGGCGGATGCGCCGCGGTCTTGGTCTTCTTGCATCGATGCCCAAAGCAGCAGTAGCACCTTCCTCCTTCTCCTCCTCGCTCTCAGCACCAGCTAATAGCATTTGCAATCGCTGCCCACCTGCAGGGGACTTCAAAAGCCCATTGATCTCCTCCACCTTCCCTCCCTCCTTCCCTCCCTCCTTCGCTTCGGTATGACACCGTTGAATATGCAACAGACCCACAGGCGTATACACATCATCCGCATGAATGACCACCTCCGTCTCATCCAACACTAACCTCCTCCTAAACAAAGGCGCGTCCAACGTCAATGTCTCGTACTCCCCTCCCTCTCCCGCTACGTGAAACCCATGCTGAGCATGCAGCCGGGCAAAGAGCGGCCTCAGCTCCGCAATTGACTTGCCTAGATGCTTGTGGGGAGACAGACCCTGAGAAGAGACTTTGACTAAGACAGCCTCCAAGCCATACTCCACCATCTCTCGCAGTAGTTGCGCTTGGTCGTACCGCCACAGAAACGCCAGGGATTGCAGCCCTAGTCGTTCGCAAACGCTTTCCACCCGCGTGCGTTGGTAGGTCGATAGCACGGCCCCGCTCGCCACGGCCTGCACCTCGGGAAATTGGGCTTGGACGCGCGCAAGCAAAGCACGCAAATCCTCCACCTCGTCGCCTTCTGTCGGTGTGTAATGCAACCCTTGATGTCCACTGTGGCCCGACATGGGTGCCCGCACCAACGGCACGCCCATGCACTCCGCCAGGCAATCAATCGCAGCCGCCCCTGCGCTCTGAAACATGAAGGAGTCCAGCTCTTCGGGCCCCTCGGGTGGTGGAAACAAGTTTGCCAGCGCCACCAGCTCGTGGTCGTGGGCCAGGCATTTGGCTATGCTAAAGACGCTGTCCTTGCCGCCACTGACCAGCGCCACGAACTTCATTTGGGTCCAGGGTGGGGAGGTTAATTTAGGAGTGGAGGGTCCTGTGGCTTTAGGAGTGAAATTGGCAGCGAGAAGCGGTGCGACAGGCTAGATGTGTGTCCTGTGCTTGTAATGTGGGCGGTGGGGTCGGTTGTGAGCGTTTGTGTATGGAGTACGGTCTTGAGTCTTGAGAGGGCACTCCAGCCGCATGAGCGATTTGCATAGGATACTTCGTGTCCACTTGCCTGCCTTTGTCCACTCACACGCTAAACCCAACCCTGACACCATATACACATCACACAGATGAACAAGGGAGGGTATCCCTTGCCACATCCACAGCAGCCGCCGCCCACGCCGTCGTCTGCCTCTGTGTCTTCGTCCTCGTCCTCCCACCACACTCAGCCTCCCCACTCCACGTTCCGGCACCTCATTGTCCTCCCTGCCCTCGTTCTATTGCTGCTAGTGCTGCTGCTGCAACCTCTACTTACGAGCGCCTTCCTCATTTCTACGCCCAATCAACGTACGCGCAGCATTTTCTCCTCCTCCTGCACCGCACGGAGAAGAGCAAGTCCTTTCCCTCTCCTAGCAAGCACCCTGATCATGAACGAAGAGGTGCAAGCCAACACCAAGTCGGGCCTCCCCGAGCCCATCAAGGACAAGAGCGTCGTGCTCACCGACACGTCGCTCAAGCCCTTCCTCGAGCACATCATTGCCGGAGCCAGCTTGTCGTCTGCGGACGTAGAAGCCGCGTTTGACCGCATTTTGGCAGGGGCGGACCCGGTGCAAGTAGGGGCGTTGCTAGCCATGCTCCGTCAACGTGGGGAGACGCCCGTCGAAATCGCTGGCATGGTCCGCGCAATGCTCAAGCAACGATTCCCCGTCAATGTAACTGGCAAACTGCTCGATATCGTGGGCACAGGGGGGGATGGCGCGCATACCATTAACATTTCCACCGCTGCCATGATCTTAGCTGCGGCCTGTGGGTGCAAAGCAGCCAAGCTCGGCAATCGCTCCGTCTCCTCTAAATGTGGTTCGGCCGACGTGTTGGAAGCCTTGGGGATTGATATGGAGCTGACTGCCGAGCAAGTCGCTGAGTGTATCGAGACGACGGGGGTAGGGTTTATGTTTGCGCCTGTCGTGCACCCGAGCATGAAAAAGGTAGCGCCGGTCCGCAAAGCTCTCGGTGTCCGAACGGCGTTTAATATTGTCGGGCCCTTGCTGAACGCGGCGGGGGCGCAACATGCTGTTGTTGGGGTGTTTCAGGAGCGCTTGCTGGATGTGCTTGCTGGGACACTGATGGAGATAGGGACGGTGGATAGGGCATTGATTATTCATGGGGTGGGATTAGATGAAATCTCGCCGTTGGGGCCTTCGACGATTGTGGAGCTGCGGAATGTGTCGCCCGAGGGTGAGCCACGAAGGTATGAAAAGAAGACGTATGAATTCGATCCGTTGACGTGTGGGGTGCCGAGGTGCGAGATTGGGGATTTGAGGGGTGGAGACGCAGAGGAGAATGCGGCGTTGCTTAGGGAGGTGTTGGCGGAGGGCCCGCAGAAGGGAGCGAAGCGCGATGCGGTTGTGTTGAATGCAGCGGCTGGGTTGTATGTGTATGGGATGGTGGAGAGCATGGAGGAGGGGGTGAAGAAGGCGTATGAGGTGTTGGCGGAAGGGAGGGCGTTGGTGAAATTGGAGGAGTGGATTGCGTGTGCCAAGATGTTGAGGAAGAGGGGGGAGGGAGGGAGGGAGGTGGGGAGGGAGGGAGGGAGGGAGGGTCAGAGATGACGGGTGGATGGGTGGAGGGGAGGGAGGGGAGGCAGGGAGGGAGGGAAGGCTGTGGTGGTTTTATGATGTGTGTGGCATTGCATGCCGAGATGGCACCCACTCGCACACAAACTACAAAGACGCGAAAAAGCCAATAACAACGACAGCAACCAAGCACATGATAAAAGAACAACAATTTACAAGAAAGTCTCCTACTCTCAACCACACACCAAAAACGCAACACTGCCTCTTTTTTTTAAAGAAAATACAGTCTTTGTTTGTTTTTGCTTCATCTTCTCCTCCCCTGCCCTCCCTTCCCTCCCTCCCACCCTCCCACCCCACCAATCAACTACCTAAACAAACAATTCAAAATCATGTTCACGTTCATCTTCTTCAAATGCGTGTACTTCTGCCCGGTCCCCACAAACATAATCGGCTGCCCCGTCTTGTAACACATCGACAGGGCAGCCCCCACCTTCTCATCCACCGTATCAAACTTCGTCAAAATGATCCCGTCAATCTGATGCGTCTTCCCCGGTGGTGAGTAATTCGCCAACGCCTGATTAAACATCGACAGCTGATCAATCCCATCATTCCCCACCAAGGCCTCCCCCACAAATAACACCAAATCCGGCTCATTATCAGACACCAACTTCGCCAACGCCCGCATCAACGGCTCTTTATTCTGCATCCTCCCCGCAGTATCCACCAGGACAACATCATACCCTCCCTCCCTCCCTTCCTTGATCGCTTCCTTCGCAACAGCCGCGGGGTCTTTATGATAACCCTTGTCAAACAGCTCAACCTCTAAGCAACGTGCATGGACTTTAAGTTGCTCTACGGCGCCTGAACGGAAGGTATCACACGCAGCAATCAACACTTTCAATCCATGCCTCTTCAAATAATAACAGACCTTGCTCAAACTCGTCGATTTCCCTACTCCATTAATCCCAACAAACACAACCGAATAAGGCCTCCCCTCCGCCTTCGCCGCCATGATCTCCCTTAAAATATCTGTCGATTTTTTAGGGGTCAACACACGTACGATTGCCTTTTCCAATGCTTCTCTCACCACGCTTTTGACGCGGGTCAGAGAGGGGAGTTTTTGGCCGACGAGAGAGGTACGCACGGAATCGATGATGTCGTGCGCGATTTCCGAGGCGACGTTTTTGGTGATTAGCATGGTCCGCATTTCTTCTAGGATGGGGTCGAGGTCCGTGGAGGACAAGACGGCATTCCCCGTGACTTGGGCAAAGAGCTTCGAGAAGAACGAGGAGGAGGAAGGGGTGGAGGAGGAGGAGGAGGAGGGAGGGTCATCGAGGAAGTGGAGGGCGTCGTCTTCTTTCTCCCATTCGGGCACCTCGCCCGCGGAGGGCAAGTAGGTCGCTTGGGTCTCTCGAAGGACTGCGGCGTTCTGACTCTCCTCATTCAAGCTATCCGTGCTCCCCACCCGCTTCGATCGATCCAATGCCTCCATGGCAGATTTACTCAGCCTCCCGGTCCCATCGTGCCAGGTCGTCTTCTTCTTCCCCGCACCAAGTTTTGCTCCTCCTCCTCCCTCCATCACCGTCTCGTCCGCAGTACTCCCACCACCAGCACCCATACCCGCCGTCATCCCTCCTCCAGCTTTCGCTAGCCCCCTCCGATTCTTCCCTCGTCCCCCTCCCGCCCTTCGTGCCGCCAATCGAGCCCGTGCCGCCGCCAGCTTCTCCTCGTCGTCCTCCGTCGCCGTCTCCTCCGTTTCTGGGTTATCGTCATCAGTCCCTTCCCCCCCTCCTCCCGCCTCATCTTCATCCTCCAAGCTGCTCCCATCATCCGCATCCCCCCCCTCCTGCTCCTCCCCCTTCTCGCCCGCCCTCCGCCTTGGCGAGGGCAAGAGCAACCCTTCCCCTCCTCCTCCTGGTGGCATGAGTGGTGGCCTTCCTCCTCCACTCCCTCCCCGTTTCAACGCCCGCGCCCTCGCCTCCACCGCTGTCAATAGCTTGGTAAATCGTGCATCGTACTCCACCTTCCCCACCGCTGCCGACAACCTCGCCGAGGTAAAGTGCGCCAAGAAATCCTCCTTCAAACGCAGCAAAAAGTCATCCACATACGTCAAATTATGAAAGACAGTCTTGTTGTACACCAACACAAACACAACCCCGGGCACCTCGTTGCTCAACGCCCACTTGCATATGTGCTTGTCCAAGGTCGCTTGCGCGGCGCCTGCCTTTTCCTCGAGCAGGACTGTGCGGATGAGATGGTTCACGATAGACCCTCCCAAGAAGCCGCCTGGCGGACCCTTGATGGCTACTAAGGAACGGGACCAAAGCACCACCCCGTTCTTCTTGAAGATCCACGCCTGGTCCAGCATCGTTGTCGCGTGGTAGGTGAAGGCCTGTGGTGTTGTGGAGTGTGGAGAGTGGGTTGTGTGGGTGCTGTGCGATTATGATGATGCTTGCTTGAGGTGGTCGATAATAAGCTGAAAGAGTGGTCGATTCGGCGTGTCTGCGGCGGCATTTGGTACCAGGACAAGCCAGTAAGGTGCCTGCTTGTATTGAGGGTGGGTGGGTGAGATGAGGGCATCAGAAATTGTGCCAGTGGTCATAACAATGGGCGGCTGGTCTTGCTTGCTTGCTGCTGCCGTTGCTCCTCTTCTTCTTGTCATGGTTCACAGCC
>Ga0105055_10007689_pt1 | contig 14225 bp, 13 predicted proteins | sample BON03_FD_78090 | JGI IMG/M metagenome (GOLD analysis project Ga0105055, IMG submission 78090) | Freshwater microbial communities from Lake Bonney liftoff mats and glacier meltwater in Antarctica - BON-03 | ecosystem: Environmental > Aquatic > Freshwater > Ice > Glacier meltwater | place: Lake...
TATATCTTTCGATAATTGCTCAGCATAAGACAACATTGTCTCTAAATATTCAGGTTTATCCAAATGTTTAAATTTGGGTGTAAATACGTGTGATAAATCTGACATCTCCCATTCTGGTGTATAATAAGATAATTTCATACTTCCGAACTTTTTAACCTTTATATATTTAGGTTTACCGTGAAAACACATAATTCTATATTCATATTCTATATCGTTAATGAGTTCTTCTATTAACACTTTAGGATTCATCTGGCCATAAAACTTCTCAGACGTGTGTGTTGTCGGATAGGGAGTGTCTATCCATTTTTTAGCTATTTTCCTTAGCTCTACTACATCACTATTGATATCTATCTTTTTATTTCTTGTAGATGCATTATTAGCTTTCATTATATATTGTCTACCAGGTTCTAAAATAGTATCTAGTTCGGGTAAATGACCATCACCTGTAACATATACCAATTTAGCTACATTCACATCTGGACATTTATTTTGCACTACATTTTTAGCTGCATATTTATCAGCTAGGACATGAACATAATCTGGAGGATATCTACCTAAATGACTCAATTTCTTATAAAATGATAAATGTACCCAATCACTGTCTGTGTCTGTGCTTCTAGTAAAAAATATAATTCCTACTATTATTAGTATTAATACTAATACCACAATTAATAATATTAACCATTTCATTTATATTAACAAATTAAAATTATGGATACGTCGAAGAGATTTCTTATAGGTATATTCTTATCAATATTAACAATGTCTATATATTGGTCTAATATGGACGCGTGCGTATTGACTTTAGTATTAATTTCGGTTAATACATTGGACATATGTCTATTAACGTCACAGATAATACAAATAGATGTTTATAAACCCAACAGTGCAGTATATGTTATTATACTAGCCATATATTCTTTCGTAGGCACTAATATGCTAACATATTGGTATCACGCGGATAGATATCACGCTCTGACTATTATAACGACTGTTACTATATCTGACATAATGCAATATTATTTAGGTAAACATTTCGGCAACATACGTATTGGATTCCCTTCACCTAATAAGACACTGGAAGGTTATTTTTCAGGGTCAATCTTTGCTATTATAATATCCAGTTTGATATTACAGATATCACCATATACATCTACCAGGTTAATAATATGGGGTATATTAGGAGATTTATTCGTTTCAATCTTAAAAAGATTGCTAGGTGTAAAAGATATATCTTCTTTGCTAGGAAGCCATGGAGGATATCTAGATCGTGTGGATGGAATATATATGGCTTACATTATCGAATGTATTATTAATAATATATACTAAGTTCTTATATTAGTTAATATAAGTTTTTTAAAATAGTTTTTCTAAGAAGTATTAGACAACTTCATCATTCACAACACTGTCCTTTGCGACTTCTTTGGTCGGTACGTCGCGTTTGGCGATCTTCTGAACTTTCTTTTCCGGCTTCACTTTCTTCGGAGCTATCTTTTTCTCTTTCACTTTCTCTTCCTTCTTCACTTCCTTCTTCTCTCGTTGCGGGATAACAACGTCCGATTTTGCTTCAAACTCTTCTTCTGTCACTACTTCCTTCCTCTCTTTGGAGTAGTAGCAGGTCATGTAGCTACCATAGCCAGAGATGTCATTTCGATCCAACATCCAAGTCATACCGCACAAGATTTCTCTCAATTTGGCTATTTTGTCTTCTGACCAAATCTGCTCAAAGTTGATAAAAACCTTACCAGAAGGTTCTGGAAAATTCTCATTGGCTGGAAGAATAGAAACGTGCATGCTGGCAGCATTATTCGGAGCCAACCCAAAACGCCGATTGATGATATTCAACGTTCTTTCCAAAGCTTGGTAGATATCACTTTTCTCAACATAACCGTTGTGACGAAGGACGGAGTTGACTGGAATCATCAGTGTGAATTGAGATTCACCATTGGACTTATCAGCATACGGGGGAGTATACTCATATACCGAAACTCCTTCCTGAGACTGCATATCTTTTGCGCATTCATAAGACGAATACATGCGGAGCAATTTCTTGTCATTGTCTTTCTCATGAAGATATTTCACATACCAAATCTTCCCAAAGCCAATCTTTCCAGTGTCAACCTTGACACAATCTTCAACTTCGACTTCATAGAAGTTGAAGTCGTGAGTTGGAGGAGATACATTCGTGTCTCTACCATGAGATGAAGCACCTCCTCTACCACGAGACGAAAAGCCTCGGGACGGAGCTCCTCGAGCTCTACCACCACGAGACGACGGCCCTCGACCTCTCCCTCTTGAAGAGCCCCTTGCAGTTCCACGTGGTGAAGACATGATTTCAAATTGTAGTAGAGTAAAACAAAAATGATGTTAAAATGCTCTAGACTCTAGACAAAGGTATCTATTTGTAGATAAAGAGTTTTATTTTTATATCAATTTCAATATAAGGATGGACATCGACAAAGAAAGGAATGTAAGCAAAAAAGAGCATGTAGCTCCTATTGTTTTGATAGATGAAGACGGAGCACTATTTTGGTACGCTCGAGATTGGTACCCGACACCAGATTTACTATTTGAACAATTGGTAAACAGTATAGAATGGGAAAGAAGAACTGGAACTGGTTATGGTAAGGAATATGTACTTCCAAGATTAACATATCATATGGGGGATGAAGGTGTAGGGGAGTATGCGAGTTATGGCGGATCGAATGCACAAATTCACGAATGGCATCCGGAGCTAGAGAAGTTAAAGAATATATTACAAATTAGCTTTAATTGTTATTTGGACACATGTCTACTAAATTATTACGTCGATGGTACACAATATATTGCTTACCACGGCGACAAAGAAAGTATAGGTTCTAGAAATATCACAATTGGACTATCATTAGGATCTAGTAGAGATCTAGTATTTAAACGTAATAGCGATGGACATACAGTCTCATTTGAAAATAAAGCTGGCGATTTGTATGTTATGCAAGGTACTATACACAAACTATGGAAACATGGTGTACCAAAAAGACTTCGAGTGAAAGATGGTAGAATTAGTGCTACATTTAGACAAATAATGCCGGACGAATTTCATATTAATAAGAAGTCTTAATTGTATTATATTAATTAATATAATAACTAGTCATCTTCCAATAAAAATTCTGGAATATGAATATCTAATTCTAAATCTTCTCCGCTATCGGACTCATGTTCGCCTTCAATATAATCTAGCTCTTCATCGTTATCTATAACTTCATCATCTACAATTTCGCGGTCTTCGTTGTCTATAATTTCATGATCAGATTCGTCGTCGGATTCATCTTCAGATTCATCTGCGTTGTCTATAATTTCATCCTCCGATTTATCTTCAGTTTTGTTATCCTCCGATTCATCCTCAGATTCGAGCTTACCTTTTCCTTTAGAAATGGTCTTTTTGAGTCTAGCCAGCTCTAGTTTTATATCATTTATTTCATTAGAATCTACAGCGTTACTTCTCAGAGATTTAGTACGCTTCAGTACATCGACGTTGTTAATTTCTCTAACTTTCTGTCTCTCTTTGATTTTGGAGACTGCCATGTTGCGTCTATTTTCGTTTCTCAAATCTTCAATCTGAGAAACGCTACCATTATTATCTATATATGTTTGTAGGAAGAATCCGATGTTAAGTTCGTTATGTAGGGCTTCACCTAACGATTTGGCTTCTCCTTTTCCGCTGACATACGATAATACTACAGACTTAACTTGATCAAACTTTCCAGATGGCATCATATTTTTGCATTTATTAACCATCTTAAGAGTGTCTTCGTCGAGATACTTTTCGATGTCTTCATGTACTTCTACATCGATATCGGGAACGTCATCGATTTTCTTCTCGTCAAATTTACAGCTTCTTCTCTCGGCTGTCCTGGTTTTGAGCCCCTTAAGTGTCTCATGTGCATCTTCAATAACCTGCTTGTCAACTTTGCGATACTTTCTTTTAGCGATGCAAAAACGTCGATAAAACATTATAATCGATAATGTAAATAGAAAGCTCGCTATAGATATCGAGGTCAAATACATCATAGTATACGAATCTATAACTAAAGTTATAGTTAAAGGCTCCATTTTGTCAAAATGAATATTACTACTAAATCTATAAACGATGAGGGAGATAGGCTTTATAAACTCTCAAAAACAAAAAATAATCAATTACGAAATGATGAAAAAAAGCAGTTTTTAGAGGAAGATGAGTTGACCAAGTCTGGAAGTGCTTGTAGAAAGTCTACACTCGATAAGATAGCATTTGGAATGAACAATCTAGATGAGATTATGCTTAAAAATGAGATCAGCACTAGATTTTATAGTCCTGCTACTATGATTGCTGCTATGTGTGTAACAGACTCTACCTTTTATGTCCCCAACAATAGTTTAGGGACCTTACTCAAATTAAAGAAGTGGATACATAGCCTCAAGAAAATTGGTGCTGATAGTACTGCTGGTGTAGCATTAAAAGCAGATTTGGGTCCAGCTGAAGGAATGTTTATCCTTAAAGCACCACAAGGCGATAAAGCTGATAGTTCAGAACTCATTCACGAAATGACGATTGGTATGTATGGTACTAATAAATTGAGAAGTACCATACCTAACTTTTCATACATATATGGAGGATTTTCATGCGCTTCACCTATTTTAAATGATAATAATGAAGTAGTATCTTGGTGTACAGGTAAGGATAAAGAATCTGTAACGTATACCATATACGAGAATATTGCCCCGGCGATCGATTGGAAAGAATATGTAGAAAAGTGTTCAGGTGAGGAGTTTGTATCAGCATATCTTCAAGTGTTGTATGCGCTAGCTGAAGCTGTAAAACAGATAGATTTTACACACTATGATCTACATTGGAATAATGTGCTTATGCGAGAATATCCTTCAGAGAGTGGTTATTTCCAGATTAAGTATAATACTGAAAACGGCGAAGAATATTTGGTTACAGATAGAATAGCTACTATTATCGATTATGGCAGGTCTCATATTGCATATAAAGGTAAACATTATGGTGACTATACAGGCTTATTCTACAGTGTATATCCTGATAGATCTCATCCTTTCAATGATGCTTATAAATTGTTAATGTTTACCATTATAGCTGCATGGGAAGGTCAAAATCAAGAGGTGTTAGATGAAGCTACCAAAATATATAGATTTTTTAATAAGGTAGACGAACCTCTACTCGATATTGAAGAACAATACGAGCCATATAGTTTTGGTGTACCTTACGATATACCTAAGAATCTAACATTATTTGATTTGACTAAGTTCATTCGACAACAATGTACGTGTCCGTTTATCAATCCTACACCAGGAACTGAAGTTGTGTTGGCCTGCATTGAAGGTTGTCCTACTATCCAATCTATATTTACAGATATTGGGTTAGATGTAAAGGAAAATTATACTGCTTCATCGTTCTTCGAATTCTATGAAATATTTCAAGCTACAGGAAAGAAGTCCGATATGAACTATGAGGCTCTGAGAGATAATTTTGAAAATCAGTTGAGTGACGAATATGAGGAAATACTGAAAGATCTTGAGAGTATTAAAGTGGTCGATCTTACTACTATGGGTGTTGTGGACGATGTCACAGGTTACGCGTATATGGATTTTCTATACCGGTTAGTAAATCTGTTGGATAGATATAATACATTTTTACTTGAGTTATATATTGGACAACAGGTGGTCAATATGTTTGAACAAGATGTCGATTATTCAGAATTTACTAGTCTGGATGGACAGTTTAAGAAATTAGTAACATTTGTCGAGGGTAATGAGAGTATATTTGCTGGAGGTAAAACTATATTCAAAGATAAGAAGTTGAATAAACACTTTCAGGTAGCTGAAAGGATTATGCAAATATACGATGTTGCAATTAAGGAGTAGTTTGTATTCTATTAATTAATAGTTATGTAATTTTGCTTTGTCTCTTAGAACAAAAAATGATATATAGTTATAACAAAAATTGATTATTAATTAATAATTATTTACTACTAAAGTAGTTATTACAGCTTATAAGTAATGGAATCATTAGCAGCCGCGTTTCAGAATTATCATCAACCTACCGAGGTGGTAATTCTGAAATATATTTTAGATATACTTGAGAAGTTAACATGTAAAGATTCTAAGGGATATCTTGATCGTCTGAGAAGATTGATATACATCGTACCTGGAGCAATTGGTATTGTATTAATCTTGATATTAAATCATTACATCCGTTCTCCTGATAAATTAATTACTCTATTCGCTGATTATATTAGACCTTTCTTCGAGAACATATTATATCGTAAAGTATCGTTTAAGTATAAAGACGATGATGAGCCCGATTTAGCTACTTTTGTAGATGCACGATACTCGAGTTATGAAACATATAGAGGATTTCCTGTCAAGAGATATACTGGAGTATCAGATTCATATTTCCAGTTAGGTGTCCTTCCCATCGTTCATCATGGTTTGATAGAGAAAATAACAGAAGAAGCTAAGAAAGACTTAAAAGAACATCTTCTGAGAACTGATACTAAGTGCATTCACGATTTTAAGGAAGTCAAACCGTTGAATTTATATCCTTCAGCTAATTATCTACTAGTAGATGATGTGGTAAGTTCGTACAACGAAACGTGTGAACTGACTGGCAATCGAGAACCTAGGACTATCATCATCGATGGAACGCATGGTTTAGGTAAAACACGTGCTACTGACTTTCTAGCTAAGGCAGGAAAATATGATAATGTGTGTTGTATACCTATGGATAGATATATGGACGCTAAGAACAGTATAACGTCACTATTCGAGAAGTTATACAAATCCACCATCAGCAAAGCCAAACGTCTAAGTATTGTAATTATCGATGAAATAGACAAGTATTTGGTAGGTTATATACAGGCTCTCTATGATAACCACATTGTCACATTGAAGAAAGAAATCAAAGATATGGCTAAAGCTATCGATAAAGAAGGATCAAAAGAGGCACTCGAACTTCCAGATTTTAATGCTTTTCGTACACAGATGAAGGAGAAGTTTCTATATGAATTACTACATCTAATTGAGATTAACTATGTAGAACATGGTATTGTGTTTATTCTGTGTACCAATAATTATGAGACCATATTCGAAGATGTGAATATGTTACACTTCAGATCTCTCAAAGATAGAATCACACCTTTGACATTTAAGCCTTGTGATAAGAATGAATTGATTGGTTATATACGATATCATAATAATCTCATGAAAGGTTCAAGATTTTACTATAGTGATGAACAATTGGATCAACTGCTTCCTACCATTAAGCATAATCTACGCGTACCTTATCGTCTTCTTACTCGTACTATGATGATATGTGCCAATAAAATAGAAGCGTATATCGAGAAAATGAATTCTTGGATTGAAGATGAGGTATGTCAAGACATACCTATCACATCTTATATGGCCTTACCTTGTAGTAGTGGATTCCGAAGGCCTACCATCGAAGATATTGATGAGAAATCAAGATTAGAGTTGGGTACGTTTATCATTAAAGACAATGGACTTATTCCTTCGGGTAGAGAAAACAATGCTAGGTGGAGAGATACAACAGAATTATATGATTGTAATTCTGATGAAGGGTGTTATTTTAATCGGAATATAGATTATTGTAATGTTACAGCGATATGTGTTAAATGTAGGGAAGAAGATTTTTGTTCTTGTTCTCTTGAATATTTTGGATTTATACATAATCCGGATGGCGAAGGATATATATGTCCTAATTGTTCTAACATATCATACGACTATATGAAAGAAAATATTGACTATCCAGTAGCTGCAGATTTTCCAGATATTTCTTCAGAGACATTTAACGAATATGGTTATATAATAAGATCGAATAGTTGTAGAAGATCAGGGTTGGATCTTCCCAAATGCGATATTAATATTAGATGCCTGGATTGTGCGTATCGAGCTACCTGTGCCTGTTCATTAAAGATTAATGGATACATTGAGAATCCTAAAGGTAAAGGTTATATTTGTGCGAAATGTTCTAAGAAATAACGAGTGGAAAGTTATATTAAAAAAATCTATTAATTAATAGATTACCCATTTAAAGTCTTATATTTAAATATAAAAATGGATAACTTTACACCAAAAATAGATATTATACCAAAAGGTCCAATAGATAAGATATTCTGTATAAATGAGTTATCTAAATCTATAGGAGGAAATGTAGATAGTGTAATAAAACGCGTCTGTTTTTCTCTAGTAGATGGAGGATATATATACAGTTATCAGTGAAAAGTTCTTGGTTTTCTTTTGGTGATCCTGAACATTACCCAGGATTATATCAAAATAATATACATAGGTTGTATCGCAAGACAGGTTACATCTTGTCGGCTTACAATATCGTTTCAATAGAACAGAACATCAATTATCCAGACTCCGATTGTGAAGACCAAGAAGAATATATACATCATAAGGAAAAACTAAATCTGTTATTCGCTAAGAACGATTTAGTCAGTGTAGTCACATTAGATTTAATTTCAGAATATAGAGGAGATTCTATTCTAGATATTAATGTAGAATACTTAGATCAGATTGAATTATAAATAAACGTATTAATTAATATGTTTTTATAACTTAAGATAAGGACCATACCATACTTCCTTACTAATGACTGTAGGATGAAAAGAACCACACAGTTGAGTTCCTGGATCAGATACTATCAATTTGACTGGAATATTACCATTTTCCTTGATGTATTTAAGTTTGTCTTCATTTTTCTTCTTAGAAACGGCTAATAAATCATCAAACCCTTTACTCTCTACTATTCTGTTGTATATCTCATCCAAAGAGACGCCTGGTAAAAACATGTCACGTCTACTAGCATAGATATGATAGCCTTTGTTAATTCTACAATTCTTATAACCTTTATCTATCAAATCGTCTTCTAAGCAATCTATAGATGTATTGAAAGCTTCATTCGAAACCTCTTTAGCTTTCATTCCTTTACAATCTACCGATCTAATCAGAGTAGGAATAGGATCATTCATATTCCAAGTAGAGATGGTTTTGAAGTTAATTTTGTCTACCACTTTTATACCGTCAGGAGCATAATCGCTTATCTTCACATCCTTTCGTGTACAATAATCCATATTCTGGAATACTAATTCTACCTGGTCGCGTTTTTCCCCATAATCGTCTTCTTCTAAAATCAAAACGATTAGTCCGTTAATATTTATAGATTTAACATTACGAGTTATACTAACATTTTCATATATCTTAGTCAGATCTAAATCTGGAAGAACCAAATCGAAACATCTATTAGCATATTTCATTAATCTGTACTCATACGTGGTACTACGTCTCTCTAAATTGAGTACGTTACAATGATTCTCAATACTAAATTGGCCTAGCTTTGTAGTATATACTTTGTTATTCCATATTCCTACCATTGTAGAACCTAGATCGAAGCCGTGTAATACTTCACTGGGCGTTGTGTATAATCTTAAAATAAGTTGTACTGGATTCTTCAGTTTATTCTTTAATCGTAACGTTATCGCGTGCTCAGATCTAGTCAATGTTAATATACGTTTTTTCTTACGTAGATCTCCGATGAATCTTTGAATTCTCTTTTCAGCTTTGTCTATAGAATTATATCCACATATGAATATGTCAATATCTCCCGTTCCGTCACCTCCACACTCATGATGTAAGATAATTCTGGATACTGATCCTCCTGCTATAAATAAACCTTTCATGTCGATATATTCTAAGAATGGATAACATTCATAAAAGGTATCTATAACATCCTGGCTACAAGATTCAATACAAATCTGAGTTTTATACGTTTTAGCAGATAAACTTCTACCACTTAACACACGCGGAAGCTTGTCTATGACATTCTTAATAGACGATGATATTTGTTCGATGGGAAAGAAGTCCTCTTCGCGAAGTTTTTCATCATTACGCGTATCGTTGTCATATTTAAGTAAATCTTGCACCAATTGGTACTGTTCAGAGAACGTACTATTATCCATGTCTGCCATCTTATATTTTCGATTATATATCCGATATAATGTGTCGTTTTTAAATACAATACAGTGAGAACAAAATTGATTTTGTATTTACATAGTTTATATTAAATATTGTTCTAATCATGAATACCTTTAGTGGTAGTAAATTATGCGATGTGTGCGCTGGAGATACTAATAAACTGAAAGGAGGTCATATTATAGATGGAGACAATCCTGGCTACTTATCTTTTCTATGTCCTCCTTGTTATAAGATATCATATGGTATATATGAAAACATAAAGAGTACCAAGTATATAGATATGGCATCGAGTGATGGAGCTAAATATATAATGTCTAGGCCTAGTGGGCCGTTATGTTTGAGAATATTACATTCTTTAACTGAAAATTGGAAAACTGAATACTTTTTACTGTCATTTTATCGTCTATTACTGGCGTTTGTTTCTGGTCTAGATGAACATCCAGAAATAAAAAGGTCATATTTCAATATCACGTTTGCATTAACACACGGAATTGGATTTCCATGTGAGAAAAGAACAACTATATTTTATACTCTCAATAACGACATGACTACAACAGCGAATGCTATTTTGTTCAGAAGAACAACCAAAAAGAATATAGTTCTCACTACTAACAAACATAAAATTACCAGTGAAATAATAGACTCATTCCTATGCACACATTGTATGAAAGATGGTTCTACCTTACTTTGCAATCGATGTAAAGGAATGTACTTTTGTTCTGAAAGATGCATGATTCTAGGTAAAGATAATCATAATATAGCTTGTTCTGAAGTTTATAATATGGACAACAGGTTGAAAACTGAAGAAGTAGAAAAGAAATGGTCACCTAAAGGTAAGAAACAGAGACGTGTATAATATAACTTAAAAAAACATATTAATTAATATGTTAAAAGATGAGTAGATATAATCCGTTTCCCGTAGCGGGACAGTTTAAAGATGGCGATAAAATATACCTTGGTGTACACGAGATGAAAGATTCATCTCCAGTAGCTAACTCCTTTAGATATGTAACATATCAGACCAATAATCAAGAAATTTACGCCCATAGTGCCACTATAGATTCTACAACTGGTGAATTAGTCTTTGGTTCCAATATAAAACTTATAGTATGGACATATAAAAAATATGCTAATAGTACCGCCGTATTTTCTACAGATATTACAGGGAATAAACAATATTTATATACTGAGAAAAACGGACTTCTCTTCCCGCCATCTAGTCTAGGCAGTTCCTACGTACAATATCAAACACAAGGACTGCCAGATTTATGGGCAGGCTATTTCGGATATTTCATAACTGCAAAAGATCAAAATTCTACTGTGAAAATAAATATGGACAATCCGAGTAATTTTGTAGTAGCCATACCTACCACATTATATGATAAAGAAAATGCTTGTATGTCTATAGATAATACTAGCGGCCAAGGTCTAGCACCTGCTATCAATGACTATATAAATAACATCAACAGTAAAATATATTGGTGTAGTTCTGATTCTTGTAAGTCTACTATACCTGTAACATATTGTCAAAATCAAAATGTTATAGTTTCAAGTGGAAATTTTGATCAAAATAGCCGTACCGATCCTATATTTTGCGGTCAATCTATAGGTACAGACAGTAAAGGTGCCGGGACTGATATATCAAATAGTTGTATGGCAGTATGTAGTAATTTTAGTAAAAATAAAAATAATCCAGTATGTTATCCTGGTACTATAGACAGTAACGTTTTCGGATGTACTAACTATAACGCCAAAAGAAGTATATATTCTGGCGATGGTGGCGGAGGAGGTGATAATGGTGGAGGAGGGGGTAAGCCTTTGTATAAACAAAATTGGTTCATATTTATGATGATAGCGATCTCAATTTTAGTCATTTTAATCGTAATCGTTATCGTATTTAGGAGTAGAAAATAATTATGGCGTATGTGAATAAGATATTACAAGATCTACGTAATATTGTACACCTTCAGTATATTCGATTGTTCTGTCTTCTATATTTAACGTTTCACTACTATAAGTGTAAGATGGCGACTCTAGACAAACAGAAAATCCTACTCTCTTAAATTCTTGTATTATGTACCAAAAATATGCTCTATGTGTATTTTTGGTACGGAAAAAGAAATAAGAACTGTGGTCTGGATCTTGCAATACGCCATCGTTTATATGTATTGGACTAGACATAATAGTTATTCTAGCATAGTTATCATCATAACCTGTAGGCCATCCGTTATTATAGTTCTCAATAGTTACCTTCTCCAATTCATATTTAAGATATCTGATAATAGCATCGGTATCACGTTTGACATTATCAGCTGCTTCTGATATATATTTTATATCCTTTAGTCTTTCAGATATAGGACTGAACGATAATTCGGGTGACATCTTCATTTTTAATATCCATTACTACATTTAGATAAGTTAAAATATATTAATTAATATATTTTTTTTAAAGAAGATGTGAGTGCTTATTTGAGTAGTACAAATAATTAGACGCGCCAATATTTCGACTACACTTTACCTTTGTGCAATTGAGGTCATTATGTGCACAGTCTTCGCGTAGTTTACGTAGTGTTAAACTAATACGTCCCAGCTCATTATCACCCTTACATTTGACAACTTCATGTAGAACATTCCCTTGTATGATCAATGATCCATGAGCTGGAGTGATAGAATAGCCAACTGAAGTATCAGGATTACCTAATCTGTACTCCATACGCTTGTTCGGATCAGCCATAAATGTCAGTGTGTATACTGCAGACTCGCCGAAGTAAAAACTATTACCAGGTTGTAGAAACTTCTCAGTATCGACATGTGGCGAAATACAATCATCGTTATTGTAACGATAACCATTACAGATAGTAGAATCACTGAAGTGCATAGTTTCAGGTACAAATATCTTGCTCTTAATTCTATCAATTGTACTATCATACAATTCTGAATCTAAGGCTACTAGATCCTTACCATTATATCGATAAGCTGCACGATCAGGTACAGTAGCAAATGTTAGACGGTGAGGAGTGATAGTCTTACCAAACGCGTTTTGGTAAGTATGCTGTGATAGCACACCTGCACCTAGCAGACTACTAAAAATAGCATCTGCCTCTTCGGTAGTGAATACATTAGTAAAATATAAACAATTGATACCACAATTACGGAAATCTAAAGAAAGATTTCCGTCATAGGAGGTAGTAACCTTGACTTTGCTATAAACGGGAGGCATTTTGGCAGTTGATAGAAATCGTAACTTTCTATTTAGTGACAAAAACTTTCCTATATATTATCAATTTTATTTACTATGAAGATATTATTATTAGTAGATAAAACATGACTATTACCTTATTTCCTATTACTGGTCAGATCGACGATGGTGCCGAAGTGTATTGCTGTCTTCCTCTGATTAGCGGGACATTTACAGACACTAGTCAGATATACTATTTAACATGGAATGGTAGCGATATAGTAGCTACATTACCAGTTAGCGTAAGTCCAACATTAAGTTTTGGATCTAATACAACATTGATATTATTCAAATACAGCAAGGTTAAAAATAGTAAAGCAACATTTTCTACTACTATATCGGGGAGTACCCAATATTTAGGACAATTTAAATCTACACCTGAGATTGGCTCGATAACTGGACTAAGTAAATCGTCGTCTGTATATCTTACACAAGGTCTACAAGGACTATGGAGTGGTTATTTTAATACATTTCCTGTAGACAATAACAATCTAATGAATTTTGTAATTCCTTCTACTACTAATGAATTACAATACAATATTACATTCATTCCAACAACTATTTACGACAAAACATCATGTAAGGGGCTAGATAATAGTAACGGTAATTATCTAGCCCCTTACATCGTAAATTTCGAAAAATCACAGTCAAATTCTAGCAATTTTCCTGCTTTTTTTGCCAGTCTAACAACATGTAATGACAAATTTACACCTGTATACTGTCAAAGTAGGGAGACACTATTTTTTGGAGGATGTGGTGCTCCAAAAAATAATAAATATCCTAACTGTATGGGGCGTTGTCCAGGATGGATAACTAATGTTACAAATAATAGTGATGTATGCGATATAGGTAATATAGCAGATACATATATTTGTGAGAAACCAGACAGTGGAGGTAGCGATAACGGTGGCGGAGGAGGCGGTGGAAGTGGTGGTAAGGCGTTGTATAA
>Ga0105055_10007691_pt1 | contig 14224 bp, 13 predicted proteins | sample BON03_FD_78090 | JGI IMG/M metagenome (GOLD analysis project Ga0105055, IMG submission 78090) | Freshwater microbial communities from Lake Bonney liftoff mats and glacier meltwater in Antarctica - BON-03 | ecosystem: Environmental > Aquatic > Freshwater > Ice > Glacier meltwater | place: Lake...
AACGGATAAAATTCCCTCTCATATCCGAGATAAAATTGGATTAGTAATCGTCGATGAAGCACATATGTTTTGTTCTCCCTCTCGAGTAAAACCACTTCTGCATTTCTCTCCAAAATATATTATCGTCGAAACTGCTACACCAGAACGCCCCGATGGTCTAGAAACAGTTATACATCAATTGGCCGGAGAACGTTTTATTCTTAGAGAAAGTGATAAACCATTTAACTTCTATGTAATTAATACCGGTTTAGAATATCCAACCGAAAATGATAACCAAAAATGGACCGAACTTCTTGGAAAACAGATGATATGCGAGAAAAGAAACAAGATTATCATGGATTTAGTAGAACGACATCAACATTTTAAAACAATGATTATTGCTAATCGAACCGAACATTGTCGAATTTTAAAGAGGGGTTTGGCTTCAAGAGGAATTGATAGTTCAGAGCTTCATTCAAATATTAAAAAATATGAGGTAAAGAACGTACTTATTGGAACCGCGAAAAAGATGGGAACCGGTTTCGATGAACAAAATTATTGTGATGAAGAGGGCGTTAAGCCATCTGAAATGACCTTTATATTGTACTCATTTAAGACTTTTCTTTCGTTTGAACAGACTTCCGGTAGAGGAAAAAGAGCCGATCATCCAAAAATTATTATGTTCAATGATAAAGTTGGTATGGTGAATAGTCATTTTACTAAGATGAGAAAATGGGTAAAAGAAGCCGGTGGAACAATAATTAATGTTCCATGTGATAAAATTAAAGATTTGGTGATTACATTCCAAGCATAATTGCATATGCTCCGTTACCATATTCCCAAACATTGATCTCTCCGCTATATCGCGAAGGGGCATATTCGTCATAGATACCATCACTGTTCCTATATCTAATTCGTAATTCACCCTTCTCTTCTACAGAAGTCTTACGGTAAATTTTACCTATTTTCTCATTTGGAATTGGTATTTTTTCCTTTGAGAGATAATAAATTGCTTCGTCAAATTTCTCGGTCTCAATATCGGTCTCTTTATTCGAATACTCAAGAATTTCTTCCTCAGTCATATCAAGAAATTCAAGTAAGAAATTATTATCAGGAATCATTTTCCAAACTGTTTCTCTTGTAAATAGATAACCAAGATTAATTTTCCAGATCATCCAAATCAAGCAACCCATAATTGCCTCTTCTCTTCTTTCCGAAATAGTATTCTGAATTAAAAAATATTTTCCATCACTTACTGAACGATAGTTGAAAATTTTATTTCTAACACTCCAACTATCCTTGACTATCTCAATATCATTTTCAATGTTCTTTATTCCACTATAATATTGATCATAATTTTCTTTTCCGATGATAATTTTTGTATTTCCATATCGTTTGAAATCTTTTTCATTATTGAACAGACCGATGATTGATTTATTAGGTATTTTTGGATAACCGTTTAGCGAATATTGATAATTTTTAATATACCTCTTCATAACATCAAATAATTTCTCATACAATCTAATCTTACCTAGATTAAATACCAATGGAAAATGATTCTCATAATATATAATTCCGTCCTCTGTAGTATTAATATGAAATGGAAAACGATAATCAATTTTTATTGGAGTAAGATTGATAATGTCAATGATCTTTTTCTCAACCATCAAATCAACATAAGTCTCAAACCATTCATCGACATCTTCAATACGACTAATATTCCATAACCAAAGAATAATCTGTTTTATGATATTAGCATTCTTTCTTACAATACCAATATTATAGAACACTTGATTCTTTTTAAGAATATTTTTAAGCAGCACATATTCATAACAAACCTTTTCTCGTGTAACTAGTTTTCTAACATCTCGACACGGAATAAACACTCCATTGGGGAAATTTTTAAGTTCATACCATAATCCCTCTGAACCAATAACATAATTATCTCCAAATGTTCTAATCACCTCCTCCTTCTTTGTCTCATATATCATCTTCGAAATTTTAATATTCATTGGCGGAGACGGTTTGACAAATATTGAGATCTTTTCACCGGTATCGGTTGAAATATTTACTTTTATCATTCTTCCAGAGTCATTAATATCTTGAGAAATAATCTTATAATCAGACAGAATAATATTCCAGTTAATTCCATTATAGGCATTCTTTTCTATCTGATCAAACTTTACAACCGCATAGTTTTTGGTCTCGATAAACATCTTTAACTCTTCCAAAAATTCTTTTTCTCGTAGAAAAGGAAAGGCTCTTTTTCCAAGACTATGTTTATCAACTTCAATTAATTCGTAAATTGGAATTGATTTCCTGGAAAGATGTTTGATGAGAAGTATAGTTGGTAGTTTTTCATTAAATTCTCGAATATGATAGAAATTATGATTTGGTTTTTCAAGCGTAGTTGTACCATCTTCATATGAGAAAACAAAGATGTTAACCATAAACATACTTTCCAAAATACGATAATAATATAAACTATCAAATATTACTTCCTTATCTTTTACAAATTCTTCTACTTGAGATGGTTCATATTCATATGTCTCCTGTGCGCAAACGGAAAGATTTACAAAATTCGGAATCATATCTCTCAGGGCAATAATTAAAGCATCTCTTTCTCTAATTCCACGCGAGAGATATTCTTTCCTAATATCAATCAGATTAGAAATCTTTTCTCTTATTTCGGTATTTCTTTTATCAATATGAGAAAGATATTCCTCGAGGTGTTCCGATGCAAGCATCAAACAATGAATAAACGAGGATGTATTGCTCTTAATAACGCCCCTTCTAGAATAAGATGTTTTCTTGATGTTCCCCAAGAAATGAGCGAGATCAGAGGGAAGAACACCTTCTTGATCAGGGGATAAAATTTTAATAGTTTTCAAACGATTCTCTTTTCTAACTCTACGTTCATTCTTTTTTGCCATATAATCAACTTCATCTTTTCTAATCAAATCATAATCATCAATATAATCATCGCTTCTTACAATTCCACAACAAGGAAGAACCGGATATTTTTGATCAATCGTTGGATTCTTCATAAAATAAAGATATGGATATGTATTCTCTGGGCATACAAAGTGATACTTTTTTGAACGTTGTTTTGACTCGAGTGGTGGAAAAAGGGTAACGTTCTTTTTACCGTCATACGATGGAGATGAATAATTCTCCCAGTCACTTACATCTTTATTGTCAATGATAATTGGTTGTTTGGCACAAGGACAGAATTTACCATAATAATTAGTTGGAAACATTCCAGTTGCGTGTCTAAGATTATCAATTTTTCTCACTCTACCTTTTGCGGTAGCCTCGTTTTCTCCGATATACTCACCCCCCAAACCAATTCCATCCTCGCCAATGTATCTTTCCTCGATAATACCAACCAGGGTTTGGTCGAAATCTATCGAATGATAATATGAAATTAATTTTGATAATACCAATATGAATTCATTTACACTTGAGTGATCAATGGTTTTTGTTCTAAAATCAACTAAATATCTACTATTGTGGATAGGTAAAAGATTAAAACTGACCGAGTGACCGGTTTTGTCCTCGTAATTCTTGAAGTAATATTTGGTATTTTTTCTCAAAGAGCGCGGTGAGGCGTTCTCATTGATATAGATGAAATTAGAAACCATTTTATCGAAAAGTGTTAGGTATCTCATCCGAATCTCTGAAAAATTATTAAAATCAATTTCAAAATTTCCCCGAAGAGAGATCTTCTTTTCATTAACATAGACGATATTTGGAAACAGTTTCTCAATAATATCCTTTATTTGATTAAGTGTATTTCGGGGATAACTGAAACTCATTTTCGACTCAATGAGATCAATATCTATCATTTTAATCTTTTTCGAGTCATCATCCATAATTGTTACAAAAACATAGATATGATTTGGTTTTCTATCCATCATATTATATTCTTCATTCATTGCATCTGACAGACTTCTATTTCCTTCGGTTAATTTATAATAATTGGTACCAAAAAAAGAGTTATAAACAATCAATAATACAAAGTTATTTGTTTTCATATTATCAAATATAATTCCACCACTATCAATATCAAATTGATATTCACCATCTCTAACAAAAATTTCAATCTCAGTCTCTTCCATTTCTAGTGTTCTTTCGATATTTTCTGGGCTATTTGAGAATGGGAGAGCGTTAATTTCTGTATAGAAAGCATTAATTCTGGAAAGTTTCTCCCTCATCATTTTGATATTTCCCTCGACCGCAATTGTCACTTCTCGAGAATATTCTCCGAGTGAAACCTTATCAAATACTCGATCACTGATATTGGAAAGACTATTTAGATTATCAATAAGTTCATCTTCGTTCATAGTATCCTTATTTGCTAGGTAATAAATTAACATAAAGTTGCCCATCGAAATCTTGAAATAATTTCTTATAATTTGATGCAGACCAGTCCTTGAATCCTTCCCTTGAAGATATTTCTTCAGATTAATAATTTCTCCTTCCTTGCCATAAAAGATAAATTTTTCTGGTATTTTTTCTTGAAGAGCTAACTTAATTAAATTCGTCACTCTTTCTCCGATTACTTCATTCTTAACTATCGATTCTACAGCCGTAAAAATAGTTTTTTCCTCGGAAATAGTATCTAGATTACTTTTAAGAAGTTCTTTGATATCTATATCAGGTATAATTTCTTCGTTACTTTCACTTATATCACAGAGAAAATAGATCTTTTCGATTACATCTTCTTCATCCTCAGAATAAATAATTTCAAGATCATCCATTTTATGAAAGGTAAAACTACTTATTCTTCTTCTCAAAATGCTATCTATTCCAATTATATTAATTATTGTTATTTCAGTAGTTATCTTTTATCAATATTATTTTACAAAAAGATATGGGCTGTGGTTGGAAAAACAACTTCCTGTCGAAGTAGATCAAAGTTTGGTGTGGAAAGTAAAATATCTTTCTTTTGATTTGTTTAGTCCAAAATATGTCTCTGTTCCTCAAAATTCTAAAATTATAGGAATGTTTTTTGGAGTGAAAATGTTAGATATATATGACACAAAAATGAGACATATAAAACATTATTATCAACCAACGGTATTGGTATTAGAAGAGGGTATCGACATATTTTCTGGAGTAAATTATCATATCATGATCAGATATCATGAAGAGGATGAAAACATAATCGAAATGAATACATTTCTTCATCTTTCGTCGTCATCTGTTATTACACCAAAACCAATGTATGAAATATATTTGAAAACATGTTATGATGAAACGCATTATAGTCAAGAAAGTTCACAATATATACAACAGATAACCGAAGAAATGGAAGAAAAGAACTATGAACTTGAGACTATTGAAATATCCGGGATTAGACGATCATTTCCATCTAACATGTTAATCAATGAGATCGAAATTTTTCTCGAGGAAGGAAAAACAGTTATCATCATGACAAGTAATAAAAAGAAAACGCTTTCAATTGAAGAGCATTTACTTGAATTTGATAGTGAGAATAAAAAATTTGTATGGTCACCGTCCGGAGATGATAATTTTTCATTTTTAATATTGGATGAGGGTGAAAATGTAGAAATATCGATAAAAGAATATTTATACTGCGAACAGTCAAAGGTATTACCAATTTCAGTAATGACATTCGTCCCCTCAGATTAAAACATTACTTACTCGACGGTCGCGTTAGCTTTCGGTTACGGTTTTTAATTTTTGAAAAATTGGTTTTACCATTTTCGGTGAAAACATTATTTTTCTTACCGTAACGAGGCATGGTTTTTCTGCTCAAAATTTTAATTATTTTATCAATTTTGAGCTAATTGCATGAATAACTCTTACTCTTTCGTACCTTGATGTAGCATTTTTTCTTACCGTATGCTAGCTTTTCTGTAACCACTTTTTTCTTTTCGTCGTCAGTCTCCATGAACTTTAATATGTAAATCGTTGTTAATTTTTCGTTTTTGTTAATGTTTAATAGAAAACCGAAAATGAAAAATAAATGAGTGTAATTAGAAATCAAAAAAGAGATACCATGTCATCTGAAGATATTGAAACACTCACCGACCTTGTGAAGGAACTTCACATTAAAATTGATGGTCTTTTGGAATCCAAGAGGGCTACTCCGGCCACTAAAACAAAGCAGTTTGTTTTGACCACGTCAAAATTTCTTGACTCATCCGAACCACTTTGTGCTTATATGCAGAAGAATGACTGTGATGGTCATTGTGGAAAACCGGCAAAATTTTCAGTTATCAAGGGAGAACCATTGGAATTGTCCGAACTAAAGGCCAAGCCGGCGGCAGATGCCGCGAAGGCCAAGCTTAGGGCAGCATATAACAGATGCACTGCATGTAAGAACAAAGGAAAGGATAAGAGCACTTCCCGTTGTTATACAAAGATTTATAACTTCCTTTATGGTAATAATGATGATGACGATGTTGTTATTGAGGGTGGTCTGGATAAAATCATTGGTTCTCCCGAGAAGAAGGAGAAGAAGAAGGATAAGGAGAAGGAGAAGGAGAAGGATAAGAAGAAGAAGAAGGAGAAGAAGGAGGATGAAGAAGAGCCTGATTTTGAGGCGGGGCTTGACGATCCTCATGAAAAGAATCCTCATCTTAAGACCACTGAACGATTTCACGATAAAGTAGTTAATGTCGGTAAGAAGTTTGTTATTCTTAGATGTTACACCGATAAACGTAAGGATGTATGTATCGGTACTCTGAACGAAGAACCAGAAGATGAGGATTATGAGTCTCTTCTCAAACAACCAAAACCTGACGTGATTGAGCAAATGAATGTTAAATATAAGACACCCGAAGAGTCGTTGAAGGAAACCCCACCAAAAGCGAAGAAGACCGAACGAAAACAACGTGTAATTGAGGAGGAAGATGAAGAGGTTGAAGATGACGAGGAAGATGATGATGGTAACAAAGCCTTTGACAGTTTGATCAATGGAGAAGATAGTGATTAGTTCATAATAGAATCTAACATTGTATTTTTTACAAAAAAAATACAATCCGGCTTAAATAAAGTTATACCATTAAAATGGATATTCTAGCGATTGAAGAATCACTTGCCATGCTAGATAAGAGTAACAATACTCCATCTAGATCACCATTATCCGTCCATACAAAACGCAGGGGACGAGAGAGAAAAGCTTCTGAAGAAGATATTTTTGAAATTTTGAAGAAAGAGGATGTTTCGAAATCTCCATCACAGTCTTCAAATGACGAAGACGACGAGGAAGATGAAGATGAGGAGGAAGACGAAGAGGAAAACGAAGATGAAGATGAAGATGAAGATAAAAAGGAGGAAGAGGAAGAGGAAGAGGAAGACGAAGAGGAAGACGAAGACGAAGACGAAGATGAGGAGGAAGTATCCGTAACCTCTAAGAGAATTCTCCCCATCACCCCTAAGAAATTCACTATTTCGACTCCTAGAACACCTACCGAACGTCTTCAAAAGAAAAAGCAGGGTACCGATAAACGAACTTTCCTTTCTAAGTTGAAAGAATTTAGATATAGTATTCTCAGAGTTGTCCATAATGAAAATACACTTCAATATGTTGTTTGTTTTGATCCGTATGGTCAAATTGTGTTTATCTCATGTGAAGATGAGGTAGTTGACCTTAAATCGATTAAGGATTCCGTTGACGTTATTAAACTCATCCCTTGCAAGGAAACAACAGATAATCCTCTCGATGAAGCTTTTGTAAATGCTGTTAAAGAACGAGTAAATCTTTCTGTTTATGGTCTCATATTCTATAACGGTGAGGATTATCAGATATCGGAAAGAAATAGTAGAGGTTTTTTTAAGGATCATTTTTACAAGTTGAAGGGTAAAAACGACAAACAGAAACTTTCTTTTCCTCAAACCTTCGTCATCATTCAATCGGAAGATGTGTTCAGTGAACCACTTCTTCTTATCGAGACTAATCGTGAGAATTATGAAAGTATTAAGGTTCAGCAAGAAGTGAGTAGTCGAAAAACTTTCTCCCAAATTTCTGGAAGCTTGAAAACTCTTGTTGAGACTATGGAAAATTTTGAAACAGTTTACAAGAGACATTCAAAAGGTGTTGTAAATGATTCTAGAGTGATGGCTAAACATTCTAAAAAATATTATGAAAAGTATTCTCGTCAAGAACTTGACGGTGATGAAAAAGAGACATACGATCTAGTATCACTAAACATGTTTCTTAGATTCCAATTCTTTAATCAAAACATCGAGTTGATGGATCGTCTTCATGAATTGAAGGATTACCTCGATAAAGCAGATAGAATTCTGAAGAAGGCCGTTGAGGAGATCGACGATAAAGATGAAAATGTTCGAACAAAGATTGTATCTCGCGAGGAAATTAATAAGTATATTTAAGTTTTACGTAAAAAGAATAATGAGACATAAAATGACTCATTTTATTCTTCGTCCCGCTACGGCTATAACCAATCCAATGGCATTGTTCAATTTCTCCTCAATAAACGCGTCATTGAATATTATTTCGCTTTTATATTTTATTATAGTTTCTATCTTTAGGAATATGATACCGAAAGACCAAATTATTTCTTGGTATGTTTATGCGGGGATCTTTTTTGTCATGCTTTCCTTTCTACTTGATGGGGATAATATACCTGGAAGACCTTCCGCTGGCGGCGTTGCCAATAGAGACCAAACTCCTTTCACAGAAATTCTTAGCGAGAGTGATATTATATTGGTATAATTTTTTGGATTATATAAAATGTTTGTCTTCTATGTTTTCTTGGCAATATTGATTGCTATTTTAGGTATTAGTTCATATTCATATGAAAAACTTGTTCCGATAACCGAAAACTCAGATGTCTCTCTCAAATTATTTTTATCCACACTTATCATTGCCAGTGCGGTAGTTTTTATGACTTTTTTTCTCAGATTTATCAATTACATTGATATCGAACGAGGAATTAATATGCTTTCATTTGGAACCCTAGTTACATCCATTCTCTTGATTCTATCCTATAGTTATCTAGACAAGGAACGACAAAGTGGGGTTGAATACGAAGAAAAATATGATGCTCTTAAACAGGTCGAAAATAACACCAATGCAAATGAACGCAATACGGCATTTATCATTGGAATTATCGGTTTAGGAATTGTTGGTGCATATCTATTTATTTTGCTCGGAAAAGTATTTTATTCAAAGAATATTACAACCACTATAACAGTAAAAGAACCACTAATCATTGAGCCAGTTGCCGAGAAATTAATTAAACTTGATTATGAACAACTTAGAAGGAAGTTTATTACTTAAAATGACTGACAAGAAAATACATTTCATTATTTATATTTTGAACAAAAGTGATTTAGCAAATAGCGAGTTAGTTTATGCTATGTCAAAAATAGATGATTCTAAATTCTTAGAATTGATGATCGTTTTTAATAATGATAGTTTTTTCAATGTTATATCCCATGGATATATTCAGGATGTTTTAAAAGATCATAAACAACTAAATCATTTTTCAATTGAAAGGGTGGCAAAGAAATTAAGCAAGAAGGATACTAATTTTGTAAAACGTCTGTTTGAACAAGAATTGATCAGTCTGGCTCTTTTCTATGAAAACTATCTCATATTTAATTTGTCGTTGACTACCGAAAATATAGAATTTTTTAAGAGTGATAAAAACCCAAAAATCTATCGATATAAAAAAAATGTTATATTGAATGAGAAAGTATATTCGATAAAAGATCTTTTTCTAAACGGAGATCAATCAAAAACAAAATATATAGAAGGAGAATATCGTATAGAGAAGATTATACTTTCTCCATAGTTTAAATTTATATTAATAAATTTAAACTATAAAAAATGATACAAACGAATATAGGATAAGAAAAATATACCCTAATTGAACTGGATCATTCTCAAACCCACGATCAATCTCATTTGTTTGGAATGAAAAAACGGTCAAACCGATACTGATAAGTACTAATGTAAAACTCAATCCAAGAAGAGGATAGAAATTTTTAGTAGTATATAACATACCAAATGTGGCTACAATAAATAACGATACCGCCGATAACAAAGCAAAATACCATGAGATTGACCCTTGATTGGTCTTGGTCATAAAGTTATAATTCATCATTACCGTTACATAATACCAGACAAGAAAAACATAAGTTGCTATGATACTATAGAAGAAAAAATCTTTGTATAAAACATAATTATATGGATCCTGGTTTTTAAGGAAAAAAAGAGCAGTATATGGATAGTTTGGACTTATTCTTTTTTCAAGAATTTTGTCGATCGTTGTCATCTTTACTTTTTAAAGACTCTGGGGAAAGGAAATTATTCAAAAAACTCTTCGACTTTTCTTGTGGCCTTTTTTAGAGCCGAATCGGAAAGATTATTTTTTTTACCGAAACTTTTCAATGGAATTCCTTTTTTCTCGCAACATTTTCTGACAATCGCACATGCAATATGATGAGGTTTACAGGAAAGTAAATTATCCTTATTATCGACAATTTTTCTGGAAATTTTTGTAAATTCTTCGATATGTTCTTCTAGATTATTTTTCCGACATATGTCGGCGATCTCATCGGCTGGATGCAAAATAGCAATCGAACAATGTTCTTCGTCATCATGGATCGATGGGGTTAGAGATGTTCCGGAGAGAGATTTAAGACAGCAATTAATTTCCTTTCTACCTAAACCTAGCTCGTCGGCAAGAGCTATTGGATCAAATTTTATTTTCATCTTCTGATAAGCAACATATATTTCTTTAAAAGTATTCTTTTTATCATCTCTCACTTTCTTGATAAAAAATTCCCCTTTTCGATTCATACTGGCTCTGGCTACAATTTTAACCTCTTCTGGAACTCCCTTAACAGCATCTAATACACTTGTTTTACTGCCGCTTGTATTTGAATGGGTTCCTCTCTGATCAAAACCATATTCGAGTTGGGCTTCCATCATTAGCCCGCACTTATTACAAACGGTTCTTCCATCAATATCGGTTGAAAATAAATGTTCACATTCATGATAATCGGACATTTCACTATAGTTTTCTCTTAAAGTTTTCACTTTTGAACCTCCGTCTATAGATAATTTTTATTTTTTTAAATATGTAAAAAGATGAAAATACCAGAGTATTTGATAAGTATATTTCTATACTTAACTTACCTAATTATTTTTATCTGTGCGGTGATTTTTTACTCAAAACTAGAGATCAATATTCGAAGTGACGGTGGATATATTACCGCTATAACATTAACCGGATGTTCCTTTCTGGCATTTAACATGTATTTCTTTTTCAAATTATTTGAACATATGAAGAAAAAGAATGTACTTTTTTCTCTTTAATATAAAATACCATGAGCAGTTATCCACAGCAAATGAGAGGACCGCCGCCGGGAATGACAATGGGTGGAGGTAACTCAAAAGAAACACAATTAATGCTTCATAGACTACATGCCAATAGTCACCAGACGACTTTTATTGGGGCTTGGTTACTTGGTGGTTTTGCAATTTTAACTATTATTGTATCGATATTTCTTATGATCGGAGTTTGGCAATCAAACTCTAATAAAACTGACATATTTCAAACTTATTGTTATGCTATATGGGGGGTTTTAAGCGGTGGGTTGGCATTAGTAATTGGTTTTCTAATATATTTTCACTGGAATATGAAAAATCTTTGGAAGAAAGGACGATCTAATATTGATTTAGCATTTGATAGTGATCCGTATGGGGATAGAAAGAAGGTTGATCCGGCTACAAAGAAGATCCGTGACGCTGAAGCCAAATTCCGTCTTGAGCAAATCAATGCTCAGGCCGAAAGATTAAAAACTAATCAAAGGACGGTTGCTACTGGGGCCCCGCAGTTTCGCGGGGCTTCTTAGATTCGCGGGGCTCCCCGTGGTCGCGGGTCTTCTTCGATGATATCACCCTCTTCTCTGGATTTCTAGAAGAAAGAGAATATTTATCATCTCCACTAATAGCCTCATATATAAATGAAAGAATAACCAGTGGTATGAAAATGGGCGTAAATATGAATGCGATAATGTAACATATTGGTTTTGGGTATCCAGTATTATAACACATCCAATCTGCCAAATATATAAATGAAGCTATCAATAATACAAAAAATCCAATCGGAAAAAATATTAAAGACAATATAACACCCGTCGCATTCAGTAGAAATTCTGGTTGTTTTCTTTTTATCATTCTTTTTTATGCGGGGAGATTTTTCATATTCTAATAAAAAGTAAAATGGCTTCACCACTTACCGATCAGTATGTTTCTCAATTGGCTACGCCGTTCACCGGCACAGATACCCGAAATCTTATCGCTGGCGGTGCGGATAAAATTCCAATAGGGAACGGTATCCATGTCGAGATGATTGCACTCCTCTTCGTGATTTTTATTCTTATATTATTTATAACAGTTATACTTGGAATTATTTATAGTAAGTATTATCAGGACAAACATAACCCATATAAGGGGTTAACGTCAGAGGAGAAAAAGGCTCTTGGAGATGAATTTATATATACAGATTATCAATATGTATCTGTTGCAGGTGGAGTTGCAGGAGTAGTTGGTCTTTTTTTTATCTTTGCATTTTTGGGAAGGTGGATTGGTTTTTACGATAAGACTCTTATAGTATCAAATAGTATTGCTGAGGATATTGCAGTTGCTATGCGCGTAAAACAAGCAAATAAAAATGTTGCTGGTCTTCTAGCAGCCAGTGTTCATCCCCTGGACAACGCGGAATCAAAAGCGGCTAGAGAAGAACTTCGTGATCATCTAAATACAGCAGTCAAAAACAGTTTCAAGTATGAGACGAATGCCGAAAAAAGTAAACTGACGGCAGGCGTCCCGGCAGGCGCCCCGGCAGTCGAACCACCTGGTTGGTTTTCCAGGAAATTCCGTCAACAATATCAATTGTAAGTTTAAAAGTTATCAATTGTAAGTTTAATACAAAAATATTTGTATCAATATAAAATGTCATCTGTAACTAATTTGTTTGGTTCTTTGCCAGCGACACAGCGGCTTAGTAATCTAGATAAAGCAAATGTCCCATTTGAACCATTTATTGGAAATGATTACATTCGTCAAACTTATTATGCGTTTACAATTATAATTTTTTTACTAGGTCTTATCGGGGTTGTATGTGGTTTTGGGGTTATTGGGAATCTATTTTTCTATAATAATCCGAATATTGTAGCGGAACATCTAGGTGCTTCGACTTTTGACGATGATGGTGCGGCCGATACAAAATACAAGGACATGAGAGCTACACTTATCGCCTCGTTAACATGCTGTAGTATTGTAGGAATACTTGTTCTTATTATGATCATTCTCTACTTCTTTTTTCTTGAACAAGATCTTCTTTTTTCAGAGAGAATGAGCATCAATTTGGCAACTATGACCCAAGGTCCTGATCGTGCTCATCGGGCGGCAGGTCTACTCAGTACTCTTGTATATCCTCAAGGTGCTACCGGAGAAGATGACACTGCACGAAATAATTTGGCCAATGATATTCTTCAGAATCTTCGAAAGGCTTATTACAAATACAATGATATCGAACCGTCGAACGATGAATATCAGCAATTGGTCAGAAATGTTGGAATTTCTCGTACACAAGCCCAGACAAACTTCATTAATCCTAGTGGTATGGCGACACCGGCGGAGATTGCTATTATACGAGAACAAGCTATGCGCTTATATCCTAATGAAATTCCCAGACAACAAACTTATATTAGAGAACAGTTGGGATTCTATGAGGGACGGACAGAGCCTACCGTCGCAGAACGAGACGTTTTTGGGGAAGAGGCAGAGCGGTTACATCCAATCACCGTCGCAGATTATGCTGCCAAAAGACTGGCGTACGTTAACCGATTTAATAATCCTAATCTTCTTTCAAGAAACGGTCTTACGGGCAATGGCTTTATCGCGCCAATGACTGAAGAGGAAAGAACTAACATGTTCTACGGAACTGCTATCGGTAATGCCGCTCTTAATCCACGGGTTGTGGAAGAAGCAAGAGTCGCTGAAGAAGCAACAACGGCAGCAGCCACTGCTACCACCGCAGCAACAACGGCGGAAACTGCTGCAACTGCAGAGCGTGATCGAAATATTGCCGAGGCACGGAGGTTGGCTGCTATTTATAATCCATTAGCCGTAAATATTCCCCTACAACAAAGACAGCATTCTATAAACATGACGAATTTAGATCTATCTAGGACAATATCGTACGGCTATTGCCGGTGGTAGAATTCACCC
>Ga0105055_10007693_pt1 | contig 14224 bp, 6 predicted proteins | sample BON03_FD_78090 | JGI IMG/M metagenome (GOLD analysis project Ga0105055, IMG submission 78090) | Freshwater microbial communities from Lake Bonney liftoff mats and glacier meltwater in Antarctica - BON-03 | ecosystem: Environmental > Aquatic > Freshwater > Ice > Glacier meltwater | place: Lake...
CTCTGCAGCGGCACACCCTGCTGATACCCACTCTGCAGCGGCACACCCTGCTGATACCCACTCTGCGGCGGCACACCCTGCTGATACCCACCCTGCGGCGCACTCTGCTGATACCCACTCTGCAGCGGCACACCCTGCTGATACCCACTCTGCAGCGGCATGCTCTGCTGATACCCACTCTGCTGAGGCATGCTCTGCTGATACACACTCTGCTGAGGCACACTCTGCAGAGGCATGCTCTGCTGAGGCACACTCTGCAGAGGCATGCTCTGCTGAGGCATGCTCTGCTGAGGCATGCTCTGCTGATACCCACTCTGCAGCGGCATGCTCTGCTGAGGCACACTCTGCTGAGGCACACTCTGCTGAGGCACACTCTGCTGAGGCACACTCTGCTGAGGCACACCCTGCGGCGGCACACTCTGCGGCGGCACACTCTGCTGAGGCACACTCAGCAGAGGCACACTCAGCTGCGGCACACTCTGCTGAGGCACACTCAGCTGATACCCACTCTGCAGCGGCACACTCAGCTGATACCCACTCTGCAGCGGCACACTCTGCAGAGGCACATCCTGCAGGAGCATTAAACCTTCAGGTTTAGGCGGAATGCTTGTCGGGGGGAGTCCGGCGAACAGAGAATGCGAATTTTGGGCCATGGGGGCGCCAGAAATCGGAGGGTACGTCGGGTACCTTAAACCTTCAGGTTTAGGCGCCGGCGGGTGGCCCGGGCCCATCGTCGGAAGTCCGGCGGCCGCAGAAGAGGCAGGTCCCATCGTCGGAAGTCCGGCGGCCGCAGAAGAGGCAGGTCCCATCGCCGGAAACCCGGCGACCGTCGGTAGGTGCCACCCGACCGACATGATAGGCGGGAAATCGCCAGAACAGTACACAATATATTCCCGATTCAAATGAGAGTGCCATTTGAATGAACGCACCGGCCCGATAGATAGAGTATCCCCAGCTGGCGGCGACGAACTTCGAACCATGCCGCCAGCTGGTTTGCCTGAATCATTGAACGCCTTGCTGGACAGCTTCCAGGAGAAAATGGACGCTTCGATATCCCGACCTCCAGCCGGATCGGCGTTCACCCCGTTGAAGCACACCACAAGCGTGCTCGAAGCAACGATAGACGCCCCGCGGTTCAGGCACAAGGACATCATGCCAGTGTTGATGCGCATAGGCGAGCCCTCGGGCGTAGTGATCGCGATCAACTCAAACTACGGCGGCGTGGTCCAGCCCAACTACGAGGAACACCTGAAGACCGGGGCCAAGCCGAAGAAAAACGCGCCGGCAGGCAGAAAGCAACGTCAGCCGGAGGGGCAGGGCGGATGTTTCAGCAGCGCCCTCGAGCCGATCCTGCGCCCACCCCCAGACAGCGAAATTTGTCAAAAGCTGGAGGCAAACGACCTGGTCGGGATCATCTACAAGCTGAAGTATTTCCCCACGACCGGCTCGTTCCAGGTGGCCGGGTGTCGGCTCAACGACCTGACCGACGGATACTGGGCCACCGAAGAGTTCACAAAGTACTTGAACCGCATCAACATCCTTGGCGGGCCCGCGAGCGTGCGCGAAGGGTCGTACCACCTGGCCAAACGCAACTTCAAGTTCGTGCTCAACAAGCGGGCCGAGCGCCAGATGATCAACTTCGACGAGCTGTACCGAATCATACTGGATGAGAAGGGCTGGCCGGTGCCGATCATCGAGGCGACCGTGAAAATCACCGGGCGCGAAACCTCCTTCCTGTTCCACTACGAGTGCGATCCAGACTTAAATGGGAAGCCGCGGGTAAAAATGCCGCGGGTAAACTTCTACCACGCGTCCGGCAGGATCAACTTCTTAGGGTTCCCTTCGTTCGAGTTCGCCCAGCAGGTGTACAACATCCTGGACAGAATGTTCCTCAACAACTGGGACGCGATCGTCCAGCTGACCCCTCTGAGGGACAACGCACCCATCGTCCGGCGGGACGAGATCGACAGCTACATCGAACAGGTCCGCGAGCGGCAGCATGTTCGGCCGCCAGAGCTCCCGGTATGGACCGCGGCAGCGGAGGAGGCCTTGCAGCAGATCAGAGCACGCCTTCGTCGTTCAGATACAACACTGTCGCGTACAGAAACACCCCCATGATCGCCTGGACCACGTAGCCGAGGTCGGTGGCCTCGCGTCCGGAAACCGCGCCCGGAATGTAGCTGGCAAAGTTGTTGATGAACAGGTCGCTCATCACGAACAGCAGGATGGCGAACAGCAGGCCGCCTTGCTTCAGCGAAAGGTTCCCGCCAGAGCCGCTCCGCGCGTGGCGCACTTCAGACTCGAGCGAAACCGAGCCGGTGCCTTTCGCCATCACGACGCCTAAACCTTTGGGTTTAATATCCACGACGGTTTTGTTTTTAATCAGATCCTGATTTCAATCCGTTCGCCCGGCCTGCGGATGAAGTCGAGGTCGTCGATGACACCCGAGGACTGGAAGATGAACACCTCCCACTTCAGCGGGTTCTGCACCTCCGCGACTAACAATTCCAACAGGGAGCCGTATCGGTCCGGCGGGACTGCGAGCTTCTTGGGGTGTGCCCCCACGCACGGCGACGGGAGCCCGCATTCGGTGCCGGGCCAGTCGTGGCAGCTTGCGTAGATTCCGCTGTTGAACAGCGCGAGCGCGTGCCCCTCTGCGACGATCGCGTCAATTGGCATCAGCGTCACTAGGTCGTCCATGACGGCCCTAACGCGCCGCAACGCGATCTCCTGGGTATCGATTCGGAGGTTGTGTAGAAACTGGATGTCGAAGTCGAACGAGGTGCTTTTGAGCATGCAGGCGAAGTCCTCCGCCATCGATTTGGTTTCGGTCGAAAGGCGGCGCGACCGCAAGCATCCGACGATCGCTCGCAACTTCCGCATGTCGCTTTCGAGGGTGTCGATGTCGGCGATCGCGTTCCCGACGATTTTGCGGAACGCCTCGAAGAGCGCCTTGTCCTTCTGGTTGTTTTTCTCGCCGCTCTGGTCCGCGACTTGCACGGCTGCGGCCAACGCCGCACGGACTTCGGCGTTTTGAGTGCGGTACACCCAGGAAGCGAACTCGCTGAGAAACAGACGGAAGAGGGACGCGAGGTAGGCGCCCTTCAGCGCGGCGGGCGACGGCGTCGGTTGCGTGGGCAGGCCGACCGCCGGATCCCCCCACAGTGCATCGTCGATGACGTCGGGCGGGATGGGGATGCTCACGTTCGGGGCGTGGGGGAACATCGTCTTTGACCCACCAAGCACCTCGGCGTGGTAAAAGTTGAGAAGGGCTTGATCGAAACTGACCGAAACGCCCACGAACGCGGTTTTTTCGGCGTTCATCAGATTGGCGGCGACGCGGACTGATTCCTTCCCCATAGGCGTTTTCAGAACCAGGTTCAGGAAGGCCAGAACGTCGCGGGCACTACCCCCCTGAGGTTCGTACTTTGCGGGGAGCCTACTTCTCGGGCCGTAGTGCGCGGGCACAACTTCCGAACGCGCGCGAGCGACCGCATCGTCGTGCGCGTGCGGGCTGGCGACGACCGGCACGTAGAAGTGGTGTTCGCCAGTCTTGAGCACGACCCCGTAGCAGAGGTCCCTGCGGCCGACGAGTTTCATTGCCACCTGGTACCCAGCAAACTCCTTTCGTCGTAGGAGTTTGCTCAGCCCCCGGAGGTCCCAGCGCAAGGCGGTCGGGTTTTCGTTTTCGGAGGACAGCAGCACCTCACGGAGGACACTCAATAAGCGCGCGGATTCCCCCCCGATGGGCCCCGGCCCGAAGAGGCTCGTGATCTGCTTAGGTCCTCCGGGGACTGCGGGTGGGCTCTGGATGACCAACGGGTAGATGCCGCCCACGCCGCGCTTCCCCTCGGGTTGCCCGATATTGAAGACGACTCCGATCTGTTCGTCGTCCCGGTCTCGCAGACGGTCAACAACTTCGCGCCGCGGGTCGATCGTAACTTGTTCGGTGGTGCCGTCCCGGTCCTCGATGACGACCAGGTACACGCCGTAGCAGATCTGCAGCAACTCCTCGACGAGTTCCTCCCAAATTTCGTGGGCAGTGCCCCCGGGGCTGAAGGGCGTGAATATCGTCGCAGCGTCGCCGGGGGCGAACGTTGCGATGATCGCCTCTGACAGATGTTGGGGCGTGGCGAATAATCCCCGGACCCGACCACGGGCAAGGACGGCGTATGACTCTTTCATTGTCATTACAGCCCAGGCGAATTTCCGGCCCAACGCGGCGGGCTCTTCGCCGACAATCTCGGCCGCCGCGTGGAAGAAGCCGGCCTGGGGGAGGGCAGGAAGGGACTGGGGTACGCCCCACAGCCGGTATGCCCAGTCGGCCTCGTCAGGGAGAGTTTGGAAGAACAGTTCCTCGTCGAAGAATCGGGCCAGCGAGGCGAGCCGGCCGGCCGAGATGCGTTTGCCGTAAGCTAGCACGTGGCGACTGGACCCCTCAGTTGCTAGCAACGTGTCGATCGAAACGTCCTCGTCCTCGGCCGGCGGCCCGGCAGCGTACAGTTCCAGGAACTGTTGATTGATTCTTTCGCGGCGCGAGCCTGGGTGAGCTATGGTCTTCTGGCAGCATGGCAATCCGTACCCTTTGGGGTGCCGACCGTCCAGGAAGCTGAGATGGGGAAAGCTGGGGTGGCCGCACTCGTAGTAGACCGGCCGGTTTTCGGTGAAGTTCCAGTACTTCACGAGGCGCTCTTGCCGGCGGACCGGCAGGCGCTTGGCCTCCTCGGGGGAGTGCACGGCCGGTGGTCGGGGGTTCTGGCACAGAACCGAGTACACGGTGGCGTTAGAGTCGTACTTTCGCAAGTCGAACAGGTCTGGGTCGCGGTCCTGCAGCGCCCGGAGGCCGCCCCGGTTTTTGCGGCCGGTCTCCTGGGCGGCCTGGTTCGGCAGCATGATCCCGGGGACTTTGTCGCTGCCTACGGTGAGACCATCAAGGAATCCGAAAATCAACCCCCAGATCCAGTTCAGCTCGCGGTCGGAGACGTTCACGAGCTCGATCTTGAGGTCCGAGGTGCGGTGGAAGAACCGCACGGTGCGTCCGGGATAAATGCAGTTCCACCTCTGCGCGATGTAGGGGTCGGTCAGGTAATTGTAGGTGCTCAGCGTGCGCTCTGCGAACTCGCGGACGGTCTGCTGCGCGCCGCCGGGGCCGGACATCGTGGAGACGATGATGGTGCGTTCGATTGCTCTCGGGTCGTAGTCGACGATGCCCTTGGTCACCTGGAACGCGAAGGCTCCGGCCTGTTGGAGTCCCCTAATGTGCACCATGCCGGCCTGTTCGTACTCTCGCCAGCGGGCCTTCAGTGCGCGGAACGCGCTGTCGGTCAGGGTGCGGGGCCAAAACGCCGACGCCGTGACCCCCCGCACTCTGAAGTTACTGCCGGACCTCGCACCGCCGGGCAGGTACAGCTCGCCCCCGGTCGGGAAGACGAGAATGCCCATCGAGTTGATGGTCTCCACCAGCGGACGGATGATGTCCCCGAGGGCCTTCACTACCATTTCCGGTGTCATTCGCTGGTCTTCGGGCCAGTTGGACTCAAGGGTGTAGGCCCCGTCGTCGCGGAGCGTGAAGTACACGAGCCGCCCCCGGCCTTTCAGCCAAGTGTCCCCTACGAGGCCGGTAGAGCAGGGCTGCTTTCCGGATGGGGGTGGCGCTGGCGAGGGGGCGTTCACGCGGATAACGACCATGAATGAGCGTCTGAGGATCGTCCGGTTGACCGCCCGGTGTATCTCGACGCTGTCGTCGTTGCCCCCCGGCGTTGCGGAGAGGTGAGTCTTGATAGTGATTGCGTCTTGCCGGCTCCAGCTGCCGCCGGCAGACGCGTTAAGGAAGAACCGCGCCGTGGCGGCCGGCCACTGGGCCGAGGTCCTGAAGAGGTTGAAGATGTTCCGAATGTTGAGCCGCATCGAGTCGCCGAAACCTGCCCGGCCTGCTGTGTACGGTTCCACCTGCACGATGGCAGAGGTCACGCCAAGACTCCGCTTGGTCGCGTACCGTTGGTACACTGCTGCCTGCTGGGTCCGCATCTGGCCCAGCAGTCGATCCTGAATGCGCAACTGCTCCATCAGCGTCGGGCGGTGGGGGGCGAGCGCAGGATAGAGCTCCTCCAGCCCCTCGCTTCCCTGCCGCATGTAAACGATCATGGCGTCGAGGCTGAACTTCGGCCAGTACTTGAGTGCCAGCCCGCGGTACAGCAGGTCGGCCTGCAGCCGGTCGCCGACGACCGCCGAAAGTTCGCGCCGACGGGGGGCGACCAGTTCCTCGAAGTCGCAGACGTACACGTGGAACAGCGGGCCGCCGGCCGCGGCGGCCCCCACTAGGCGGAAATTGTCCAGAGCCTCGACGAACACTTCGCCGCGTTCCGCCACCGCGGCCAGGACGCTGTCGACCGGCAGCTCAGAGATGTGGATGCCTTCGTTTTGGCCGAACGTCCGGATGTCGATCTCTATTGGAATTCTCGAAGAGGTGAACCGGTACGGCGTGTGGACGCGATCGCCGACCTCCCAAAACAGGTGCTGGCGCACTGGCGGAATGCCGAGCGCTTGGTAAATCTTGTCGCCCAGGTCGGCGAGAGAGTCCCTCGCGTAGACGCCGGTATCGATGTACACGGTCGCGACGTCGCCGGTCGGCCGCGCCCCCTCCGCGGGGGACGCCGCCTCGCCCCGCCGTTCTCGGAATGCGCCGGGCTGAGGTTGCGAAGGGCCCAGCTGGGCCTCGTCGATGATGATGGCTCCCTCGTCGTCGACTTGGTTCAAGCTCCCCAGGTTTCCAAAGTCGAAGTCCTCATCACCACCGGTTTTCGTGAGCGGGTCTGTGCCGGTGGTGTCTAGCACCGCGCCCACGTCCGGGATGAGTATTTTACGCCACCCCGGGCCATATTGACTCTTGAGAGTAGCGGAGTCCGCCGCATTCCACACGGTGTTGGGCCAGTGGTTGGGGCTGGCCGGGTTGCTCATTTGGGCAGGAACCTTACCGCGGCGGGCAGCGGCGATCACCGCCTTTGGGACGTTGCCCAGGAAGTACACCGAGTGCATCGGCCGGCGCTCTCGCACGCTGTACAGCGTGACCCGGAAGGGTTCCCCATAGTACGGGTCCGTTTGCGGGGCGAGATCTGGGAGACTCATAGCGGCCGTCGTCGCCGGCGCGCAATATAGGTGGACGGTTTTTTGTTTCCCGTGGGCGTGGGCCTAATATAGCGGTCGCGCCATGCCGGCCGGCGAGCCCTCCGAGCAGAAATGGATCTCAGTCGCGGCCGTGCTGTGCGTCCTGCTTTTGCTGTTCTGGGCGTCGCCGTACTGGACCCACTGGCAGTACATGCCCGGCCAGGCCCGGTCGGTCCAAGGTTTCGACGGCCGGCGGTACAACGTGCACCTCACCCACTCTGACCCGTCCGCCGCCGCCGACCAGCTGGCTTACCTTCATCGGCAAAGCATCGAGCTACTGGCGGCACTGCGGCGAAAGTACAAGCCCCTGGACCCCGGGTTTGGCGAGCCGGACCCCCTGCGACTCGAGACCGCAAATAGCTTCCCGTCACGTCGGGAGGTTGTGTCGCGCTTGCTGCAGCGGTACGACCGCGACCGGCTCGTCGAAAGCTCGCCCATCAACCCCGGCGGCGACACATCGTACACGCTCGGCAAGGGCACCATGCTCGCGCTGTGCCTGCGAGAGAAAGACCCGACCCTCATCGGGGATCCGAGCATCCACGACCTCCACGAACCTACGATACTGTGGTTTGTTACCGTCCACGAACTGACGCACATGGGGTTGGACGCGACCGGCCACCCACCAGAGTTCTGGTCCTGCTTCAAGTTCTTGCTGCAGGAGTGCGAGCTGGCCGGTCTCGCTCCGCCCGACGGCTGGCCCGATTACGCGCGGTTCCCGGTGGACTACTGCGGGCTGACCGTCGACTACAACCCGATATACGACGCTCATCAGCAGGTGCTGGTTTAAACCTGTAGGTTTGGGCTCCGGCCGGCGGGCCGTTGGTCCTTTTTGAAGCCATGGTCCGAAGACATAATCCGATGGCGGACGACGTCGGGGCCAGCCCCTTTGGGGCGCCAGAAACGCGAATTTCTACCTGTTATGACTGGGCCGGCGGCGTGACCGGTCCGAACGACGGTGGCCCCGGTGACCCGCTCAACTGCATTCCGTCCCGCCTCGACTTCGTGCTCCAGTCCGACGACGGCCGGAACGAGCACCTCAAGATTCTGCAGCAGATACAGAAAAACGTGCGTGTGCTCTTCCACCCCTGGGACATTCACGAGTCCATCCACTACGAGCGCCGCCCCGGCGAGAGCTTCGGGCATACGCCCCAGCGTTACCAGCTCAACCTGCTGGGAAACCTCTCCGACGGCTCCTCCGCCCGGGTCATCATCAACGACGTGCCGGTTTACTTCGGAATGTGGTGCCCCGACGACGGCGACGCGGGCCAGTGGGTGTTGAGCGTCACCAGCCTTCTGCAAGAGCATGGGCTCGAAAGGTACGAACTCGGCGAGGGGTTCCCGCTGCGCGGCTACCGCGAGACCCCCAGGAAGTTCGTCAAGCTGTTCTTCTCGAACCTCAAACAGAGGCGCGAGGCGATCAAGACTGTCCGGGACCGCAAACTCGAGACCTTCTCCGACGACCGCAGCAACTACTTCCGCCTCTTCGCCCGCGAAAACTTCCTGCCGCTGTGCGCCTGGCTCAAGCTGGCCCGGTACGAATACAAACAGGGCGGCAGCGGCGGCCGGGCGTGCCCCTGTGGTAACCCTCACCCTTCCCCAGGTGCCGTCGACGAGTCTTCGCCGAACAGCGCCCACGTCTTCGTGGTGTCCCACGCGGACATTTCCGGACTAGTCAACCCGATCGCTCCTGACCCTCAGGCGGAGCAGGAGATTGTAAACGACCCGTTCCTGATGCGCGAGCGCGCGTTGGTGCTGGGGTGGGACATCGAAACTTACAGTCCATACAAAGGCCTCGGAACGCCACCCGACGCAAACAAACACGACGACGTGACGTTTATGCTGTGCGCGACCGTGCACTGGCGCAGCGACCCCAAACCCCTCGCAAAAGTATGCCTCACCACACTGCCTTCCGCGCCAGACGGCCGGTGGACAACCGTGATATGCGGGTCTGGGCGGGGCGGCGTCAACGACCAGGCCTCCCTGATAATGGCGTTTGCTAAGCTCTTTCGGCTCTGGGCGCCACAGATCGTGACCGGTTTCAACGACGGCCAGTACGATTGGCCGTTCATCGTCGAAAAGGGCAACCAGCTGGGGATCCTCTCGCTAATGTTCTCACAAATGTCCGCGGTCGCCCGCAGGAACCAGAGCAACGAAGACGTGATGAAGTGGAACTACGTCGCCGACCGAATGGTCAAAATCAGCGCGGAGAAGCGGATTTCCGTCTCGTTCCTCAAAGTCCCGGGCTTCGTGCCTGTGGACGCTCGCGTAGCGTACATGCGGCTCTATCCCAAGCTTCCGACCACCAGCCTGAAAGCGTTTCTAGCAAAGGTCAAGCTCGGAGGAAAAGCCGACATGCCGTACACGCACATGTGGAAAATCTACGAGGCCGGGGTGTTTTGCTTCTCGGACGCTGAGGGCCACTCCCGGCTGGACCGACGAGCCCAACAGCAGGTTCTGGACCCCGACAACTTCATACGCCAGATGGCCTCTAATCCGGCCTACGCCATGGAGGAGATGCGCCACGTGGCGCACTACTGCATCATCGACGCGACACGCTGCCAGGAACTGCTCGTCACGCGGACCGTGATCAAGGATAACTGCGAAGTCGGCAACTACTCTTTCACGAGCTTCGAAGACTGCATCTTCTACGCGGGAGGCCACAAAGTGTGTAACATGCTGTTCGCCTACGCCGCGTGGTCGAAGGTTCACCTCGGACGCCCGATCTACGGCTCCATGATCGCAGATCGGGAGGAGATCGAGGGAAAGTACCCCGGCGCCTTTGTGGTGCCCCCCGACAAAGGCCTCGATGAGGACTTCCCGGTCACCGGGCTCGACTTCTCGTCGCTGTACCCCTCTCTCATCCGGACCTACAACTTCTCCCTGGAGATGTTCGTGACGTCCGAGGCTGAGGCCCAGTACTACGAACGTCGGGGCGAAGCCATCCACCGGGTGCGCTTCATGTTCGGCGGGCGGGAGGTGTGCGGGTGGTTCATCCAACACCGGAATAACGACGACAAGATCGGGATCTTCGCCCGCGCGCTCGGAGACTTGTACGACAAGCGGAATTCCATGAAGGACGTGCTGAAGCCGCTGGACGCCGGCATCGAGCAGTTCAAGTCCATTCATAACGAGTTTCGCAAGCAAAACCCGCTCGGCGCTGACGGTTTTCGGGCGCACCTCGCGGCTACATTCGATGACGTTCGCGTCCAAGTCGCGAACGTCGCAGCGCAGACTGTCGCTCTCGAAATGCTCGCCGCGAGCCACATGATGCAAACGCTGTCCCCCGACGACGCGGAGAAGCTAGTCCGACTCCGGAAAAATGCCAAGAAGCTCAAGGGGCGTGAGAAGGACCTCTACGAGTTCCTGTGCCGGCCGAGCGTCGGCAACGCGAACGATGTAGCCACTCTCCACGAGGTTGAAAAGCACCTCGAGGACATGGAGTTTCGGTACACGGCCGTCGACTCTAAGCAGAAGGCCGTGAAGGTGTTCATGAACACGTTCTACGGCGAGTCGGGAAACAAGCTCTCTCCTCTGTTCTACCTTCCGCTGGCCGGCGGCGTGACTTCGGCCGGCCAGTTCAATCTCAAATTGGTCAAGGTCTACGTCGAGTCGCTGGGCTACCGCGTCAAGTACGGCGACACCGACTCCCTGTACCTATGCTGCCCTCCGGAAATGTACACCGACGTCGAGGCGCAGTACGCGGCGGCGCTTGCGTCGATGGGCATCGTGCCGCCCACCGACCCCATCATCGAGACGTGGCAGGTTTCCAGAGCAGCAATCCTTGCCAGAATCAACGGCGTGCAGAAGCAGTACGACGACTTGATGCGGCTCATCGGGAATAACTGCCCTCCCTCCGGAAACCCGGAGGGCAACACCGTTGCTTACATTACCTCAGCCGCATTCGCCCAGGCCAACCCCGCGCTCGGCGCGGTCGTGGTCGAGGCCAACAAGAAGCTGCAGAACTCCCTGCTCGACCTCCGCACGAGCGAGCAGGACCTCGGTCCGTGCCCCCAGTATACCGACCGGTTCTGGCTTCACCGGGTGTTTGAGGAGCAGCTGCACCTCCGGCTGCCGGTCCAGGCCGTTTACGAGACGCTGTGCACCGAAAAGGTTAAGATCACGATGCGTGTCATGGACGAGCTCCGCGACAAGGTCAACAACTACCTCGCGTGCAACAACGGCGGCCACATCCTCAAGATGGACTACGAGGAGGTTTGCTTCCCGTCCTGCTGGACTGGCAAGAAGAAGTACTTCGCAATTGCCCACAAGGAGCAGCCCAACTTCCACATCCAGAGCTCGGAGGACATCTTCATCAAGGGTATCGACGTGGTCAAGCAAGGACAAACGCGCCTCTCGAAAGAGATTGGTTTCCAATGCATGTGGGACGCCACGCGCCTCTGCCCGCCGGGCACAAGGGTGCCGCTTATCGAGCGAATCGAGAACGTTATCCGCATCAACTGCAGCGATCTCGGCAACTTCCGCGCCAACGACGCCGGCACCGGCCGCTGGAAGCTGGACGACTTCATCCAGTCTGATGCCTGGAAGCCCGACAAGGCTAACCCGTCCGTCCAGAAGTTCATGAAACGGATGGACGTGCGACACAAGATCCAGCTCCGCGAACACGTCGAGCGCGCCGCCCAGGGGCTGCCGCCCGACGAGCTCGACTACATCCAACCGGAGCCGGGGTCGCGTTTCAACTACCTGTTGGTTGACACGCCCCGCGACTTCGACCTCCGCGGGTACGCGTCGTCTGGCGGGGTCAAGAAAGGGGACCTCATGGAGTACGTGCACGTCGCGAAGCAGCGCAACAGCAAGATCGACGTCGGGTACTACCTCAAACACTACGTGGTTGGCCTGTGCGCGCGTTTCATCAATAGCGACGGACAATTCGACCACCCCGACGTCGCAAGGGGGCGCCAGATCAGCGACAAGGACCAGGACGAATACTCTCAACGCGTTGCTAAGCGACACCTCGAGAAGCTGGTAGACAGCCTGAACGTGCGCAAAGGCGGCGACGACCAGAAACGGGGACGGGCCTATAAGAAGGCGTACGCACAAGCTTCTCAAAAAATCAGCGACGCGCTGCGGAGTCGCCTAGGCGCCAGCGCCTCCATCCTGCTCGGCTCTGAGGACCTGCAGGCCTCCCGCGTGTCCCGCGAAAATGGCACCGCGGACTTCACCTACGAACTGTTCCTACCACCGGAGGACGAGGAATCGATCCGCCTGACGTTCGCGGACAGAATCCGCCAGGCCGCCGACCTCCAGGCCGGCCGCTTCTGGACCGAGCTCGAGGAGCACAACTTCATCCCCGTGCTGCTGAAGAGCGCGGGCGTTAGCAACACCCCTGCGGGTCGCGACATGTTGTACCGTCAGCTTCAACACCTCCAGCCTCCCGCGCATCGCGCGCACCTGCGAAACCAAAGGGTTGGTACACTGACGCACCCGGCGATAGGATTCGACCGCACGCTGGCACTGTGTGAGTATGAGTCGGTTCAGCGCCTCGAGGCTCTGGAGCCGGCTATCACAGGCATCGCTGAAAAACTCCAAGTCACCCTCGAGGCTCTCGTAACCATTGAGCGCGAACTGGAACAGCGGAATGGTGGCCTCGGCCCGGGCGACCTCGCGGACGCCAGCGACGACGCTGACGAGACGAGCGCGGACAGGGCTGTGGACACCCTCTCTTTGGACGGCGAGGAGGCCGCCGCGCTGCGGGAAACGCACATGCTCTGGCTGAATCTCACGGCTATCGCAGGGCAGCGAATCATCCGCGCCCGGATGGTCGAACACCTTCACGCTGCTCGTGACCGCGCCCTGTGAGGGGCAGCTGCTTTTTGTGGCACAGGTTTACGCGTCCCAAATATACCACCCGACGACTCTCGGCCACTCGTCCGCGATGGATCAGTCTATGGCCATCGGAATTCTCGTCGTCTTCGTGCTCGCGCTGACGGTTTTGTACTACATGCGCGGGAGCGTCGAGGCCGAGTTTTCCGAGCTCACCAGCTCGGGAGACGCGCCCAGCTGTCCAAGCATCGCTGCCATGGCGGACTCTCAAAGGGCGTGGCAGAATGACCACCTCGCCTGTCGGGCGGGCGTTCGCAACGACACTGCCGGATACGGCTCCCAGCGCACACCGCACCCCCACTCGGTTCAGACCCGCAATGGCCCCTACCTGTCTGCCCAAAAGGTGGCCGGCGCCGAACAGCAAGCCTGGGCCCCGTACACTCCCGACGCGGTCGTCCACTTCGACCCATCAAAGGGCTCCTACGCCGGCGCAGACGCGTCTCAGCATGTTGGCCAGTCTCAGACCGGAGACTGGAATGAGGAACTTTCTAACCTCGCGATCGATCCCCGCACTCGCGAAAACCATCGACAATGGGCCAACGAGGTCGGGCCGTTCTCGCAGGGCGCAATGACTGTCGACAATCTCGACGAGGCCATGGTCATGTCGCAGCACCGCCAGGGCATCACTGCCTTCCGCGCCTTGGCCCCTGCCCAGGGGCCCGGCACTCTGCAGCTCACTGAGATTGACCCCACCCACCACGCCGACCACTTCTCGAAGTTCTACTTCTAAACGTTCGGCGCGCTGATGTCCACCCGTGAGGCTTTTTTGTTGACACCGCGGGACAAAAAACTAAAGGGTTAGGCCGGACGACGGGCGGCAAGGGTAGGGTCGTCTGTGGAGTATAGGCCGGGTCGTCTGTGGAGTATAGGCCGGGTCGTCTGTGGAGTATAGGCCGGGTCGTCTGTGGAGTATAGGCCGGGTCGACGGGCGGCAAGGGTAGGGTCGACTTGGGGGTGAATCACTTCTGCGGACCCTTCGCGGGGGGCGAAGGCGCTACGTGTCTCGGAGGGTGAACATCTGGGCAGCCGACGATCCGACACTCGATTCCGTCAATACACGGCTTCGGACCCTTCGCGGGGGGCAAAGGCGCTACGTATCTCGGAGGGTGAACATCTGGGCAGCCGACGATCCGACACTCGATTCCGTCAATACACGGCTTCGGACCCTTCGCGGGGGGCAAAGGCGCTACGTGTCCCGGAGGGTGAACATCTGGGCAGC
>Ga0105055_10007695_pt1 | contig 14220 bp, 8 predicted proteins | sample BON03_FD_78090 | JGI IMG/M metagenome (GOLD analysis project Ga0105055, IMG submission 78090) | Freshwater microbial communities from Lake Bonney liftoff mats and glacier meltwater in Antarctica - BON-03 | ecosystem: Environmental > Aquatic > Freshwater > Ice > Glacier meltwater | place: Lake...
CAAAAAAACTAATCAGATCATTGCGGAGATTGGCGATATTTCTGTGAACCTATCTACCATATAGGACGTTTTGAGATCCAAAATGTAAGGAAAGTAGAAAATACAATTAAAAACTAAAGCGAAATCCATGAAAAAATCATGCCTTTAGTGAAGGTGTTTCGAAGAGCGGGTCCACACCCAAATGGCTTTCCAACAGCCGCTTCTGTGCATCAGGCGATGACAAAAATTTGGGACGTTCCAGAATCAGTGTGCAAGATACTCATACAGGAATTACCCGATTGGAGTTGCACTGAAGGCGAGAGTGTATACATAGACATCAGAGCTAAAGCTAAAAACGATAGAACAGGACCCGCTCTTGAGATCAAAATGCAACAAATCGAAACATTCTTCCGAATTAATGGGCATATTGCCAATATTAGAGTCGAGCTATACGACCCTACGCTGCAGCACTCTCGGGTTCCAAAACCGTAATCAAACATTAATCATCCTCTTCGTAAAATTTAGTATCTTCGTCAGCACCAGATGCTCGAGCAGAACTGCAAACTTTCTTTGGAATTTTATAGCTGCCTATCGATAATTCGATAAGACCCTTTTGTTCATTGTCTTCATAGATCTTCTTCTCTTCGCGAGCTTTGTCAATATCCACGAACCACAAAGCAAGAATACCGAATATGAAAAACAGTCCTAGTGCCGCAAAAGCCTGGCGGAAGGACCCAGTGGATGAACTTACGACTGACATTAGGAGAGGACCGGCCCATGCTGTACCTTTATCGGTCAGTTGGTACAAAGAAAAGAACTCCGCTTCGTGGCCTCTAGGCAACAAGGAACTGTATAAAGACCGAGTGAACACATGGATACTTCCATAGTTACAACCGAATACGAATACAAGCATGAAGTACTCCCAAATACTGGTTAAGGCCCAATTGCCGTACAAAGGTAGACACAAGCAAACCAAAAGATTCGTCATCAGGATTTTCTTCTTCGCGATATTGTAACGCTGCTGCAGGTTGACCATCAGTGATGCGCCAATTGCTGCCACGAATGAAAATAGTAAATAAGCACCTATTAATCCCGAATATCCAATGCCTAATTCCTCCGAAGCGAAAACCGCAGATGCACCTGTCAAAGTTGAAACTCCATCGGAATAGATGAAGTAGGAGAAAAGAAACTTGAATAAATTCGGCAAATATTTCGCTTTCGCAAACGTGCTGCTGGTCCTTTTAAGCCCCACCGACAAAATATTCTCTCCTTTTGGAAACGGATCACCAGGACGAGCTTCTAGAAGAGCGAAGGCGTAGAATGACAATGAGAACAGCCAACATCCGCATACGAGGCAAATAATTCTTATAATGAATCCCTCTCCTAATGATGGACCTGCAATGATTAAAAGCAGGGCCGCGCTACCCAAATAACCTACTGCAGCTATAAAACCCGAGGACAAACCAGTTCCTGCAATATAGGCTGTGGTGTCACTGAGGAGTTTATATCGTACATCTTCGTCGTGGCTTGTGAGTTCACGGACTTCCGGCATGTTGGATGCGAGTAGCGGTAACCACGCATTGTACAATATAGCAGCAAAGTTAAGCAGAGTTTGGACTACGATGAAGCACGCAAGGTTGAATTGGTACATGGAGGAGTCACCCCCGATGAATATTAACGCCACCGCAATAGCAGAAAGTGTATTTAAGATAAAAAATACCGTTCGTCGGAGTTTGCCATAATCAGCAATCCCACCAAAGCAAATAAAGAGGATCAATTGGAAACAAATGGATATAGTGAGTGCGGAAGAATACGTGGCGGTATACCCTACATTCAAGCCAAACAGCGGCACCATTGTTGCCTCGGGAATCCACGTTGCCATCCATGTTCCATCAGCTGCGTTGCAAGAATCAAAATCATTCATATAATTCATTCCAACACATGTTCCGTTATTCCAGAAATCTGTGGCCCATGAATAGTTCAGACAGCGGCTATAATCAGTATCCGTCCAATGAGACTCTTTTAGCTTCTCGCACCAGATAGATTTTGCCACATTTCCAGCTTGTCCCACTGCGAATATCGACACTAAGTCCTGAGTCCCGATGAAGAAACCTGCAGTAGCCACTTCATAGGTGTACCAGCCACGCAGTTCTCGTTTAGTAGTGACTGGGTTGTGACGTGAAGGTGCAAAGAATAACCTGTAAAACAAACCACCAGAACCTGAAGAGTCTTTAAGGTCTTTAGAGGTTTCAGGATGCACCGACGCCATAATATTTCCAAATCTCTATAGGCAACTTTACTCCTTTCAACGGATAGATCCTTCAATAGCCCCCCGCGACATTATAGCCGTTTAGATTTTAAATCCTGCTATTCATCCTATGAGCGCTCGACGCAAAATCGACGATGCTCGATATATTGATGAGTCAATGCACAAAGATGAACCTGAGAAAGCTCAAATCAATCTGTTGGTTCAAAAGGTGGAAAGCCGGATTCGAAGAGGGTCCTCATCGAAAGGACTGTTTCGTTCTTTAGCTTCGAAGGACTTGTGTGGATATCAAGGTGATTTAAGTAAAGACGAAGGCATTTTAGTATTTAAAGTAGCGACAGTTCGTATCGTTGGATCGACATCTCAATCATTCGAACTTCGACCAGACCACTATGTAACTGATGATGCCAGTCTTGTGTCTTGGCCGGCAAGCCAGCCATTAATGTTTCTTGTCCCGATACAACTCCAAGATTATCAGCTCATTGAATGGACTACAAGAGCAGTAAACAAATGGCTTTTGAAAGGCCTTGAGTATAAACCTGTGAATGGGGATGATGACAACGATGACCTTTTTGAAAGATATTTAAGTGAGATTGAGAGCGAGTCGGAAGAGAGTGATTCGTCATCTGGTAGTGATGAAGATGATAGCTCTAGTATGAGCAGTCCTAGTTCTGTGTCTGAAAGCGAAGCCCCCCAAGCAGAAAATAATAAAAGCTTTATTCCTTCAAACCTCCCGAATACGAAACGAACCAGCAGTTTAGTTTTAATGAATGCAATCAACCATATGCTTTATTCTCACAAGAGAAAAGATTCAGATCTGGAGAATGATCCCAATGAATTGATCGACAGTCCTTTCAGAATTACCGTTACACAAGAGCGTCAAGTAAACTCCGCAGTTATTGAGGCGAAACGATTTGCCCCATTTAAAGAGAAGTACGACCAGTATATCTTTACCGTGGTTGTTCATGGGCTGGACAACACAACTGTAGATCGCGTTAGAAGTAATATTGGCAATCCTCATTCGTCACCGACTGTTTACTTCGCAAATCGCCACAGTCAAACGAGAGATGACAAGAAAATGAAGATTTCGTGGAGATGGATCCACGTAGATCCCGCGCATCAAAACACAGCTGATATTTTGCAACTTTATTCCTCAGCTAACAAACTTATGTTCGATTCGAAAGCCACCGCTGACGTTATGTTCAATTTCCAAACATTCATCCTGGGAAAACTAGCCCAAAGCAAATCTATTGCGAAGGCTGAAATCAGATTGCATCATCTTGATAAATTGCTTCACTCTGGTTGTCACTACGAAAGACCCCAACTCAGAGATATTTATAAAACGAATGGTCTGTCCATGGATCAACCAGATCATATACTGTCACCGGATGAGTTAAAACTTGTATTCAGCTCCCTCGAGAAAATTATTGTGTCTCCACTGAGTGGAAGTGAAAGTGCAGATCTTACAAAAGCGGATTGGCAAGTAGTAAGAGGTTTGTTCTCGGCATGTTGTAATGTTAAAGTCAGGAAACTGACTGGTGGGTTTTCAGGTAGTGTGGTGCTTCAAACAATTAGTTTCGATATTGACGGAAGGCCGGAAGATTCTGCGATTGTGAAATTAGATTCAGCAGAATGTATTTTACAAGAGGAAGAAAGGCATCGAATGATGTGTACACACCTTGGTGACCATGCTCCTGTTATTTTAGGAAAGTTTCAAGATGAAAGCGGATTAAGAGCTGGACTTAAAATTTCTCTTGCAGGAGAACAGGCGATACTTCCTAGCAGTACATTGTCTTCTGATAAGTATTTAGTTACTTTAAAGGATTTGTACTTTTTTGAGCAGCAGAATATCAACTGGAGTGGTAAGAAAAATAAAGCCCAAGATATGAAGTCATACCGAAATAGGTCGATGAAAAATATCGAAATTCATGATCATTTTGTTCAAACATTTCACGAAGAGACTGAATCCAAGGAGGAAGATTTTGAAAGCAATGAAACTGTAGGAGGAATTGAAACAACGATATCCGACATTGAGAAAAGTCAGTCGCAAGTAGCTGCTATTCACAATATTCAGAGCATCTTGCTTGAAGTGTTTGGCGAAGTTTTTGAACGATGCACGGTTCAAAGTTCATTGTTGTTAACTGTTCAAAGAAAGAATGTGGCCACCGAAATATATGACATAACAGGTGCGCTGCACAAACATTGTTTACAGTCACCAATTTTGAAAGATGCCCGTGCATGCAATATTGAAGCTATCTGTGAAGCACACTATTCGTTAGCTCCTATGCTAGGCCATGTTTTAAAGAGTGATCGAATTGCCAAGATGGATTCGGTTTTGGAAAACGAGCAATCAGGAATATTTGTAGATTTCGTTTTGAAACTTGACGATTGGCTTCGAAATCAAAAGGAATGCATCAGTGTTTATTCAGGTGTTGTGCATGGGGATTTAAATGCTGCCAACATCGTGATTGACCACCAAGGGGTTCCTTGGGTGATTGATTTCATGCATAGCGGGGCAAAACACGTATTGCACGATATTTTGAAACTTCTTTCCTGTATTGTTTTGGAGTATCTGGATGTAAGCTCCATACCTCAACTTCATGCTGCCATTAGGATGAACATTCAGATGGCTACCTGCTGTTCTGATTTATCCATGAAAATTCCTCCGGAGCCTGGTAAGGCGGTGTTAGAACCACTCCTGAAGAGTAAAGTCGATAACGAACTGAAGAAATGCTGGATCGCAAAGGTTGAACTAGCTTGGCAAACGTGTCGTATTTTGCGGAATTATGCTAGTAAATATGTGAGAGATGAAGTGGATATACGACAGCTACATGCCGGTATGCTTTACTTCTCCATCAAGGCCTTGGACTATAAGGATCTTTCGATAATGCAAAAACAACTAGCGATTTCCAGCATAGTCATACACGCGAATCAGCTGATGAAAAATATGAGTGAAGTTCCAAGCGCGATGACGTTGGAGATTCCTGTAGGAAATATATCCGAAGAGTTCAATTTACATACTGGGAAGCTTAAACGCGAACTGCACCTTAGAAGTTACGTTAACAAACTTGCTATGAAATGCTCTCACTTTGTAGATCCAGTATCAAGAGATATATTTGGAATGTCGGAAACAATTAACTTGGATGTTGAAGTCTATTCCCAATTCGAGGACACCCAGCAAAAACGCATTACTTCGCCTACTGCATTGAAAACAAAGACCAAGTTTTTACAGCGAAATGATTTCATCGTGACCATCGACAAGAAGAATGATAAGAGGGAACCCTCAAAGCGACCACGATTGCAACTGGAGACATTGTCTGTAGACCCAAAGTTAAACGAGAGAAATAGTCGTTTTTTTACACAGGTGAAGGAGGTATTGGGTATTGATGCAGTTCTTTATTCGCGAATCGCAGTATGTGGTCCCCCATCATCTGGGAAAACAGTGTTACTTAAAAAACTCGCGACTTTCTCATTGGAAGACCAGGACTTTTATCGACCGGTGTATATTGAATTGAATGAATTGTGCAAGTTTGTGAGACGAAAGTTAAATACAGACTCACAGGAGGCTATACGCCAAAAGACTATTGGAGGCCCCCATCCACTTACTAGCACTGATAAAAAATTCGTTTTCTTCAAAACCGACGATACTTCGAGTATTAAATCCCCCAAGCATGAAAAATATTCCAGGAGATTTATGTCAAGGGGAACCAAGAAATCACAGAATTTAAAATCAGGTGGTAAGAGCAATCGACCGTCAGAATTATCTGGTAAACGAACAAATACCCGCGCCATAGGCAGTCCATCGAAGAATCATTTGAGGCTGTCATCTGTAGAGGAATCGAATTTGCTAGAGTCGTATTGGGCATCTTTGTACGGCGAGCAATCCCCCATATTCGTGATGCTGTGCGACGCGTTGCAAGAAAACAAAATGGTTCTTTTCCTAGACGGAGTTGACGAGATGAGGAGTAGCTCCATGAATGTACTGCTTCGTTGGTTAGACAAAAAACCTGAATTGCTGGTCTTCGTAACAACGCGCGACGAGAAACTTTTGAAAATTCAGTCCAATAGGTTCACTTTTCTTCAAATGTGTCCGTTGAAAGACAACCACATTAAAGGCATCATTACCAAACATATTAATCGTCAATCGGTAGATGATGAAGCAGTAGCCAAGTTCGTCTATCAAGAATGCAAAAAGCCAGTTTTTAAGCAAGTGATATCAAGCTCGCCACTTTTGGTAAATCTTGTTGTTTTCGCCTTGTTGCAAAGTCAAAACAAGCAGTTGTCCACTTACAGTGATTTTGAATGGTCTCTTCCAAATATTTTGGAGTTTGTGATTACTTGCATGATTAAAGTAGACAGCCAGGTAGGAAATAATGCATTGGACAAACGCACCAAGTTATGCATGTCGCCACTTGGTCTCAGTTTTATTGAGTCCATAGCTTTCACATTGCATGTACGTAAGTTGAAACAGCTATCATTCGGCCATCTCTGCTCCGAATCACTGCTGGATTTTGGAGGTAGGTTTGACCCGATTGCACGGAAGCACTCATCGGAGCAGGTTATTGAAGTGTGCAATGCCATTTCGAAGTTGGTACGAATGGGCTGTCTCAGTCTTGTGAGGCTTGATTCTAGTCACCATGGAAATCTATGGATAGATAGACCATGCGGATTTTCTTTGTTGGTTCTTCAAGAGTATCTTGTAGCATCTTACATTGCGAAGAATCTCCGTGCACTCGCAGTTTCTGAAAAAGACGATTTTGAAAACTTTATCCGGTCCCTCGCTTACAAGTCTGGATATAAATCTGGCCCATCCACCAGCTATGGACCAGGTGAAGAGATAGACATCCTCTCCGATGCACTTTCTTCCACTGACGAAGAAAGCTCCATTGACGGTACTTCTCAGGAGTTTTCTGATGACTCTGAATCCAATTTGTCAGAACCGGAAGAGCAAGTGCAGTTATTAAACGACCCATGGTGGCAGCCTGTCTTCTTTTTGGCATTGAAGCTTCTCTTTGCTGATGGGTTTGATAAACCCGTTTGTTCAAGAATTTTTTCGGTGTTGTCATCACAAGTAGATGATCCTGATTACGTCGCGCATCTCTCTCGCTTCTTGCGATATGTTGCACGGGCAGGGGATGATGTGTTGATGGGATACTTGATTGAAGTTAACGTAGAGGTAGGAAGGGTGGAGAATATGTTGATGTATATCCTCCAGCACTTGGAGTCAGGAGGAAACCAATACAATCTCTTGCAGATTGCTTGTCGCAGGAACCATGTGGGGGTCGTGCGGTTGCTTTTGGAGCAATCAAAGTCGCTTTCAGAAGAAGAAAGAAAATCCTTCTTGGAGCAACAGTCGGTATTTGGCGAAACTTCCCTTACACTTTGTGCTGAGCATGGGCACTCAAAGTGTCTCGATCTTTTGGTTCAGCATGGAGCTGATGTTCACTACGAACATGATGAGGAGCATTGGAACTCTCTCTATTTGGCATGTTACGACAATCACATGGACAATGTTCGACTTCTGTTGAAGGCCGGAGCTGACCCTAACTTTACTTGTGACGACGTTTCATGTCTCTACAACGCCTGTTTCGACGGCAACTATGAGTTGTGCAAAGTGTTACTAGACAACGGTGCTGATCCATTATTGAAATCAACAGACGGGGTTTCTTGTGCAGATGTTGCGAAACAAGAAGGTCATAAAATGATTAGCAAACTATTAGCATGCTTTATAGATAAATAACTACTAAGGATTCATGGTACATTGATTCTTCGATTGACATGAAACATGAATTGTCCCTAAATCGTCTATAAGAAATCCGTGAAAATGCAAGGCAGTGGCGCATAGCATTAATTGCTGTTGAACACGCAGCGCCAGAGGCTGATTCTGACTGGTAGTCTCCAGCACGTAAGAACTAGTGCCATATGTGTTGTATAGACGTTTCGCCAATCCACCATCGATAGGCGGGGAAAGCACCGGAAAATGTGAATCTTGGTCTTCGATGTCTCTGTTAACTCGATTAACCATCAGCTGTCCTACGTGTTTAGTATTTTCACTTGCAATAACCGAACTGCCTTTGCTAAATTTTTGGCTTCCTACCATATGGGACACCTGACCAAATTTCTTGATAAGTTTCCCATAAACACCCCATCCTTCATGCAAGTCAAGAAACACATTAGGCTTCAGTAGAGTCATCAATTCCCAAATTTCCTTTCCAAAGCCAGTAAGTGGTTCATTGACAGGATCAGGAGGATACAGACGATTAGGGTCTACTGTTTTCCATGTACCGCCGATTGCAAGCTTGATGAACCTCTGTGCTTTAGCAGAGCCTACAGCGTTTACTCTATCGAACACGACAACGCGCCCGTTCACGAAAGGCCAGCTTTTCAAAATCTCAGCGGCGGTGAATCCGGCTTTCTCATTACCGTGGACTCCGCCCATAATAACAACTGTTTGAACCATTGCCGGTTCTATAATATAAAACTTCGTAGCATAAGGTTCCAAGGCGAAGAAGCTACATTCCCATTTAGTCATCGTCTCTTTAATGCATGAATACTTGTTGAATAGTATATCACTTGAAGACATTCGAGGAGAAATATGTAAACCTTCATCTGGTTTAATTGGATCAGGGTGTAATGAATCTTCAGATCGGTCCACTCCCTTTAATTCGTCGTCCGAATCAATTTCATCCCATTGATTCTTTGCTGGTACATCCGTCTCAACAAAAAACGTTGTTTTCACAGCAGTAACTCGAATGGATTTAGAAGCCTCCTTTCTAAAAAACAGCGTAGATATATGTGAACAAAGCACGAGCACAGCCAAAATAGTGACCCAATGCCACCGTCTCATCAGCTACTTCAAATCGGACCTTTTAAGGAAAGCCCCCCTTTCGAATACTTTCTTGAGATGCATGAGACTGTTGTTGACAGGGTCTACGACTGCTTCGCCTCCACATCTGAAGTCACTATCCATAAATCTGAAAATGGATTTTATGCTGACATTCACCCTGCGTCTGATTTATGGATTGATTCTACAGCCAGGTTCTTAGTATCGATACCAAAAGCGTTTCCGAGGGAAAGGCCAGTTGTTGTATGCACTGATATTTCAGAGCGTATTCGCACGGATCCAAGGTTGCTTACCACAGTAGTAGATAAGCCTATTGAGGTAGAGCGTGATATCAATGAAACAGGCTATATCAGCAGCAGTGACGAAGATTTCCTCGAATTTAAACCGTTATCGAGAACGATAAGCAAAATCGGAGCTAGTGGCGAAGTTCATTCAAATTTATTCGATAGTCAGTACATGGGATGGTTGGATTCTTACAAAATCGAAACAGTCGTTTATACATTGAGAATATTGTTCCTCAAAAGCGAAGAAGAGTTAAGACCATCTCCAGGCTGGTACATGAGGCAGTCTGGGCATTTCTCAGTTTGTATCGAATCTTCAGTTCATGAAGAGCAAGGTCCCAGAGATACCATGGAAGACCAAGTATGTGCCGTAGACGAGTTGTATATACCTTTCAGGTAAGTTTTTGCGTTGTTCGTTGCAATTCACTGACTATGTATCAGAGTGGATACCGACGTTAAAGATAAGGATGTATCTGGTTTTGATAACTCACAGCATAGTTTTGGTAAAGACGATGAAAAGGAAACCAGGGTTTCGTTGCATGGTGTTTTTGACGGTCACGGCGGAGACGTAGCCGCAAAGGAAGTCTCCAGCAAATTGGAATCCATTTTCTTTTCAAAATTGTTCGACAATTCTTCATTGGGTATCAAAAGGGCCTTATACGATGCTGTGTATGGTGCGGAACAGCATCTCATGAAAGTGCAACCGCTGTTGAGAGATGATTCAGGTACCACTGCCTGTGTTGTTGCTCTAGATATGGACCAAGGGGTTTTGTATTGCGCCAATGTAGGTGATTCACGTGCTATTTTATGTCGAGGGGGCACTGCTATGGCACTCAGTGAAGACCATAAAGCTGACAGACCTGATGAGGTAGCCCGTGTTGTTGATACCGGTGGCTTTGTTAGCTATGGAAGGGTGCTGAGAGTTCTTGCTGTTGGTAGAGCACTAGGCGACCCTGATATGAAGGTCCCTCCGAATAAATTTGTGAGTTTCATACCTGATATTAGAATCGTAGAGTTGCACCCAGAGGACGAATTTATAGTGGTTGCTTGTGATGGTCTGTTTGATGTGATGAGTAACCAAGAAATTATAGAGTTTATTAAGATTCGCGTCGTGAAGGAGATGGATCTGCTATTGATATGCCAAAAACTTGTGCGACATGCACTGGAAAATCGAAATTCACAGGATAATGTAAGCGTTATTATTATAAGACTTGTTCCGCTGACACTCGAAGAAGAAATCAGCGAATCTTCTGAATTTTCAAATTCAAAACCCATTTCAGCCGATGATTTCATTCAAGGAACCGACGCCGCGAATGGTCCAGTGGCTATTCATGTATTGTCGCCGTCAGTACAAGCAGCAGTTCAAGCCTCTCGATTGCGCAGAGGCAATTCTTCTGCTACAATACAAGTTCCTCGCGATATTTAAATATATAATTGTATCCACTTAATTAAGAAATTCAACGCACCAGAAAGACATTCTATTCACGGGTATGGTGAGAACTTGCGCGAAATCAAGCGAAAGAAATCTTTACAAGAGTAAAATAGGACTAGATAAAGTTGAAAATCGACTAGTGATCGTAATCCGAAGAATTGTCATTCCAATCAGGAGTAACGACTAGCGAAAGGGTAGGAATTGGTTGCATAGTTGTAAAGGACGAAGTGACAAGTGAATATAGAGAACCATCATCAAGAGTTAGCGAAGGACGCGACAATGAAGGTGTATTTGACTGGCTTATTGCTACCAATGGCGATAATTTGAGTTTAATTGAAGGAAACCTATTAAGCGAGGATTATATGGAGTATTTAGCCGTTATTGGGAAAGAAGTGAAATAACTGCTCAATGAAATGCTGAGTATGTGTTTAGTAGAGATGTAAAAAATCCTTGGTGGCTTGCTTGTTTCCCTTAATCACTTTTATATATATCCATACAATTGAATTCATCGCTGATGAACCGGAAACAAAGTAACGAGTCAAGCATTCAACTGAATATGGGAAAGACCTCGATAAGATTGCTATCCCGTCTGATCTTCTAGGGAAGATTGATCAAGCTGCGAAAGAATAGTGCATCATTATGATCAATACTATGTATGCTACAGTAGGCAAGGCCAAAGCCACCAACATCTGAGTCAGCTGCGGAAACTTACGACTAGAAAATTTACACTTGAAGTATAAAATGAAACTACTTAGTCTACATTGAGGGACTGAAACAATAATGATAAATGGCCAATTCCGAAATAGTTAATTACATCGCCCATTCATCGTCATCATCCCATTCTTCATCAGAAGAATCTGCAATTTGTTCCCTTCTGGCATCGAGTGCAGCAGAAATAGCCCCAAGTGCTCCTCCTTGATTGGATTTCCTCTTTTGTTGCTCCAAATCTTTCGGATCAACAGTCTTGAGCTGTCCCTGTCCTTTCTTAATCGCTTCCATCAACGGATTGACTGGGGCAGCTACAGGGGCATCTTGGACGACTTGTTCCGTCTTCTTCAACTTCGGCCCTGCCTTCAGTTGATCCATTAAGCTCATACCACCACCAGCCGCAGGTGGAGGTGTATTGGTGTTCTTTTTCAAAGTAATCCCGGCACCAATTTGTGCCAACATACCTCCTGCCGGCGGTGCAACTGATTTGGTAGACTCTTGTACTATCGATGGATCTGTGAAGTAACCTGGTGGGGGATTCACTCCATCTCTCCTCATGGCGTTCAAGATAGCACCTTCAGGTAAACCCGATGATTTCATTCTGTCGTACTTTTCATATCCAGCCAAAGATGCTGCCGGAGGACCAGTTGGTGGAGGTGGAGGAGGGGATCCCCGTTGAGATGGCACTCTAGCCACTGCAGGAGGAGGAGCCGCTGGTGGCGAAGGAGCGACTGCAGCAAAGTAATCTGCAGGAGGCTGAACACCGTCTCTTGCCATGGCATTCATAACGGCGCCATCAGGCAATCCTGCTTTCTTCATTTTATCGTATTTTTCAAAACCAACGTGAGACACTGCTGCTGGTGGCGGAGGAACTCCTTGATTTGGAGGAGGAGCTTGTCTAGGCTGAGGTGGCGGAGGTGTAGAAATATTTTGAGGAGGAGGTAAAGGTGCTTGTCCACGTTGCTGCAGCACAGGAGGTGGTGGGGCTTGGGGTTGTTGTTGAGGCGTAGGGGGTGGTGGAGCTTGAGCTTGTTGTTGCAGCACAGGAGGTGGTGGAGCTTGGGGTTGTTGTTGATGCGCAGGGGGTGGTGGAGCTTGAGCTTGTTGTTGCGGCACAGGAGGTGGAGCTTGTTGCTGAGGCACAGGAGGTGGTGGAGTTTGGGGTTGTTGCTGAGGTACAGGAGGGGCATATTGCTTTTGAGGCACAGGCGGGGTATATTGTTGTTGCTGCTGTATCATTGGCTCAGCAGGAAGCGGAATAGCCTTTGGAGGCGGTTGTCTCATCGTCGGTGGACCTCCTCTTCTTGAAGGCGGCACAGGAGCATTAGTAGCATGACGTCCAGGTACTCGAGGTGGAGTAACATTGGAAGGTCTTCTTGGTCGTTCTGGAGCAGGTGGTCGACATATAGATCTACGACTAGGACGAGCCGGCTTCGGTCCATTGATATTTCGAACCTTGGCTCCAGTATTCTGCTTTACCACGTATCCTCTAGGTGCCTCAGACATAATGAGCACTACTGTGAGAGGCACGTTGCGTAGTTCTTTAATCACGTCTTTAAAAGAAAGTTTCTCGATCCGCTTGCCTTGAATTCCAAGTATTCTATCACCGATCTTTATCTTCTGTGTTCGTTCAGCAGGTCCAGCAACATCAATAGTCTTGATGATGCATAAACCAATCCCTTTGTCCCATCCAAGTGTCATACCAACCCCCTTGGTTCCCTTGTTCAACTCCACCGTATATTCGTTCGGTCGAACTAGTGCCTTGCTTTGCCGACGGGCCTGTGCAAGTTCTTTCTTAATTTCGGGTAACGGAAGAAAATCAAGACGACAAATGGTCCTCACTGACTTAAAAATAGAATTGCTTGAAATATCAATTGTAAATGTGGCTCCTGCGTTTCCTCCTCCTTCGTCATCTGATATTGAAAACCTTTCAATTCTTTGTGATGCAGTTTTATCTAAGGAAAACTCTGCAATCTTCAGTTTTTCCCTTCCATCACTCGCTGTAACTTCGTATCTCACTTTGGATATTCGAGCACCTGTGATAGAGCTATGTAGATCCGGTGTCTCTAGTGTCAGAATGTAATCACCCGCTAGCAATCCCGTTTTAACATAGTGAGCATCCTTAGACGAACGAAGCGAGCTTTCTTGTGTCCAGAAGTGGATAGGCTCTCTAGGTATCAAAACGGGCTTTCCGCGTTGCTCTTGAACTATAAATCCACGTTCAAGCATATGATAGTACATTTGTTGCGTCTCTAAAGATCCAAAATATAACCCATCGTTCGCAGCATATCTATTAACCATGATGTTAACACAATCCTCTCCCTCGCAATTGTAACTTACACATCCGACTTCTTCATCGCCTTGGAGTCCACAGGATCGTACACTATCTCATCCATCGTTAAATGGGCTCAGTTGTGTCTGTGTGATAAAATTTGTCACCCACTAGAATCCGTTACCATCAATTTGTTTTTTATATCGTACTGTTTTACATAGCCATCCTCTACTTTGGTGGTTCTATGGAACTAGTTTTTCAAAAAAGATTAAAAGAAGTATTCTTGAATGATTTAGTGGCTACTTCTTGGAAGGCGTTTGCAGGTGACATAGTTGTCAAGTCGAGGGATGCAATTAAATTACATCAGGAGAAATATAATGTGAATTCAGTGATTCCACATAATGTTCTTGCTTCTGATTACCTCACGGATTGCCATCC
>Ga0105055_10007699_pt1 | contig 14216 bp, 15 predicted proteins | sample BON03_FD_78090 | JGI IMG/M metagenome (GOLD analysis project Ga0105055, IMG submission 78090) | Freshwater microbial communities from Lake Bonney liftoff mats and glacier meltwater in Antarctica - BON-03 | ecosystem: Environmental > Aquatic > Freshwater > Ice > Glacier meltwater | place: Lake...
ACCAGACAAAGGGGGGGAGGCTACGTGTGTGTGTTTGTGTGTGTGTGTGTGTGTGTGTGTGTGCAATTGAGACAGAGAGAGAGAGAGAGAGAAAGAGAGAATGTGTGTTTGTGTGCCTGTGAGAGTTCGTGACTTAAATGCTCTTCGATCATGGGATCATTTTTGGTGTATACCTGCCCCAACCATACACACATACACACATACACACATAAACACACGCACACACACGTATACAGACACACAGACACACAGACAACACACACACATACACACACACATCAACACACGCACACACGCAAACTCAAACACGCACACACACGCAAACATGCACACACAAACACACATGCACACATATACACACACAGACACTGACACACGCACACACACGCACACACAGACACAAAAATACACACACACACACACACATATATACATACATACATACATATAGATAGACAGATAGATAGATAGATTGGATTATGTTCACACATATATCTGCCTATACTACTCTATACGCGCCCCCCTCGATTTCTTTTTTATTTATCAACTTATACGTACTCAGATGCGCGCCGCGCACAAGGAGGAGCGCGCGCGGCTACAGGCCGAATTCGCGCGGCAGGTGATAAACTCTGCCTATACTGTCTGTGTGTGTTCTGTGTGGGTCTCCTGTGTGGCCCTCCCCTCCAGTGGTGGGTCCTCTGCGGGGTCCTCCCCTCTGTGTGGGTCCCCTGTGGGTGGGGTCCTCTCTTATCGTGTTCCTGTTTCCCGTGGCATCTGTTCCTCGTCTTGCCTCTCGCTCGTCCTCACGCTCTCGTTCTTATACTACTCTATACTCACCCCCCTCGATATCTTCTTTACTTATCAACTTATACCTATACGTCACACGTATCTACCCCGCCCGCGCACAAGGAGGAGCGCGCGCGGCTGCAGGCCGAGTTCACGCGGCAGGTGATCAACTCTGCGTATACTACTCTATACGCGCCCCCCTCTATGTCTTCTTAATTTACTAACTTATACGTATAATCTAACACCGCAGGTAAGAATCTCTGGGTGTATTTCTATCTACCTCTCTGTCTTCGACTGCTGAATTTTACGTACAGTATAGCAAAGCGTTCGCCCTAAGTTGGTACCGTGATTTAACTTGGTACTTTTCGCTAGCACGACCGTTTGCTGCGCCGGACGTTCCGCTACTCGTTATTGAGCAGCAAGGAAGCCCCTCCCCGGCGTGCCGGCAGCTTCTTAGGGCTAGAGATGCGTGCGCGGGGAGCCCAAGCGCAAAAAGTACCAAGTTAAAGTACGGTACCAGTTTAGGGCGAACGCTTTGCTACTTATACTTGAGTGCGCGCCGCGCGGCGACCGACGTGACGCACTATATATTTATCTCTCTCTCTATATATATATATATATAGAGAGAGAGAGAGAGAGAAACGTATACTGCCCCCGCAGGCGGCGGAGGTGGCCGCTGCGGCGCAGCAGGCCCGGCTATCTATTTCTTCTTAATGTATTAACCTATACGTATACGTACACGTATCTACCCCCGCAGGTAAGAATCTCTGCGTGTATTTATTTATACCTCTCTGTTTTCGACTGCTCTCCTGCTCCTGCCACTGCCGCTGCTGCTGCTACTACTACTACTACTACTACTACTACTACTACTACTACTACTACTACTACTACTACTAGTAACTTGTACGTATACTTATGCGTATACTACCCCCGCAGGCGGCGGAGGTGGCCGCCTCGGCGCAGCAGGCCCGGCTATCTATTTCTTCTGAATTTATTAACTTATACGTATACGTACACGTATCTACCCCCGCAGGTAAGAATCTCTGCGTCCCTCTCTTGTCTTCGACTGCTAACTTGTACTTATACTTATTATAAGCATACGTAAAAGTATAAGTATACGTAAAAGTTAGCAGTCGAAGAAAGAGGGGTAGATTATACTTATGTGTGCACTGCCCCCGCAGGCGGCGGAGGTGGCGGCCTCGGCGCAGCAGGCCCGGTTGGCCACGGCGGCTGCGGCGCAGCAAACGCAGGGGGAGGAGCTCCAGCGCGCGGTGCGCCAGGCCGGCTATGCGCATGCGGAGCAGGTCGCGGCGCTCGAGCTGCGCCACGCGAAAGAGATGGAAAAGGCGGTGGAGGCCGCGTTTGCGCGTGGTGCAGCGGAGGCGCGCGAAGCTGCTAGGTTGGAGGCGGACGTGGCTCGGGTGACGGCGCGCGAGGGTGTGAAGCGTGAGGTGCGCGCGGCGGAGACGGCGGCGGTGAGGAAGGCGGAGGCGGTGCTGGAGCGAGTGATGGCGGCGCAGCGGGCGGAGCAGGAGGCGGCGGTGCAGAAGGGGATCCGCGACTATGAGGCGCAGCTGCTCATGAGCCCCGTGCGCGCGGCCAAGCGGTAGTTAGCCTTTACAAGATAGTGTTTCAATTGTGGGAGTCAATCATCCTTTTGTTGCCCCCCCCTCACCTGCAAAGCCTACCCTATTGCAATACTATTGCACGACCATTGCGCTATATACGCTCCCCCACCGATCCCCCCTTTGTATGCCATACACTATCGGTGATGGCAATATCGTGTAGAGGCCAAGCGGTAGGTGGTGTAGCAAGGTGGTAGGAGCGAGGGAAGTGCGCGGAGACAAGGCGGCTCGTTGGACGGGTCGGGGTTTTGGGACTCTGAAATCTGAAAGACTCTGGCTCTGATCGGGGGCTGTCGATTTTGATGTTGAGATTGCAATCGGGGCAGTGTGGGAGTTGTTCGAGTTGCATAAGGTCGGTGGGCCTAGTGCACTAGTGCCTAGCTTTGTTATAGTATAGCAGTATAGTATAGCGTACAGCGTATAGCTGATAGTGATATACTAGGCTTTTTTTTTTTCGGGTTAACCCGAAATATCTGTGATCTCTCTCTCTCTAGCTCTCTGACAACTCTGACTCTATCTCTAATCTCTACACAGTTCCTCTTGTCCTCTGCTCCTGCTCTGCTACTGCTAGGGCCTGCCTCTGCCTTTCTGCCTCTGCTCTCGTCCGTGCTGCCTTGGCCTCTGTGCCTCTGCCACTGGCACTGGCGCCTCTCTCTATCTCTGTCATTCATTATAGCACATTACACATTACCATTATACACAGACACATAACACATATCACATATGTAATACACACCTACACATATGCATCAATGCTGGCTTACTAGGTTAGTTAGCTAGCTAGCTTGTAGCGCTTGTACAGTAGCTAGCTTGTACGTAGCTTGTCACTGTGTGTGTATGTGTATGTATACGTACATGTGCATGTGTACACATGTCACATGTATACGCCACATGTGTCACGACTGTCACATAGCACTGTACACTTTCCCTGTTACTGACTGCTAACTGTTACTGTTACATGTTGCACATACAGACAGTAGCAGTAGGTAGCAGTAGTACGTGCAGTTAGTTAGTGTTACTCTAGCTGGGCGTTAGTTAGTAGTTAGTGGTAGTAGCGGTAGACGGTATAATGCGTAGTGATCAGTTCCGTCTTTGTTTCAACTAGCTCTATATAGTAGAGTTAGAGTAATCGTCTGTGAATATGTCTGTGAATGATGGCCAAAAATACCCGTTTTTCATCGTGCAACTCACTGTTTTTCATGTCGGCCAAGAAGCCGAGCCAGGTCGCCGTCACCGACAAAGACGTCAAGCGGCAGCGGGTGGGAGAGATCGTGCTCGGCCAGCCGCTCGCCAGCCCACGCGTGCGCGCTTCGCTCGTCGGCGGCGCCTCGTCTGGCGAGGGCGCGCACCCGTCGGCGAGGGCAGTGGCCGCGGCCGCGGCGGCGGCCCAGCGCGGCGCGGCGTGCGATTTGGGCACGGCCTCGGGGTTGGCCCCGCGATGCGCCGGCGCGCGATTGGCCGAAGTGCATGCGGCCTTCGAGATGACTGCGGCTCAGTTTGCGGAGCAGCTGCGCAGCGCTCCGCTGGACAAGTCGGCCAAGCAGCCCGAGGCGGTCACGTCCAAGGCGCTGATCAAGTGGGAGATGGGGCTCGCGCGCGTTCCGATGCGCGTGTACCAACTGGCCGAGCGCCTGCACGCGCAGCTGCTGAAGGAGCTCGATACGCAGAAGGCGGCCGAGGCGGAGCCCCTCCAGCACGTGACGCAGGTCTACCCGCGCCAGGAGTCGATGACCGGCCCCGAGTTCCAGGCGGTGGTCCCCAAGCACGTGGGCGGGTCCGGGGCCGCGTCCAAGTCCAACCGCAAGGACGAGCGCCTGTGGTCTCCCTACGCGGCCGCCAAGGAGAGGGTGGACCTGGACGACTACCTCTCAAGGGTCCGGACCCTCCTCGACTCGCAGCAGGACCCACACATGGCTTACGACGAGGAGGCGGCGCTAGAGACGCTGTGCGCGCTCGAGTACAAGCCGGCGGTTGCGCTCGGCGCGCTCGACTGGGCCGTGGCCTGGCGCAGGCCAAACGCGGCGCGGCTCCTAGAGCTGCAGGGCGGCGCCAGGGACGGCGGGCGCTCTTCGGCCGTCAACGCGACGCTCTGGTTGCACCGGCTTCGCACCGCGGCGCGCTCGCGGCTGCACGGGCCGGGCGAGTGCGAGGCGCTCGAGGCGGGGCTGGGGCGACACGGCAAGGACCTGGCCGAGGTGCGGCGGACGCACCTGCAGGAGAAGAGCGTGTACGAGGTGATTGACCTCTACTACCGGGCGCCGGGGAGGTACACCGAGTGCGTCTCGGCCGTCGAGGAGGACCGGCTACCAGCGACCGCGGCTGTCAAGGAGGCGCTGTTGTGATGGGGGGCGTCGTGGGGCGAGCGGATGGTGGTGGCGCTATAGAGGGCCCGTGGACGGAAGTGGGGGTGGGGGGGGGGGAGTTAGGCGCGCTCTCTATATGTCAACTCTAGTGTAATATAGGTCTAGGTCTAGGTGTATGTGTGGGTGTTTCATGTTTCATGTTTCATGATCGTCGTGATGTTGTGTGATTTCTTTAATCAACCATAACCCCATGTGACCTCATCAACCTCTGCTGCTGCCCCTGCTCCTACTGCTGCTACTAATACCTACTTTTCTCACATTTTATTATATTTATATATTTATTTATTATATATATATTATATCATATATTATATGATATAGAGATATAATATATATATATATGTATGTATATATATATTAAATTATATTATAATATAATTATATATATATATAATAAATAATATATAATGTATAAATATAAGTATATTAAATAAAGTATAAGTATATATAAGCTATTAAAATAATATTATTAAACTAGTAGCTAGTAGGTTTCTGCTTTCTGCTAGCAGCGTTTACTAGTAGTACTACCACTACTACTAGTTATATATACTTATTACTGTTATAGTGTCTCAGTGTGGTCATAGTTATAGTTATAGTTATATAGCCTTATCGTTATAGTTATATAGTAAGCAGCTTAAGCTAAGTAAAAGTAAGAGTAAGTGTGTATAAGCGTTAGCGTTATGCGTTATAGTATTTAATATCAAAGTCAAGTCGAGGCTGGGGACCACTGGGGATAAAACCATCAATTGAACAGGCAAGTTTCCGAATCCGAAACTGCGCATCTGCCTTCTGATAAGTGTTTTACTTTTACAACTGCTTAGTGAAGTAAGCTGCTTAGTGGCTTATAGTTATTGTTAATAGCTATATATGCTATATCATAGTAATAGGTTGAATTTTCCCGCACGCTATATGCTATATGCTATATTAACAAGTACAAGTATACTTCTTCAATTAAGTGCACGCGCCTGTGCTGGTGCTGGTGCCGCCGAATCTTTACATACACATATATACTTCTTTAAGTGAATGTGTCAAAACCCGGCGGTGGGAATGAGACAGACCGGGAGTCGAACCCACACGTCCTGTGGTTATAAAGCGCGCTAGCGTTTTAGAGACACTCCTCACAGCACAAACGAGACTGGTGCTACCAACTGCTATACATACCGCGCGTGTGCTGGTGCCGCCGAATCTTTACATACATACACAGAAGACAGAAGAGAAAAAGGCACGCAGAGCCAGACAGACACGAAAACATCGACGCCAGCAAATGGCGTCTTGAACACAGAGCAGGGTGGGGGTTGGTTACAAACCTACAGAGGCCACTGCCTGCGCAAAGGCATATAGCCTGCGCACAGGCAGAGACTTGAAGCGAATGCGCAAGGTCTCGGCCCGACTATTATAACTATTAAAATTATAAAAAAAGAGTGCTATATCTATATGCGTTATACTTTATATACTTTTGCACTTCCGCAGCAGCAGGTCATTAACACACACCGGGGGCTTCATTAACAACACACAACCCTCGCGCAATACCAATACATATACGCGATACCAGGGCAAGGGCGCGTCTGCGTCTGTTTTGTTTGTGCACAATAAAAAGCCTGCTCACGCCCACGCCGGTCGATTTTTGAGGATGTGTTTGTTTCTTTTGCCGGGAAACGGGGGCGGAGGCGGGGGGCGGTCTGCTTGTGCGGGGGCGGGGGGATCTCTTTCTCTCTCGCTGTGTCTTTGTGGCTTGTGTGTTGTCGTGGCTCGCCGCCCGTGGTACATGTGTAAGTCGGTGTCGATTTCGTCCTGTCTGTGTCTGTTGTGTGTTGTGTCTGTGTCTGTGGTGTGTGGTGCACACGCTCTTGCGGCAGGAGGAGCTTTACTCAAGCTACTCTCTATACTCGCTGCGCGCGCTGCTCCAGCTCCAGCAATGCTCCACTGCTGGCCTAGCTTACACTGGCACTGACAGTGCACTGACCTGCTGTTACTGTTACTGTTACTGTTGCTGCTGTGCTGTATGGTGTGTGTATCTATTGTTGGCGGGTGGGTGGGTTTGCCCGTGTGCTGTCGTGTGCTGTCTCTGTCTCTGTCTCCCCTCTTGTGGTGTTCCCCTTCGCGGTGTTTGTGTTTGGGGGCTGTGCCCCCTCCGGTCTTTCGACCGCGCTTTCTCTCTGAGGACGCGTCCACATGCCGCGAGCCCTCCCCGGGCTGCGGCACGCCAGACTCGGGCTCGGGCTAGCATCAGCGCACGCGGCGGCGCGCACCGGCATCGGCACCACCCCCACCCTTCCGACCCCACGCCAGGCCGACGTCCTGGCCACCAACACATGTGCATGTATGATTATGGTGGTGTTTGTGTTTATTTTGTGGTTTGTGGTTTGTGGTTGTGGTGCTATATATGGGTATATGCGTATATACGTAGGCTTTTCGCTTTTCATAATTAATTGCATGCCAATGCTTAATAATGTAGCTATATACTGTATGCTGTGTGTATTATGTGCACATAATACACAGTTCGTTCGTGTGTGTGTGCGGCTCTGTGGGTGGCGTGTGTCACCGTGTGGTGTGTTGTAGCAGTGCAGGTGCAGTGTACAGGGGGTTTGTTATTTATTGTTAATTTAGGGCGGTATATAGTATATTATTATAGTATATAAAAAGCAGTTATTATTTTACTCTCTTAATACAATAATAATACCTGTCGTTGTGAGTTGTGAGTGATAATGATGATGATGATGATGATGATGATGATGATGATGAGCAAATGAAATTTTAATAATAACGAGTAAGCAAAAGAGTGTCGAGGCCTTGGGCTTTCGGTTATAAACCCGGTTAAACCCGACCAATGAAAACGTATAGACTGGAACAATTCAGAACATGCGGTGACCGGCGATTGGATAAGTCGAAACTGAAACCGCCGCTCAGTATCAGTATGAGTCACAGCACCAAAAAAATTAGTGGTCATTAGTATTAGTGCAACTTTGTTGACGAAGCGCGAAGGCACAACGTGCCTCGACACTTTTCAAATGACCGTTTCGGCCGTTATGTTATTACCATTACAAAACGCTAAAGCACAAAACACACCTCTGCGTATCACACATAAGTTATAACACCTGTAACATGTTAATGTTAACAGAGGCTCAACTAGAACTTAAACTTAGCCCTAGCTCTCCTTCTTCAACAATTTCGTTACTGGTTGCTGGGTACTGCAACCCTCCCCTGGCGTGTATTAATGGGATACGCTCCCGTCCGTATTCCACCTGTATCCTGCCTGTATCTCACCGTTGTATCCGTGGCCTTGGTATCCCGCTGTATCCCTGTATCTAGCCATTTTGCAGCACATCCACCGTATCCCGCTGTATCCCACTGTATCCAGCTGTATCCGTACGTATCTAACTGTATCTAACTGTATCTAGCTGTATCCCGCTGTATCTCACCGTATCCCACTGCCTCGGAAAAGGGATATGACGTACCAAAAATATACTCCAGCAGGGGAGAGCTTACCGGGTACGTGGATGGAGAGGTGTGAGGTGTCGAAGATACGCCTTCCTTTGAATACAATATACCTGTGGCCTGTGGGCTGTGGCTGTGTGGGGAGAGAGGGGTGGTGTTAAAGTAGCAGTAGCAGCAGTGTTACAGTTATTTTAAAGGAGGCGCCTTGAACCTTGAACTTTAACACACTATAACTCTAACTAAAACACACACTCGTGAAAACGTTAAACTATATAGATATAGGTATAGGCCCTGCACACAACACACACCATATACTATATCGCATATACCATTCACGGCATTTAACCATTTACCCCCCTCTCCCCCCCCAAACACTGCTCGTCACTGCTCCAGTCCAGTCTCAGTCACTCAGTCTCAGTACGTACACACAGCACACAGCCAGCCACGCGCAGCAAACCCCCATTATCACTTATCACCATCACACACCATCACCATGCTTCACCGAGCACGCGCCGGCGGCAATTATAGAATACATATAATAATAATTACAATTTTACAACATATACATAGACTACATAGAAAAGATCCAACATCTGACAACACACAAAAAGAGAGCAAAGCGCACAGCGCACAGCGCACAGCGAGTGCGAGTTCAAGCCTATTCACTCCTATAGCCTCCCCCTGGCCCTGGCGTATATCTTTGGGATATCCCGACTGCTGTATCGCTGTGTCTAGCCATATCTAAGCCCATGTATAGCGTATAGCTGCGGCTGCTGTATACTGTATACTTTCTCGTCTCTCACTCTGCTAAGTGCTGGTATATCCCTCGCCCCTGTGCGCGCCGTCGTTTCCTTCATATCCAACCACCTAGCTCCCCTCGCACACCACAGTCACAGACGTCAGTGTCACCACACCTCCGCACCTCCGCCCCCCCCCCCCCCGCGTCCATCCCCTTCCCCAGCAGCCAGCAGTCTTCCCCGGCGGCGGGCGCGGCGCCGCCCATGCTCCATTAAACCCCTCCCCTCTCCCCTAGCCAGCTAGACGCGCGGCGTCAGGGTGTCAGGGTTAACCCCTAACCCTAACCCAGAGCAGAGGCATATAGCTGTGAAAGTAGCTGCGAATAACGGGCTCGCGTGGTGTGAGCGGCGAGAGGCTAGAGAGGCGGGGCTCTGAAGGTATGGCTGTAAACAGGCTCACGTTCGTAGTTCGCCAAAGTAATAGTACCAGTACCAGTAGTAGTAGCAGTAGTAGTAGTGGTAGACGTGGAAGCAGTAGTAGTGGTGGTGGTAGTAGTAGTAGTGGTAGTAGTAGTAGAAGTGTAGTAGTAGTAGTAGTACTAGTACTAGTAGTAGTGGAAGTGGTAGTAGATGAAGTAGTGGAAGTAGCAGTGGCAGTATCAGTAGAAGTATTGGTAGCAGCAGTAGTAGTAGTACTCTCTGCTTCGTGCTCTACTCGACTCTCTGCTCGACTCTCTACTCTCGCCTCTCTAATCGCCTGTCTGTGTCTGCTCGACTTTCTACTCGACTCTCTCTACTCGCCTCTCTACTCGACTCTCTATTCGCCTCTCTGTCTCTGCTCGCCTCTCTACTCGCCTCTCTACTCGCCTCTCTACTCGCCTCTCTACTCGCCTCTCTACTCGCCTCTCTACTCTCTCCTCGACTCTCTCTATTCGACTCTCTACTCGACTCTCTACTCGCCTCTCTACTCGACTCTCTGCTCGCCTCTCTATTCGCCTCTATACTCGACTCTCTATCTCTACTCGACCCTCGGCTCGCCTCTCTAGTCGCCTCTCTGCTCGACTCTCGACTCGCCTCTCTACTCGACTCTCTACTCGACTCTCTATTCCCTACTCGCCTCTCTATACTCGCCTTTCTACTCGCCTCTCTACTCAACTCTCTACTCGCCTCTCTTCTCGCCTCTCTCTGCTCTCTGCTCGACTCTCTACTCGACTCTCTACTCGACTCTCTACTGGACTCTCTGCTCGACTCTCTGTACTAACTCGACTCTCTGTTCGCCTCTCTATTCAACTCTGTACTCGACTGACTCTCGACTCAACTCTCTGCTCGCCTCTCTACTCGCCTCCCTACTCGTCGCCTTTCTATTCGCCTCTCTACTCGCCTCTCTGCTCGACTCTCTCTACTCGATTCTCTGCTTGCTTCTCTACTCGACTCTCTACTCAACTCTTTACTCAACTCTCAACTCTCTACTCGACTCCCTACTCGCCTCTCTACTCGCCTCTCTACTCGCCTCTCGACTCGACCCCCTACTCGACTCTCGACTCGCCTCTCTACTCGACTCTCTACTCTCTACACGCCTCTCTACTCGCCTCTCTACTCGCCTCTCTGCTCGCCTCTCTACTCGCCTCTCTACTCGCCTCTCTACTCGTCTCTCTACTCAACGCTCTACTCGCCTCTCTACTCAACGCTCTACTCGCCTCTCTACTCGCCTCTCTACTCTCTACTCGCCTCTCTACTCGAGTCTCTACTCGCCTTTCTACTCGACTCTCTGCTCGCCTCTCTACTCGCCTCGCCTCTCTGCTCGACTCTCTGCTCGACTCTCTGCTCGACTCTCTACTCGACTCTCTCTACACGCCTCTCTGCTCGCCTCTCTACTCGCCTCTATACTCGCCTCTCTGACTCTCTACTCAACTCTGTACTCGCCTCTACTCTACTCGCCTCTCTATCTCTACTCACCTCTCTACTCGACTCTCTACTCGCCTCTCTATCTCTACTCGTCTCTCTACTCGCCTTTACTGCTCGACTCTCTACTCGCCTCTCTACTCGCCTCTCTACCTCTACTCGCCTCTTTATTCGACTCTCCACTCGACTCCCTATTAGCCTCTCTACTCACTTGCACTTGCCTCTCTATTCGCCTCTCTACTCGACTCTCTACTCGCCTCTCTCCTATAGCCTTTCTACTCAACTCCCTACTCGACTCTCTACAGAGTACTCGACTCTCTACTCGACTCTCTACTCGACTCTCTACCCGACTCTCTACTCGCCTCTGTACTCCCTCGCCTCTCTACTCGCCTCTCTACTAGACTCTACTCGCCTCTTTACTCGCATCTCTAGTCTCTACTCACATCTCTACTCGACTCTCTGTACTCGCATCTCTACTCATCTCTATACTCGACTTTCTACTCACCTCTCTACTCGCCCTTTTCTACTCGACTCTCTACTCGCCTCTCTACTCGCCTCTCTACTTGCCTCTCTAGTCGCCTCTCTACTCGCCTCTCTACTCGCCTCTCTACTCGCCTCTCTATTCGCCTCTCTACTCGCCTCTCTACTCGACTCTCTGCTCGCCTCTATACTCGCCTCTGCCTCTCTACTCGACTCTCCACTCGACTCTCTACTCGACTCTCTACTCGACTCTTTATACTCAACTCTCTACTCGACTCTCCACTCGACTCTCTGCTCGCTTCTCTACTTCCCTCTATCTTTGGCCTCTGGACTCTGGGTTAAGCCCGCGGCCAATTAATCAATTGGTTAGGGAGGAACTGGAGGAGGAGTGAACAGGGTGGAGTACAAGAGAGAGTCGGGAGCAGAGTGCGCCCACACCCACATGGATGACATGGCGGGTGATGTGTGTATGTGTGTACTTTATTGCATGCTTGGCTGATGATAAGTTTACCCCTACAAAACACCTAACACCCCCTCCCCACCACAGCAGCCGGCCCCCGCAGCGGCTCACACAGAAACGGAGACACCCCTGTTGCACCAAAAAGAAGGGTAGGGCCCGTAGACAGACCGCCCCAACCGATTTGGCCCATAGTTGGGCCACCCAAGCTCGCCCCCGAAGGAGGGCCTGGGCCCGGGGGACAGTCCAAAGGCACGTGGACGCCGGTTTTAGCCCGTCCACACGGCGTTGAAACGAAGTTTCAAAAATCCGCACAAATCATCGTGCCAGGTGTGGGGTGGCTGCCCGCCGCAGTCCAACGGCATCGCGACGCAAGAGGGGTCGGGGGGTGGCAGAGCCAATACCCCAAACCCACTCAAGCCGACACCACAGTTGTTGCGGAAACCACGGGTATGGAGGGATAGGGGGTGATGCTGCACCAGGCGGCAATCCCCTATGATGAGGAGGGGTAGTGTAGTCTTGGTGTCTGGGAGAGAGGTTAAGTAGAGTGAGCTGTCCAGATTTTATGGTTTGAGTACGGGCGGATGTGTTGTCGGTAATATTTGTGGTGGGGGGCGTGCGCCTACTCCTTCTCCCTCCTCTTTTGAGAGCGCGAGGGTATGCACTGTTATTGGTTTGTGGGTGATTAGCAGGGTGGTGTAAGGCAGGAGGGGGGTAGCCGCCGTGGGTGGGGCGTGGGCCGGTAGTGGTTGGGATATGGTTTATGGATCCTAGTGGCATAGGTATCGCTGGGTAGGTATTCCGAGCAGGCGAGAAAAGAAGGGGGAATAGGGATAGGGTACGGGGCTTCCCCGGGAGGCCTCCGTGGGATGGGCGGGGCTGCATGGTAATGGTAATGTGGTTGGTGGGTGGTGCCTGCATTGGTGCCACTGGACATGTCGTGTTGGGGGTTAGAGGGTTGAGGCGGAGGAGGACTTGGCTTACGTGTGACTATTATGATACTATTAAGTCTGTTATCTTGCTGACTGAGTGTGAGTGCGTGTGTGTGTGTGTGTGACTGTGGGGGGCGTGGGGCGGATCGTGGTGGGGGTGGTCGTCGTCTGGGTGTGGCGGGCTGGTGGCTGGGTGGTGTGTGTGTAGTGCTATGGGGTGGTGGGTACGTATACGTAGCCCAAGTAACTTCCAAGTAGACTGCTACTTGCTGTCACACAAAGCAATGCGCGCGCTGCGCAGGCCGCAGGCTGAGATGTTTATTGGGTTTATTTTTGCTGTAAAGCACAAGGAGAAAGCTATAGACAACAAGTTATATATCCGCTGCTATATCCACAACTATATCATCCGACTATATGTGACTATATTTCCCATCATATTCATATCCCATCATATCCCACCATATCCCACCATTATCACCATATCCCACCATATCAAAACCGGGATATCCCAAAGACATACGCCAGACAGAGGGGGGCTTCCTATGTATGGGCATAGATCAGACCAAGGCCAAGGCTAGGACTAACCATTATAACAACTACCGAGTTTTCGAAACTGCCTATTAGTGTCTTACATCTGTGCCTGTGCGCACACCAACCCCAACCACAATTCACGCTCACACCACAATTCATTCGTGCACAGACGACTGCTGGGACGTGGACAAGGCCATTATCGGAGATGAAACACTCCGCATTTGGTCGGTATAGTAAGCACACGCACGCGCCTGGACAGGCCCGCGGCCTAACCGCCATTGCCATACTAAGAGTAAGAGGGGGGCCCTCCATAGGAGCCACGTCAAAGCATGGCGTCTCCCGGAAACAACAACGGGCCGCAGTCACTACCACCACAAGCAAACCACAGACACACCGCACGACAACCAACACACACACCTACGACCACCAGAAGCAAACCACACACACCACAAGCAACAAACTACAACAACCAACACACACACACCTACCACAACAAGCAAACCGCACACACCACAAGCAAACCACACACGCCCCGCACAATACACAATACACCTACTTACATCATAGGCGGAGCGACATAGCCACCGCGTCTGCTCTACGCTCTGCGCTCTACGTGCGTCGCAGATTGTAGAACACGCCGCCGGCACCCTCAGTGGCCGACGCGGCATAACAAACTACAGGCGGAGCTACGTAGTCACCGCCTCTGCTCTACCTACACTCTACGTCTACGCACGTCGCAGATTGAAGCAGAGCACACGCTGCCTCTGCTCTACCTACACACACGTCGTAGATTGCAGCGGAGCACGCCGCCGAAACACACAGTGGCCGACGCGGCGTAAAAAAAAAAAAAAAAAAAAAAAAACAATAGGCAGGGCTACACAAACACAGCCCGACTAAGCAACCAATAAAAAAAACACCAAAAACAAAAAAAAAAAAACACGCGCGCGAAAAAAAAACCAAAAAGACCG
>Ga0105055_10007704_pt1 | contig 14204 bp, 13 predicted proteins | sample BON03_FD_78090 | JGI IMG/M metagenome (GOLD analysis project Ga0105055, IMG submission 78090) | Freshwater microbial communities from Lake Bonney liftoff mats and glacier meltwater in Antarctica - BON-03 | ecosystem: Environmental > Aquatic > Freshwater > Ice > Glacier meltwater | place: Lake...
ATACCATTATGAATTAAAGGAAGGATTAGAAAAACTAATTCAATGGAGAAAAGATACTGGTGTAGATAAATCTTGATGGAAGCTAAACAAAAAATCGCAATAATTGGTGGTGGAATTATCGGATTAGCCATTGCTTATAAGTTGAGCAAAATAGGAGTACTAGTTCATGTTTTCGAAAAAGAAGCTGGAGTTGGTTTACACCAATCGGGAAGAAATAGTGGTGTGCTACATTGTGGGCTTTATTATGAGCCCGAGTCCTTGAAAGCCCAACTTTCTGTCAGTGGAATAAGAGCGATGATTACTTTTTGTAAAGACCATCAAATACCACACGATGTTTGTGGCAAAGTAGTTGTAGCTACTAATGATAGGGAAGTATTAGCTTTAGAAAAACTAGCAAAGCGTGGAGCAAATAATGGACTTAAAGGATTAAAGTTTTTGACACCTTTAGAATTAAAAAACAGAGAACCTTTTGTTTGTGGTCAGAAGGCACTTCTAGTCCCAGAGGAAGGTATTGTAGACTATAAGACCGTAATGGCAAAATTAGTTGAACTTATAACACAAAACGATGGTTTGATTAGTTATAACACGCCCATTGAAAAGGTTGAAAAGGAAAATACTAAAGAAATTGTTATTAGAACAAAGGAAAATCAAATTTACGCCTTTGATCAGCTAATTTCTTGTGCAGGTCTATGGAGTGATAAAGCCTTTAAAAATTTAACTAGTAAGAAACCTATCATAAAAATCATCCCTTTTAGAGGGGAATATTTAAAATTTAAAACAGGATATGAAGCTCGAGTTAACCATTTAGTATATCCAGTTCCCGATGCAGCTTTTCCTTTTTTAGGAGTTCATTTTACAAGAATGATAGATGGAACAAGGGAAGTTGGACCTAATGCAGTTTTAGCGTTAAAACGAGAAGGATATTCAAAATCCAGTTTTTCATTTAACGAAGCATTTGAATCACTAACTTACCCGGGTTTACTTCGCTTTGTAGCTAACAACTTTAGCTTTTCTTTAAATGAATTTAAGTCTTCTCTTTTTAAAAAAGATTTTATAAAAAAAGCTCAAAAAATGATTCCCGACATTAATTCATCTATGTTAGAAAATGGTCCAGTAGGAGTTAGAGCTCAGGCTATTTCAAACAATGGAGATCTGCAAATGGATTTTAACATCATTAGAAAAGGAAAACAAGTCCATATACTAAACGCGCCTAGCCCTGGAGCTACCGCCTCTTTGGCGATTGCAGATCACATAATTGAAAATTATTTATAATTAAATAATGGAAAAAAGAATTATACCAATATCATTGCCTGTAACAGGAGAAGAAGAATGGGAGGCCTTAAAGGAGCCTTTAATAACAGGCTGGCTAACTGCTGGCCCAAAAGTGCGTGAATTTGAAATTGATTTTGCCAAACGACACCAAGTAAATTACGCTATAGCAGTTACTAGTGCCACAACAGCTTTGCATTTGGCGCTAATCGCTTTAGACATTAAAGCTGGTGATGAAGTGATAGTACCTGCATTTACTTGGGTGTCAACAGCCAATGTTGTTTTATATCAAGGGGCTAAAGTTGTTTTCTGTGATATTGATCCAAAAACATTCAACATAGACCCAATTCAATTAAAAAATAAAATTACACCAAGCACTAAAGCTATTATGGTAGTTCATCTATTTGGTCTTTGTGCTCCAATGGATGAAATAAAAAAGGTAGCTGGTAATATTCCTTTGATTGAAGATGGAGCCTGTGCTGCGGGTTCTGCATATAAAGGGACGCCAGCAGGGGGTTTAGGATTAATGGGATGTTTTTCTTTTCATCCTAGAAAATCAATTACTACAGGTGAGGGTGGTATGATTACAACCAATGATCCTGCTTTAGGAGAGCAATTACAAATTCTAAGAAATCATGGCGCATCAATTTCTGAAGAACAGCGGCATCACGGTTCAAAACCATATATGCTTCCAGATTTCAATGTTCTAGGCTATAATTATCGAATGACGGACTTACAAGGAGCCATTGGAGTAGTACAGTTAAGAAAGCTAGACCAATTTATAGATGAGCGCGCAAAATGGGCGGGCTTCTATAAAAACGAATTAAATTCTATAAAATGGCTCTCTCTGCCAGATTTTTCAACCGATTATAAGCATGGTTGGCAAAGTTTTGTTCTTTTGGTCGATGAAGAAAAAGCACCGTGCTCTCGTAATGACATTATGGAGCGTCTTCAGAAAGTGGGAATATCAACACGGCCAGGTACACATGCGGTACACATGCTTGGATTCTATGCAAATAAATATAAAATAAAGCCAGGTGATTTTCCAGGTGCAGAAATTGCTAATAATAAATCTATTTCTATTCCCTTGCATAACCGGATGATAAAAGAAGATTTTGAATATATTGTTCATAGTTTAAAAAATATTATTTAAATGTGTGGAATTTTAGGAGTATATAATTTAGATAACTCAATTGTTAAAGAAGACTATTTAACTCTAATGGGCAATCAAATTAGTCATAGAGGACCAGACGGAGAGGGATTATACCTTAAAGACTCTATAGGATTAATTCATAAGCGCCTTTCTATTTTAGACACTTCAGATAATGGCAAGCAGCCCATGACCTCAAAAGACAGAAAGTGGGTTGTTGTATTTAATGGGTGTATTTATAATTTTAAAGAGCTCCGTAGTGAGTTAGAAACGTTAGGACATACATTTAGTTCAAATTCAGACACTGAGGTAATTGTTGAGGGTCTATCTGCTTTTGGGATTGAATTTTTTGAACGTTTTAATGGCATGTTTGCTATTGGGGCATGGAATACAGAAGAAGAAAAATTGTACTTGAGCAGAGACCGTTATGGCATTAAACCCCTTTATTATTGGTTTAATGGCAAAACCTTAGTTTTTGCATCTGAGATTAAAGCTATTATTAAACATCCAGATTATAAAGTTGGGGTAGATTTAGATGCATTGAATGAGTATTTTACCTTTCAGAATATTTTCTCATACAACACTCTTTTTAAGGGGGTTCATATGCTCCCTCCTGCAAATACTGTAGTTATTAATAAGACTACGACTTTTATTAATCACAACTCTTGGTGGGATTATGATTTTTCAAAGACAGACAGTAAAATGGACTTTGAACATGCAAAGGTCAGAACAAAAGAATTATTTGAACAAGCCGTAACTAGACAGATGGTGGCAGATGTTCCTGTAGGCGCTTATCTTTCAGGGGGTATGGATTCAGGTTCTATTGCTTCTGTAGCTTCCAAGCAAGTAGACCGTTTAGCCACATTCACTTGTGGTTTTGATATGAATGAAGTAACGGGTAGAGAAGCTAATTTTGATGAACGCCGCGATGCTGAGCTTATGGCTAATCATTTAAAAACAGAACAATTTGAACAGGTAATGAATGCAGGAGATATCAGGTGGTCTTTACCTAAGCTAGTTTACCATCTAGAAGACTTGAGGGTGGGGATGTCCTACCCCAATTATTATATAGCACGTTTGGCATCAAAATTTGTAAAAGTTTGTTTACAGGGGACTGGAGGCGACGAGCTATTTGGAGGCTATCCTTGGCGATATTATAAAGTATTTGATTCAATTAGTAAAGAAGAATTTTTTAACCAGTACTACAATTTTTGGCAGCGTTTAGTTCCAGCTGAAGAAAAAAATAAATTATTCACAAAAAATGTCTTAAGTCAAATTGATTTAGATGCTCCAAGAAAGGTTTTTGAGCGTGTTTTCACATTTAATGATAAATTAAAATATGATACACCTCAGGATCATATAAATAACTCTCTCTATTTTGAGATAAAAACTTTTTTGCCAGGTTTATTTTTAGTTGGCGATAAATTATCCATGGCCCACGGTTTAGAAGAGCGTTTCCCTTTTTTAGATAATGATTTAGTCAATTTTGCCATGCAAATTCCAGTAGAGCATAAATTAGGAGACTTATCAAAACAAATTGATAAGATAGATGAAAACACAGAGTCTAAGAAAAAGATATATAGTGAGTTTAACGATGGCAAAAATGTCCTACGTAAAGCGATGGCAGATTATATACCTGAAAAAATCATTAACCGGAATAAGCAAGGGTTTTCTGCACCAGACGAAAGTTGGTACAGAGGTGAAAATGCTGATTATATTAAGGAAATCTTATTGAATTCAGAAACTGTTAGTTCAGAGTACATTAACAAAGATTATATAAAAAAAATAGTAATTGAACACCTAGAAGAAGGAAAAAATCATCGCTTATTAATTTGGTCATTTCTCAATTTTGAGTGGTGGTGTAGAATATTTTTGGAAGAAGAGAAATAATTTAGACAACTATGAATTTTAAAATAAAACTTTTTGATTTTTCAGATGCTGAGGCATATAATATCTTTTTAAATCGGAATAAGTTATTTCTTTGGTATGTGAGTTTAGAATATAAGTTACTACTTGAGAAATATTTAAGATCAGAATCCAAATATTGGTTAGTTTATAATAAAAATCAAATAATAGCTTGTTTACCAACGTTTTTATCTGAAAATGATAAATTTGGTACAATTTTAAATTCTCTTCCTTTTTATGGTAGTAATGGTAGTTTTTTGTTAGATTTTGAGTTGAGTATTGAGAATAAATTTACTGCGATGGAGCTACTTTTAAATGAACTTCAAATTTTTTCAGAAAAAGAAAAAATATCTGCAATAACTTTAATAACAAACCCGCTTGATAAAGAATCAAATTTATTTTTGAATTCCAATTTTAAGTATGATTTTCAAGATTATAGAATTGGTCAAGTAACTCCACTGTTAAGGGATGTCGATAGCTTAATATCGATTTTTGAAAATCCAAGACCAAGAAATATTAGAAAAGCAATAAAATTGGGTGTAAAAATAAGTACATCTAAAAGTGAAGAAGATTTTGATTTTCTTTTTAATACTCATCATGACAATATGTTAACTATAGGAGGGCAATTAAAGCCAAAACGTTTTTTTGAATATGTTCAAAAATATATTTCAGCAAATAATTATAAACTTTATATTGCTACTTTAAATGGAGAAAAAATAGCAGCTTTACTCTTATTTTATTTTAATGATACCGTTGAATATTTCACACCCGCTACTGTTACCGAATTTAGAAATACGCAATCAAGTAGTTTGATGATATATTTAGCTATGCAAGATGCAGCTGATTTAGGTTTTTCTAATTGGAATTGGGGAGGCACTTGGGAAACGCAAAAGGGAGTGTATGATTTTAAAAAAAAATGGGGAGCAGAAAATAAAAAATATTTTTATTTCACTAAAATATATAATCAGGATTTATTAAACAAATCGTCAGATGAGCTATTAAAAAACTACCCTAACTTTTACACATTACCCTTTAACCAACTTAAAAATTAGTTTTTATGAAAAAAACAAAAAAGGCTATTTTATTTGGCACTTCAGGCCAAGCAGAGGTTATGGATTATTTGCTTACAATAGATAGTGAATACGAAGTTGTAGCTTTCACTTCAACATCAGATTTCATCAAAGTTGAAAGGGTTTACGGAAGACCATTAGTAGCCTTTGAGAATATCGAAGAAAAATATCCTGTAGATGAATTTGAAATGCATATTGCAATAGGTTATCATGACAGAAATAAAACTAGGGAGAGGTTTTATAAAATAGCAAAAAACAAAGGATATAAATTATTAACTTATATAAGTTCTAAGTCTACAAATTACGCCAAACATATAGGAGATAATTGCTTCATTTTTGAAGACAACACAATTCAACCTTTTGTTGAAATTGGTAATAACTGTATCCTTTGGAGTGGAAATCATGTTGGGCACCATTCAAAAATAGAAGACAATGTATTTGTCTCTTCACATGTTGTTATTTCAGGACATTGTAAAATTGGATCACATTCATTTTTAGGTGTAAATTCAACAATTAGAGATGGCATTACAATTGCAAAGGATAATCTCTTAGGAGCAGGATGTTTAATTATAAAAGACACTCTTGAAAATAAAACTTATGTTGGCACTAAAGCAACAGAATTTCAAACACGATCATGAATTTAGATAACATTGAAAAGCTCTACACTAATAATATTAGTAAATACGGAATAGATTCTAGAGCAGTAGGTTGGAATTCTCAAGAGTCTCAAAATATGAGATTTAAAAAATTATTAGAAGTTGTAGAAGATAAAAGTGTTTCATCCTCAATTAATGAGTTGGGTTGTGGCTATGGAGAGCTATTCAAATATTTAGAAAATAATGAGTTTGAATTTGAACAATTTAATGGATATGACATAAGTCAACCAATGTTGGATTCTTGCAAAAAATATTTAAATTCACCACAAAAAGTATATTTATATCACCATTCGTCATTAAAAACTAAAGCTGATTACTCTTTAACTTCTGGGATTTTTAATACACCCTTTCAGAACGACCGTGAAATTTGGGAAAAGTATATAGAAAACACCTTAAAAAATATGTATGAGTATTCTAATAAGGGCATATCATTTAACTTTCTAACTACTTATGTAGACTTTAAATCAGATAATTTATTTTATAAAAACCCTTCTGATATATTAGACTTTTGTCTTAAAAACTTTGGCAAAAAAGTTGTTATATATCATGATTATAATCTATTTGAATATACAGTAATTGTAAAAAAATAAATTATGTATAAATGGAAAAAACTGGGATTAATTTTTGATCCGACTGATCGATACGATTGGATGAAAACCCATGCAACTACTCCAACTCCAATTGTTTTGAAAGGTAATTTTTACAGAGTTTTTTTTTCAACTCGAAACAAGATTAATCAAAATCAAACAGGATATATTGATTTAGATATTAGTAAGCCAAATGAAATTTTAAATATTTCTAAGACCCCAGTAATTAAAATTGGAGATTTGGGGACCTTTGATTGTGACGGTATTTATTTAACTACTATCACAAAGTTTGAGAATAAACTTTACGGATATTATGGAGGTTGGAATGCGGGGCAAAGAGGACTTTTTTATTCAAAAATAGGTTTAGCAATTAGTGAAGACAACGGTCTCACATTTAAGAAATATTCTAAGGCACCAATTTTAAATATTGACCATATTGATCCACTATCTGTTATGGCTCCGTTTGTTATATTTAATGATGGAATATGGAAGATGTGGTATGCTTCTGCTATTAAATTTTTTTATGAAAGAGATCAGTTGAAGTCTTATTATACAATTAAATATGCGACCTCATTAAATGGAATTGATTGGTTCAAATCTAATGAAATTTGCTTGCCACTTGGGATCAAAGATTCTAATATTGCCAGAGCATGTATTTTAAAAGAGATGTCTTATTATAAATCTTGGTATCCAGTTGTAGATAGATTAACGGGCCAATATAGAATTGGCTATGCTGAGTCTAAAGATGGCGTCATCTTTAATAGAAAAGATGAACTTTCGGGTATATCTAAATCTAAAGTAGGTTGGGACAGTGAAGCAATTACTTACCCATATGTTATAAAGCACGAAAGTGAATTGTTAATGTTTTATAATGGCAATAATTTCGGAAAAGAAGGATTTGGACTCGCAAAATGTATGATAAATGAATAACATAGTCATCAGTCTTGACACAGATTGGGCAAGCGATTTTATTATTGAATATTGCATCAATTTACTTGATAAGTATTCGTGTAAAGCAGTTTTTTTTGCTACAAATGATTCTAATTTACTTAAAAACTTAAACAGCAAAGAGTTTGAAATTGGAATTCATCCAAATTTTAATAATTCTTTAAATGATTTGGAAAAACCAATTAAAGATTTAATGAATATTTATCCAAATTCAATTGGAGGTAGGTCTCATGGTCTATTCGTTTCTTCTTCAATTATATCAAACTATAAAAAGTTTGGATTAAAATATGAGTCAAATAATTTTTTATTTCTACATCCTAAATTAATAATCACCGAAAGATATAAAGACTTTAAATCGGTTCCATTTTTTTGGTCTGATGATAAGTACCTCGAATTTGGTTCAAAATCTCATACTCATTTAAATGTCGAATGACTTAAAGTTTATAACTTTCATCCAATACATATTTTTTTAAATACTCCTTTTTATGACTATTATGAAAAAAACAAAAAATATTATCATGATCATTTGATGCTTAAAAAAAATAGATTTAAAGGGTTTGGAGCTTGTGATTTTTTCGAAAAAGTATTGTTAGAAATACACTCAGAACAAAGAGTGACAACATTAATTAAAGATTTAGTTTAAATTATGAATTATGAACGATCAATTTATCTTATGAAAAATTTGATAGATGAGTTTGCATTAGATTTAAAAGGATTGAATGTTATTACTGAATGTGCATCGGAAGCGTATTCCTTAAGCCCCTTAGGAATATGTCTTGCGGGAGGTAGAGCTATATGTGTTGGTAAGGATTCTAGCTTTGCAAGTTTTTCGCAAAACAAAAAAAATTTAAATAAATTGATGAAATTAAATAATATTCCAAAAGAGAGATATAAAATTTTTAAAGATGAAATACCCATTAACTATTGGAAAGAAGTGGATATAGTATGTAATTCAGGATTTGTCAGAAAAATAGCTAAAGATAAAATAGAAAGTTTGAAATCAACAGCAGTAATTTCTTTAATGTGGGAAACATGGGAATTTAGAAATGAAGACATAGATTTAAAATCTTGTCAAATAAATAATATTCCTGTGATTGGAACAAACGAATCCTACAAACTAATTAATATGTTTGATTACAATATTTTTATTGTTATGAAGCTACTTTTCAATTTGGATTTAGAAATAAACAACTCTGTAATAGTTCTAATTGGTGGTCATAAGACAGGAGAAAGTATTGCCAAACGATTATCTGATCTTGGAATCAATTATTATTGGTTTACAACCGATGGAAATGAAAGACAAGCAAACTGCTATCCCTTCAAGTCGTTAAGAAAAATACTCGATTTCAGGAGAATTGATGCTATTATTTCTGTTGAGCATTCAAATAAAATAGAATTAATTGGAAATAAATCACAATTAAACTTCGCAGAGTTAAAATTTAAATTCCCACAAATAGTCTTTGGACATATATGTGGTAATATTGACATAGACGATTTAAATAAATCGACTATTAGATATGCTCCAAGTAAAATAGAACCATTTGGCTATATGAGTTATCAGGCATATAATTTAGGTCCTCGGCCTGTGATTGAGTTAAATATTGCTGGACTTTTGGTTGGACAAATTGCAGTAAGAGCCAGACTAAAGGGTTTATCTGTTAAAGACTCAATATTAAAGGCGGTTAACCATGGAATTGGTCAAGATTTTGAGGGAGGATTTGAAAATGCAAATCGAACTAACATATGCTAAATATAATTGAGAATTATCTGCTAAAAAAACTTATTGTGATAGCTAAAAATCTTAGACTACAAAGTTTTAAAAATCATAAAAGAGTAAATCCGCTATTAGAAGATTTAATTGATTGGAAAGAAAGAGGAGAATTCCTTTTTGGAAAAAAAAATATTACAGTTTACGGGAGTAGTACCATAGTTGGAGATGTTAAAGTAGGCAAAAATTCTTGGATAGGCCCTTATACTGCCCTTGATGGGGCAGGTGGTCTTGAGGTTGGAGAAAATTGTAGTATATCATCGGGAGTAAACATTGTCTCTCATGATTCAATAAAATGGGCTCTAAGTGGAGGACTAGAAGATTACGAATACGCTCCAATATTCATTGGTAATAATTGTTTTATTGGAACTAAAGCTTTTATTGGGAAGGGTGTCAAAATTGGCAATAATTGTTTGATTGCTGCTGGAGCTGTTGTCACTAAAAGTTTTGGGGATAATTCAATAATAGGTGGCATTCCTGCTAAAAGAATAGGAATTGTAGAAATATTAGCTAATGGTTACGTTAAATTAATATATAAAACTAGCATTTAAAATGTTAAACCTCTTAAAGCTTTTTGTTTATAACATTTGGGTTCATTTAAATTTTTTTTTAATTATTATTTGTTCATTATTTATAAAGAGAAGAAGTGATAAAGTAATTTTCACTAGTTCACCGATCATTAATATTAAATATTGGAGTGAAGCTTTAAAAGAAATAAACATCAATTCAATGACATTGGTGAGTCACTATTTTGATAACATAAATAAAAAAAATGACTTTGATAAATATTTTTTTGAATTCTTGCCTTTCAAAAATCATTCTTCTTTTTATGATAAAATTTTCTCAATTACTCCTGTTTGGATTTATATAATTAAAAATGCTAAGTGTGTTGTAATTCCGTTTCATGGAATTATATTTAAAAAAAATACGTATTATTTGGAGATCTTTTTATGTAGAATCTTTAATATAAAAACTATTTTAATACCATATGGAAGTGACTCATATATGTATAGTAGGATCAAAGACCCTATTTTACAGCATGTAATGCTTTCAGACTATCCTAATGCAGCTTTAGAGGAAAAAATGATAGAAAGAAAAGTTTTTGCTTGGTCTAGATTAGCAGATTGTGTTATAGGAGGGATAAATGGGATTGATGGAATGCCCAGATGGGACGTTCTAACACCTTCACACCTTAGTATAAACACTAAACTATATACGCCAAAAGATATCAGTGAATACTCAACAAATAATGGCATAAATGGCTACGTAAAAATATTTCATACACCTAATCATAAAACAATCAAAGGATCAGAATATATTTTAAATTCAATTAATGAATTAATTGATGAGGGATTAAAAATCGAATTGATAATAGTTCAAAATCAAAAGAATGATGAATTAATGAAGTCTTTAAAAGACGGAGATATTTTAATTTCACAAATTATTGGTTCTGGTTATGCACTATCTGGAATTGAAGGAATGACTTTAGGGCTTCCAGTTATAGGAAATTTGAGCCATCCGATATATACTAGAGTTTTTCGTTATTATTCTTTTCTTAACGAATGTCCTATTTTGTCTTCACCTTATGAAGATTTAAAATCTAATATTAAATTGTTAGTTGAAAATCCGGAGCTAAGAAAAGAGTTAGGGCAGTTAGGAAGGAAATATGTAGAAAAATACCATTCCTATAAAGCAGCGCAATATATGTTCACTAATATATTTAAAAAGCTGGAGGGAGAGGATATTGACTTAATGAATCTATACCACCCATTGAAGTCTGACTATGTTAAGTTAAACTACATAAAAACACCATTAATAAATAATAAATATGATGGTTAATAAGAATAGCTACTTATTACTAAATGGATCACCTGTGGTAATAAAAAAGATATAATTATAAAAAGGACTATATGAGAGTATTAATCATAGGGGCTAATGGACTTTTAGCAAGGAATTTGGTAAATCTGTTAAGCTCAAATAATCAAGTTTTCGCTTTAATTAAGCATGATAGAGAGGCTAAATTTAAGGTTAGTGAAAATGTATCCGTAATATATCAAAATATTAATAAGCTAGATTTGGATAAATTTCCTGAAAATGTTGATGTAGTGTATTATTTAGCACAATCTAATCGATTTAGAGAATTTCCCGATGGAGTAAAAGATATGATGGAAATAAATGTCAATTCACCGTTAAAAATTGTTGAATGGGCAAGAATAAATAAAGTCAAAAAATTTATTTATGCATCAAGTGGAGGAGTTTATACGAACCCAAAAGATCCAATGCAAGAAATATCAGCAATAAATGCAAATGAAGTTCTTGGGTTTTATTTGAACAGCAAACTTTGTGCTGAAATGTTACTCAACACTTTTGCTAAGTATTTTGAAACCTTTTCTATTGTTCGCCCTTTTTTTATTTATGGAGAAGAACAAAATGAAACTATGCTTATCCCTAGATTAATTAATAGTGTTAAAAATGAAAAGGGAATTACAATTTTTGGAAAAGAAGGTTTGAAAATTAATCCAATTTATGTAGATGATGCTGTATTAGCTTTTGCTAATATTATGAATACCAAAGGAAACAAGACCTTTAATATAGCCGGAGATGAAATAGTGAGTTTAAAGTCGCTGTGTAAGGTTATTTCAGGGCTTTTAAAAACACCTCTCCAATTGGTGTATGAAAATAAAGATCAGAAAGACCTTATAGCAGACAATAGTCTTATGAAAGAGCATTTACATAAACCTATAATAAGCTTAAATGAAGGTTTGAAAAAATTAATTTTTCATAATTTACTATGAAAATACTACATTTACCTACAAGTACTGCTGGGTTTGCATCTGGTCTCTCTTTTGCTGAGCGCAAGAATGGATTTCAATCTGATGTTTTAATTAGGGATGAAAATATATTTCAATACCCTGTGACCTATAAAGTAAATTTAAATAATAGTTCTTATTTTTTAAAAGTTCTGAGGCAGTTAAAAACTTTTTTAAAGGTTAGAAAAATATATGATGTTTTTCATTTTAATTATGGATCTAGCTTATTAGATTTTTATTTTGTTGGACTTCCTTTGTTGGATTTGCCTTTTTATAAGGGAAAAAAAATAATAACTTTCAATGGATCAGATGCAAGAGGTTGGGCATACCCTATTTATAAAGATTCCATTGCTCTTTTTTTAGATGATGCTTACGGGTCGATTAGATTAATTAAAATTAAACGTTTTTTTTACTCTATTAAGTTTAGAAAAGTTAAGCGTTATGCAGATCATGTTTTTGCAGTTAACCCAGATTTATTACGTTACCTCCCTGAAGGAGCTAGTTTTTTACCTTATTCGATTTCTCATTGGGAAACGATAAACAAAACCCCAAATCTCAAAAAGAAAGCTATAAAGATTGTGCATTCTCCAACCAACAGGAAACTTAAAGGCTCAGACTTTATAATAACCGCTGTAAATAAATTATGTGATGAGTTTAACCATGTTGAATTTATTTTAGTTGAAAATCTAAAACATGAAGAAGCGCTAAAGGTATATCAATCAGCAGATCTAGTAATTGATCAAGTTCTTATTGGTTGGTATGGAGGTTTTGGTGTTGAAGTGATGAAAATGGGTAAACCTCTTGGAGTCTTTATTCGCGAGGAGGACTTACATTTTATTCCTAAACAAATGGCAGATGACTTAAAAATATCAATTATTAATATCACTCCTTTTAACATATATGAAACTCTTAAAGAATACATTTTAAATCCAGAATTGTTATTAGAAAAAAGTAGCCAAGGATACGATTATGTCTGTAAATGGCATGATCCAGAATACGTTCACCAATTAGTTATGAATAAATATTTAAATTGATGAAAACCCCGACTATTGAGGATCTCGACCTCAGTTTATAAAAGCGGCAGCACTATTAAAAAGTATAATGTAGTTTACTCAAATTTACAAAGTGATTTTTCATATTGGTCAACATTATTACAGTAATATGTCCAATGTATTTTTTGAGTAAATAGAGATTCCCATGTCAGACTATTGTCTAGAACGGGGATTTAAGTTTCAAGGCGTAACCATTTATTTTAAGAATTCAACATCAAAGCCTAAAATAGATATTAATAGTATATATTAGTAACTAATCACAATGTAGAAAGCTCAACTAATTTAAATAAACTCATATCAATTTTAAAACAATAATACTTTAATGAAAATCCTCATAATTTCTAAATATGCACTTTCAAAAGAAGTAGGTTTTGAAACGCGTTTATTTTCATTAGCTAGAATTTTTGTGAAAATGGGCAATGATGTAACAATCATTTCGTCCGCCGATAATTATTTTGGAAGATTTCCAGAATACCAAAAAACTTATAATTATCAAATTATTGATGGAATAAAAGTAACTTGGATTAAGGTTATTAAATATCAAAAAACAGTTTCAGTTAAACGTGTTCTATCCTGGATTGATTATGAATTAAAATTATTTTGGATAAAAAAGAAGATGTTTAACGGACCAGATATTATTATAGTTTCGTCATTATCTCTCTTATCTATTATAAATGGATTACGACTAAAAAAACAATTAAAATGTAAAATTATTTTTGAAATACGTGATATTTGGCCATTAACATTAGTCGAGGTAGGAGGTTATAGTCCTTTAAATCCATTTGTGAAATTCCTTGCTTTGATTGAAAAATGGGGATATCAAAAATCTGATCTAGTTTTGGGAACAATGCCTAATCTTGGTGAACATGTTAAAAATGTAACTGGAAAGCAAATAAATACTGTATGTATTCCATTTGGATTTGATCTAAGTAATTTCAAAGAGCACGCCTCAAATAAATTCAAAGAAAAAGATTACGGGATACCCTCAA
>Ga0105055_10007713_pt1 | contig 14191 bp, 3 predicted proteins | sample BON03_FD_78090 | JGI IMG/M metagenome (GOLD analysis project Ga0105055, IMG submission 78090) | Freshwater microbial communities from Lake Bonney liftoff mats and glacier meltwater in Antarctica - BON-03 | ecosystem: Environmental > Aquatic > Freshwater > Ice > Glacier meltwater | place: Lake...
CGACACGGGCTCGTGCGCCTCGCACGACTGCTCGCGCGACCGCTCACACGAACTCTCGCGCGACCGCTCGCGCGAACTCTCGCGCGACGGCGCGTCTGACTGGTCGTGGTCGTCTGCAGCCTCTGCATTGTCCTGTGGCGAGCACCCCGCGGGGCAAAGCAACATATAGAGGGGCTCGGGGAACACAGGGATGCACACACCCTCGTCCCGCAGCCAGTCCGCGAAGCACTGCTGCACGACCGGCTGGCCCATCGCGCAAAGCGGCCGGAAATTCGCGGGCACCGGGCCGCTGTTGCTGTCTGACGCAGGTTCGTTGTGGCTGACACATGCAGTCGGGATCCCCGGCCTCTGTCCCCCACGCCGCCCGCACCAGCGCGACGACGTCGGCAACGTCGCCAGACGATGCCACATTGACAGCGTGCGTGCGCCTAGAGGAGCGCTGTAGCGCCAACAGCTGCACGATCATGGTGGGGATGGGGGGGGGCGATGCTCTGAGAACCGGGCCGCTTATATACGCCGTGCGCGCCAGACCCGCTGCTCACATCTTCTGGCACATGACGCGCACGGGGGCCATGACGCTGTAGGTCGAGAGCACGTAGAGCGCGACGGCGACGGCGAGCGGGACGGTCGTGATGTAGCACGAGGCCTTGGAGTAGTTTTCGTCAAAGGCCGTGCCGGCGAGCGCGACGGCAATCACGGAGAGCACGACCATGACGGTCGCGAGGCCGAGCATCAGCAGGTAGCCGTTGCGGCGCTCCTCCGGGACGACCGCGCCCGGCGCGAGCACAAACATGGCCTGCGCGCCCACGCCAGCCAGCACGCTGGTGGAGACCATGTAGAAGTTTGTGCTGGTGTCGGGCGCCGCGCTGGTCATGCACGTGCGCTCGACCGCGCAGATGAAGACAAAGATGGAGACCATGCACAGGAAGATGCCCGTCCTGGCGCGCTGGTTGAAGAGCAGCGTGCAGCAGAACACGTACACGGAGGCGCCCGGGAGGCCGACAAAGAGCCCGAGGTAGAAGAGCGAGCAGTCGTACGGGATGTTGGCCATGTCGGCCGAGACGGCCTTGGCGGCCACGGCGTGGTACACGAAGGCGCCCACCGGCAGCAGCGTGCACGCGACGCTGGTCGCCCAGACGGTGTCGATGACGAGCCTCACGTGCGGCGCCGCCGCGTCGCCGCCGGGGTCGTCCGCGCCGGCCTTGCCCGCGGCCGCGCCGACGGGCAGCGCCACGCTGTCCGCGCCGAACAAGTGGCGGGAGGGCCCCACTTCGAGCAGGCGCGCCTTGCGCCGCGACGATTTTTCCTCCACGCTGTCAAAGATGCTGCTCATGGCGTGGCGTCCGGAGAGTCGCGCGCGCGCGCCCCACGCGCGCTTATATATGCGCGCGCGGCAGCCCAGCGCGCGCTGATTCGTGCGCGCGCGCGCAGCGCAGCGCGCCCTTATTTATCCAACCGCGCCCCCACGGGTGGGTATATAAACGCGCGGCGCGCACAAGATTCGACGATGGCTGATGCTCTGGCGGAGGCAGCTGCCTCGGCGCTCGGCCTTGCCGGCACGCCGTCTCCGTCTCTGCGCGCCAACACGGCCCACGACGCCAACGCCCTCAGCAGCGCGGGCCCCAGGCATCCGGAAAAGCTGCAGGCAGCGGGCCCTGCGGCATCTGCGGAGCACAAGCACAATGCGAGCCCCGGCGGCCAGAGAGAGCAGCTGTTCCCGGCTGGCGCTGCTATGCTGACTTGGCTGGAGGCGCCCCCCACAGACTCATCCCAGTTTAAGACCCATCAAAAGTATCCGGTATTGTACGAGGCGGCGGCGCGGCAGATGCGCGCGGTGCTTTCCGCGCATCTGGCGCGCAGCGACTTTGAGCAGCTGGAGTGCCGCGCCCGAGCGCGCGCGCTGGACGCGGGGCTCTCCGCCGCGCTGCTGCGCGTGCTCCAACAGGCGGCGCGCGAGCCCGGCGAGGCGCTGGCGGGCGTGCTGTCGGCGCTCGTCGACGCCGATCTGCCTGGCGCCTTCGTCCAGGACCAGGCCAACGCATACCACTGGCGCCTCCGCAACGACGCCGGATTCGACGCGCTTGTCGCGCAGCATCAGTACCCGCAGGACGTGCTCGCCCGCGCAGAGGAACTGCGCGGACTCGCAGAGCGCACGGAGAGCCCCTCGCTGCTCTTCTCAGATAAGTTCAGGGCGTTCCTGGACCTCGAATACGTGAGCCTACCCGCGAAAACCGTGTCGGATTTGCGGAGGCTGTCGACCGGAGGCTGTCACGCGGCGAAACAGGTGCTCAAGTGGCACGGCGAGCAAGAGGCGCGCTCTGCGCGCCGCGGCGGCCGCGGCGCGGAGCTGTTTCCGAAGGCATCTCATTTGATGGCCGCGCTGGAGTCCAAGACATCCCAGCCCCGTGAACAGTGTCCGGAATTCTGGGATGCGGCCGTGCGCCTGATGCGCGCCGTGGTGGACGAGGATCTCGCCAGCAGCGGACTCAGCATGCGCACATGCAGCGCGCGCGAATTGCGCGACCATGCGCGCGCGCTTGACGCGAAGCTCTCCGCCGCGCTGCTGCAGGTGGCGCAGCGGATCATCGGCAACCCGCAAAGCCCGGGTCTCAAGCCCGGCGACGCCGCGCTGTCGAATGTGCTGCTCACGCTTGTCACGTCGGATCTGTCCGACGCTTTCGTCGCGGACCAGGCCAATGCATACCACCGCCGCCTCCGCATCGACCCGAGCTTCGGCGCGCTGGTCGAGCTGCAAGGGTGCCCACACGACGTGCTCGCCTACGCGGAGCAACTGAACAAGCTCGCGGGAGACTCGCTGAACGCGTCACCTGAGTTCCGCACGATGTTCGAGAATTTCCTGGACCTGGACTACGCGAGCCTGCCCGCGGCAACCGTGGAAGGTTTCCGGGGGCTGCAAACCCCCGCGGGGTTGGAGTTGCTCGAATGGCAGGGGGCGCAAGAGGCGCGCTCGCTCGAGCGGCGGAACCGCCGCAGGCCCCTCGGCGGCAGCGGCGCGGAGCTGTTTCCGAGCGGCGCTGGCGTGCTGACCTCGCTGGAGTCCACGACAATCGGTATCCAGAAACTATATCCAGAGTTCTGGAAGGCGGCTGTGGGGCTACTGCGCGCAAAGCACGACGAGCATGTCGCGGGCATCGGCCCCGGCATGCCCCCCCGCAGCATGCGCGAATCCCGCGACCAAGCGCGCGCGCTGGACGCGAATCTCGCCGGCGCGCTGCTGCAGGTGGCGCTGCGGGACGTCGCCCCGCCAAACTCGGTCAAAATCCCCGGCGACCCGGGGCTGACGGGCGTGCTGTCCGAGCTTGTCGCAGCAGATCTGCCTCGCGCCTTCGTCAGGGACCAGGCAGAAACATTCTGCTTGCGCCTCCGCACCGACTCCGGGTTCGGCGCGAATGTCGCGCTGCAGGGGTTCCCGCACGGCGTGCTCGCCCGCGCGGAGGAGCTGATCAAGCTCGCGCAAGACTCGCCGCTCGCGTCCCCCGACTTCAAAAAAAAATTTGAGGAATTCCTGGACCTCGACTACAAGAGCCTGCCCGCAAACACCGTGTCGGCGGTGAGCAAATACCAAATCAGATGGACAGAACCTTTGCTCAAGTGGCACAGCGAGCAAGTCGCGCGCGGCGCGCGCTCGGGCGCGCAGCGGAGGGCCCGCACGGTCGGGGTCGTTGGCACGGCGCTCGCGGCTGTGCAGTCGCTGCTCGGCGACACGGCGCTGCCGCTGCACGTGCGGGACGCCGTGCGCGCGATCTGCCCCCCGGAGCATACGCCCGCGCAGGCCCGGGAGGCCCTGCGACTGACCGGGTCCGCGGTGGCGGCACTGCTGGGGAAATCGCTGAACGAGGCCAATGCGCTGTCCCGGGTGCGCGGCTTTAATCAACCAGAGAGCGAGCTCGACGCAGCCACGGAGATCGTGCGGGGTCTCGAGGCGCTCTGTGCGATGAGCGAGGCGCTGCTGCATCTGTCCGTCGCGCGGATTGTGCAGGACGCCGACGCGCTGTGCCCAGCGACTGAACGCACGCGCCCCGTGCAGGACGCGGCGGTCGAGCTCGCGCGCGATGACGTGTTCGCGACAGGGCGCGCGGCGGATGTCTGGGCGCTGGCGCCGAGCGCGCTGCAGGCGGAGCTGCTGGCGCCGTGGCTGCGGGCGCCCCCGCTGCACCGCGCCGCGCGCGTGCCGTACTCGAGCCGCAACGGCGAGGCGCTGCGCGCCAGCATCTCGAAACTCAACCCGCGCATATCGAGTGTGAACGCCCGCCTGCAGGCCCTCGCGGCGCCCGCCGGGGGCGCCGCAGGCAGGGCTCCGACGATCCAGCTGGAGTCCATCTGGGATGCCTTTACGCGGGACATGCCGCACCGACTGCTGAAAATAAGCAGCCTGGAAGCCCCGTACAAGCAGATTGAGCCCGTCAACGCATCGACGTCGCTGCGCCTGCACGCGCTGGTGACGGAGATCGACAAGCGCTTCATCGAGTGCATCACCCACCTCATGACGAGGCAAACACGACAAGAAGAGTCCGTGGAGGAAGCGAAGCGCGTCATGCACAAGTTAAACGGCGTGATGCCAAAGGTCTTTGCCGCCGCGGGCGAGGCCTTTGCGCAGTGGGCGCGCACGTGCGAGGCGCAGGCCTGCGACGCTGTATCGTGGCTGGCCTCCCCGCGCGAGCGCTTCTTGGTCGCCAAGATGTATGCGCTGTGGCAGCAAGACCGCGGCCCTGGGGGTGCGGCATTTGCCTGGAAGCAGTCGCAGCGCACGCGCGACGAGGTCGATTTCGCGGTCCTGGTGCGCCAGCTGGTGGATCTCAACTACTATAAAGTGTGGGACCCAACGGGGTGGCCGCACTGGGAAGTGTGGGCAGGCGATCGCGACGCCATGCGGCTGAAGTCGGCAGGACACGCGCACAAAGAGACCCGCGCCGAGCTTACGCTGCGCATGAGCAACGCGCGAGGCTTGCTCGCGCGGCACTCGATGAGTCAGACGTGGGCACTGCCCTTGCGCGATGCCCTGACCCTGTTCTGCACGATGTGGCCAAAGCAAGAATTTTACATGACGGGCGAGACGCTGGGCGCCTTCTGGGCCGCGCTGTCGTCCACCGAAGTCATGGCCGTGGTCGAGCGCGCTGTGTCGGAGGCCATCAAGCACGTGAATGCCATCACAGCGGAGGTCGGGGCCGCCGGCGTCAGCACCGTCATTGCGGCGACGCACAAGGACGCCGTGTCCCGGCTCGAGGAGCTTGTGCACGTGCGCGCGCAGCTGGTGCAGCTTGCAATCGCGGCGTACACACTGTGCGCCTTTAACGCGTTTTGCACGCCGGTATTCGCCTCGGACGAGCGCCGCGCACGCGCGCACCGGCTCGCGTGCGCGCGCGCGGCCGGCAGCGCGGCAGATCCACTCGATGAGAAGGGGGTTGCCGACGCCGTGGACGCCCTGCTGTTTGCGACGGCGCCCGACGACACACCGGTGCTCGCATTCACGCAGAATGTGTTTACGAGAACCGTGCTTGCCGTGCAAGTCTTCCAATCCGGCGACCCCGCGTCCACGATCGCGCAGCGGCTGCACAGCCTGGCAGACCTCTCGCGGCGCGGCTCGGGCGGGCCCGCGCCGGCGGACGCGGCGCCAAGCGCCGCCACGTGCAAAGCGGGGCAGGTCCCCTTGCGCGACGCGGCGCAAAACTTGGGCGATGTGCAGAGCGTCGTCAACCCCGCAAAGCCGCTCGACGGCCCGAACACGCAAGACCCCCCGGACCTGCACGAACAGGCGCTGCGCCGCGCCTCGCAGAGCGCGCCGCACACGGTGCTGCTCAACAGCGTGGCGCTGGTGTGTCGGCGTCGGTTCATCTGGACGCATGCCGGCGTGCACGAAGTCGCGCCCTGGGTCGCGCACTTTAGCGCGCAGTACCGCGCTGTCGAGGCCTGTCTGTGGGATTACCACGCGCAGTCGCCGGGCATGGACGCGGGGACCGTGGCCGTCGAAGAGCACGATTTCCTCGGCCACGTCTGTGCCAAGGCGCAGACAATGTGGCCCGGGGCGCCGGCAACCGTTGCCGACGTCGTGCGCATGCTGGACCCAGCGCCCAACGGCGCTGTGGCGAAAGTGCGCACGGCGGCCGAGAGTCTGGACCGCACGGCGGCCGAGAGTCTAGACCGCACCAGCGACGCGGCGACGATGGTCGGGTTCGTCGACTCTGTCCTGCGCGGGGGCTCCGACGTGGACCTCTTGCTGCGCTGGGAGTGGGAGCACGCGCGCGGCCCGCCCGAGCTCGCCTTCAGCACGCCGCTGTGCAGGGACGTGCTCCTGCAGCACGGCGTAGCCGGTCCTGCGCCAACGACAAGCGCGCACGAAGTGCTGCAGCGCGCCGGAGTCGCGCCGGATGTCGTCGCGCGCATCCTGGGCTCGCCGCATGAAGCCACCTCGGTCCCCGCGTACCTTGCGATGGCGGACAGAGCGCACAGCGAGCTCGCGGCGAGCTGCGGGCAGACGTTCGCCCCCGACTCGGAGCCCAGAGGCGTGCGGGAACTTGCTGCGGCGTTCCTGCCTATGCTCTGGGCGATTGAGCAGGACGCCTTCAGCTTCGTGGTGGCGAAGGCGGCGCGCGCCGGCAGCACTATCGACCCGCAATGGGATGCAATCAGCGCGCCGGTCGTCGCGAGCGCCGCCACTCCCGCGCTGCGCGCAAGTAAGCGCCGCCATTTCGGCAAACTCTTCCGGAGCAACCTCCCGCCCGGCACGTTTGCCTTTGGGGTCCCGTGGGACACCGCGGGCAGCAGCTTCGTGCTCGACCTCAACGCGTCGTGCGCGGCCGAGGCCGAGCGCGCGCGCTGCTTCGACGAGTGCCACACGGACTTTGTGAGGGCGTGTGCCGAAGGCAGGCCCGCGCAGCCGCCGCCGGACTCGCGCGCACTCGAGGCGCGCGCGCGCCTGCCAGAGCACCTGAAAGCGGTGTTCGCGCTCCATGGCTTCGAGGCGCTGTGCATTCCCGATGAGCAGATGGCGGTGCTGCGAGACGCGCTGGCGAAACCCCCCACCGTCCAGACGTGGCTCACCGACAATGACTCGGTGTTGCGAACGTGCTTCGCAGCCGCGGGGCTGCTGCTTATGCGCAACGTCGAGCTCTTCAGCTCTCCGGATAGCACCGTGCGGCGCAATTTATTAAAAGACACCAAAACCCTCTTGCAGACGGTCTACGGCGGGTTATCGGGCCTGCTTGTCAGTGCGGCAGTCTCCTTGGCGCCGGACCTGCTGCCCCCCGCGCTGCTGCGCAGCGCGCAAGCCCTGTCTGTGCCGCAGGCACAGACGCGGCTGCTCGAGGGCGTGCGCGCCGCGGACCCAACATTGGAGCGCAGGGTCAAGCGGGGCCTCGTCGCTTTTTTTGGCATGCCCCTGCCAGTCCCGCCGCTCGACGCGTTGAGGCTGGGTCCCGCGGGGCTCTTCGACAGGCTCACTGGCAATCCGGAGCGCGCAGACTTTCAGGCGCTGCACAGCCTCCTGCGCGACACAATTGCCGTCAGGCTCGCGCCGTGTACAGCGCGGCATTCCCTGAAGCTCGTCAGCACCCTGGTGCTGTGGCTCGGGCCCGCGCCTGCGGCGCCGCCGCTCGTGCAGTTCTTCAGCGTGGCCGCGGCGGGTGGTGAGAACACGATGCTGGCGCCGGAGGCCCTCAGTCGCGGCGCGCTCGCCGACCTCGCGGCCGAGCACGAGGTGCCCGTCGACGACATCAGCCCAAAAGTGCTGCATGAGCTCAACGCCGGCGCGCTGGTGGCTGTGTCCTTGGCGGGCGCCACGGTCCTGTTCGGCGCGCACGCGCGGTGGCTCCGCCTGCAGCAGCAGTGGCCGCTGCTGCTGAAGGCGCTCGCGGCCGAGCCCAGCGGGCTCGGGCGCCGCTGGAAGAACTATGGGGCCGTGCAGCCGCAGGGCGCGGAGCTCTTGGAGCACCCGCTGCTGTCGGCGTCCCTACTCGCGCTCGTCCAAAAGCTTAATACGGAGGAGGGTGATTGCGTCACGCTCGACGCCCAGGTGTGGTTCTCGCTAGCGCTGAGCCCCAACATGCCCGTCCGCAGCGCGGTGAGGGTCGGCCAGGTGTTTTTTGTCCCCGACATCAGCACGGACGGGCTGCGGGTGGACCTGAGGCCCTTCTCGCAAACCATCGAGGACGCGATCCAGGTGTGGCAGAGCGCCGCGGCGGAGCTCGCGCGCCAGGTGGACGAGCACCTGCTGCTCAGCAGCAGCGGCGCGCCGCCGGAGCTCGACGGCGCCATTCTGACGGACCTGTCGCAGCAGCTGCGGCTGCTGTTCCTGCAGTTGCACGGGCCCGTGCTCACGCGGCTGCCGGTCAAGCACGCGGCGCAGGCCGCCATGCACACCGCGCGCACGCTGTGCGAGGTGCTGCTGCGCGCCGCGCGCGCGGCCGTCGGCGCGCATCCGCCCGCCCTGGGCGGCGCGGCCGTGCGCGCGCTGCTGCTGTTCCTGGAGCCCGTGACCGCGCCGGCCGCAGCGTTCCCGGTCTGGCGGTATGTGGAGGACGCGCGCGCGTACCACCTCTCGCAGGCCGTCGACGCGGACAGGCACAGCACAGAGCTCCACCGGCTGCTGGCGCCCGAGGGGCTTGCTGGCGCCATGCCGAACTGCGACCTCGTGCAGGCTCTGGCCTACTCTCAGGCTGCCCGCCGGCCGCACAAGATCGCCGAGAGCATCCGCGGCGTGGCGTGGGATGTGCGCACATACAACGGAGCGGGCTTCGGCGGCGCCGGGTACGACAGCGAGTTGTTCGTGCAGGCCCTCGTGGACCCGCTGCGGCTGCCTGCGGCGGTGATGCCGGAGGGGTGGACCGCCTGCGGGGACGGGTACGCCATGACGTGGTTCCCAAACCCGTACGACCCCAACACCCTCGAGATACGCCGCGACGTTGTGAGGCAAACAAATCCCGTGATTCTCTCGGACGCCCTCAAATGGCTGGCGCGCCAGCCGGCGAAAGAGGCGAGCGGCCCTTTCCTGGCGCTCGCAGGGCTGGCCCAGACCGTCGGCGCGGCGGTGCAGAAGGGCGCTCCGTTTGCCGCCGCGCCCTCGGCGCAGCAAATGACCATGGTGCAGCAGGTCGTCGACAGCCTGGCGCTGTTCGAGGCCAGCAAGGTGCCCGAGTACGGTGCGCTCGAGCGCAGTCTCCTGGACTGGATGCGCGTGGCGATGACGCCGCAGTTCACCGCAGAGTGCCGACAAGTCATGGAGATGCAGCTCGGCATCGTGGAGCTGTCCAAGGCTTCGGCCGAGCAGGACCCCCTGCTGGTGGCGGCCTACACGAAGATGGGGCGCCAATTTGCGGTCTCGGTCTACAGCACCGCGGACCCGCGCACTGGCGGCGCGGGCTGCTTGTCGCGCGGGCTCGTGTGCAAAGCCGACGTGCTGTCGTGGACGATGCCGTGCGTGTTCCAGGGCAGCAGGGGCGACTTGCTCGTGTCGGTGCACAGAAGCGTGCGCAAGTTCTGCGGCCGCAGCGACGCGCCCAGGCTGGACGAGGTGCTGCACACCATCGAGGCTCTCGGCGACGCGGAGTGCCGGGAGGTCTTTCTGTCGGTGGCGCGCGCCGCCGTGGCGAAAAGCGCGCTGCAGCAGGCGCGCGACACGGGCGGCATGCTGCTGCGCGCCACGGGAGCAGTCGTGTTCCCGGAGTCGCGCGGGTGGCCGGCGTCTTCGCCCCTGGCCCTGCACCCCAACATCTGGAGCGCGCACCTGCCCGACAACCCGCTCTTTGCGATGCTGGCGCGCCGGGTGCAGATCGGGTCCCAGCACGACCCCAACTTCGTGGTCATCCAGCGCGCGGTGGATGCGGCCTTTGCACACATTGTGGTGCTGCACTTGCAGGAAAGCGTGAAGCAAGGTACCCTCGACCGGTTTTCCAAGCCCAGATTGGAGACCGTCCCCGTGGTCTACAACGGGAAGCAAGTGGCGTCCGTCCGCAATCGTTTTGCCTCCACTGTACCCCTGCAGTCTGTTATGCAGTCGTTCCCGCACGCAACCTATGAGATTGAGAAGTTATCGAGGGAGTTGTACGACAAGATGTGTCCTCTGGCATCATTACCCGGCACCGCCGTCGCCGTCTGGACGTCGCAGGCTTCCTCCGCCGACGCTGTGTATTCCCCACTGAGTGAGGCGGGAGCCGACACGGCGCGGCCGCAGTGCGGCCTTCAGCAAACCCACGAGAATCGGGAGAAAAACGTGGCATTGCTGGCGTACTACTTGAAAGTGTATTTCCGGTATCACTATGCGCACATCAATGATGACATGGGTGTCGTGCTCCGCATGCAGCAGATATTGAGGACAGAATTTTTCTGGATGGGTATCGATTTCTATGACCCCATGAGGAGTATCATCGCCGAATCCCAAACCGTGCGCAAGCGCGCGCTGGTTGGGGCGACAGACCTTGCGGCACCAGACGTCGGTCCTGCGAGGAACGACGAACTGGTCCTCTTCGACGATCCGCGAAACAGACTGAGCCTCTGCGATTTACACTCTGTAAAGCAATTGCCCGAGCACCACGCCCCCATATGGCACGGAATACACCCTGCGCTGGTGCAGGCCTTTGCCGAGCACACGTGGACGAGCTTGTGCCTGGAGTGGCTCTGCGCAGACCGCGACCGGCTCATGCTGCTCGCAAGTATGGTGCTTGTGGCCGCGGGGAACACGAATGCGAGGTCCTGCGCGGAATGGGGTGCCGTGGTGGCGTCGTGGGCGGCGCTGAACCAGAGCGGTTGGGAGACTTCCCTCCTGCATGTTGCCTGCGCGTACCTCGGCATGCGGTTCGGCTACCCATACGCGGCGCAACTGCGGCGCCTGCTCGCCCGGACCAGGGGGGGGCGCACAGAGGTGCGGCGCGCGGGTGCAACGCCCCACGCGGCCGCGTCTCTGACAGCCCCGGTCACACAGCTGAACACGGCACCGCCGCCCCCCGCCGCGTCACCGCCGCCGGTTGAAAATGGTTCCGCCCCCACGGCACCGGCGCCCCCCGCCGCGTCACCGCCGCCGGTTGAAAATGATTCCGCCCCCACGGCACCGGCGCCCCCTGCCGCCGCGTCACAACCGCCGCCGCCGGAAGACCCAGCATCCGAATGCAGCCAAGTCTTCAGACTGGCCGCGGATGCGCTGAAGCAGCTCGGGCTCGTCGAGCACTCGCGACGGAAGCGCACGCTCCGCGCCATTGCGGCGGGCGCGCACGAGGTACGTGGTGCGGGCGCGTGCGCGCGCGTGTCGTGCTGGGGCGCGCCTCTGACCCCGCGGTGCACTTGCGCAGATATACGTCTGGCTGAGCGCGCACGGCGCCATCGCGGCCCAGGAACGCGTCCGCGCCGAGTCCAAGGGCATCGACCGCAACCCGGACGCGGGCACCTGCCTGGCAGAGGCCGCGGTCTGCTTCGACGCGGTCACCGACGCAGCGGCCAAGGAACGCGTCCGCGCCGAGTCCAATGGTATCGACCGAAACCCGGACGCGGGAACCTGCCTGGCAAAGGCCGCGGTCTGCTTCGACGCGGTCACCAAGGCGCCCGACGCAGACAGCCTCGCGGAGCTGCTGTGCCAGACGCTCTTCGATGTGCTATACACCCTCGAGGCCTTCGACCCGCCGCTGCAGAGCGATGCACCGTTGCACATCGTCGCGGACTTCAAAGTGTTTATTGCTCACAAAATGGGCACTCTCAACGAATCACTGGCATTTGTGTGGCAAACGTTTGACAAGCTCACGCAGCTACGGAGCTTCTCCGCGTGTGTCGAACGCATGCCGCACCCGAGCACACGCGTCTTGTCTGCGAGCCGCACGGAGGGCAGCGTCGAAGTCGCGAGCATGTTCCTGCGCCTGTGGTGCAACGCGTACGCGCGGCGGCTGCAGGCGGAGCCCAGGGCCAAGGACCTTCGCAAGGAATTCCGGAGGCTGGCCGCCGTCAGTCCCGGCTTGCGCTGGCAGGAAGACACCGCGCGCGCAGCGCAGCCCGAGGGCACGCGGCTCGTTTGCCGCGATCTGGCCGAATACCTGGCAAAGTTCATGACCAGCGACGCCGATTCGTTCTCTGTGTCGCCCAAAGTTTGGGACACCATGGACACGGAGCTTGCGCGCGCCAACTGCTTCGTGCAGGACGACACCACCCGCAGGGTGTTTCGCCCCTGCGCCGCGCGCGTGCCACCGTCGCAGGCGCATCGCGCCGCCGAAAGCTTATGTAACTACGCGGCCATGCGGGCCCTGAAGCGGAGCCAGGAGAATCTGCTTCTGGAGATGGGTCTGGGGGGGGTTGACGCGATGGTGGACGAGCAGGACCTCAAGTACGACTCCGAGGGCAAGGATTCGGACGATACTGATAGCGACGACGGCTCAGATAGTGACGGCAGCGTGAGCCCCCCACCCGCTCGACAGCGCGAGCACCCACCCCGTGCCCCACTCGATTGGGCCACGCTCCAATTATGTTATGAACGCAAACAGACGGTCAAATCCCGCAGAAGGCTAGCACACCTGCTCGAGGGCGAGGGCGCGTAGCTCGCTGCACCCCGCCGCACGACGCGGCGCCTGCTCCGCGCGCACGGTCCGCAGCCCACTGCGCGTCGACGCCGCGCAGCACGGCGCGCGCGACCGCCACGCTGCTCGCGAGCGCCGGCGTGCGCAGGCCGTGGTGCCGCGCCGCATCCACCACCTCGTGCACGCTGTGGTGGTCCGCGCCCACCAGCCAGACGAGGCTGATGAGCAGCCAGAGCTCGACGCGGAAGCTGCGAAAGACCCGCGCCACGCCCAGCAGCGCGTGCGTGTGCCCCGAGCGCCCGGCGACCACGCTCTCGCCGCGTCGCTGCGCGTCGCGCGCAAACTCGCTCGCGGGCAGCACCGTCCAGCGCATGCGCCCCGTCGTCCAGCGCAGCACGCCGCTGCCCGCGCGCTGCACGCGCAGCTCGCGCGACGAGAGCGCCGGGACCGCGCGGCAGCGCGGCAGCGCGAGCGCGGCCCACTCGCGCGGCGCGCGCAGCCACCGCTGCGCCTCCGCCGGGGCGAGCTCCCACGGCGCGGCCGCGTGCGCCGCGGCCGCGACCCTGCGCAGGTGCGGCAGGTGCAGCCCCGCGGTCCCCGCTGCGCCGCGCTCGCACAGCTGCACGAGCTCGCGCACGACGCGCGCGCCGCCGCCGGCGTGCAGGAGGTTGTACAGGATCTGGCAGCGCTCGCGCAGGTTGCCGCACAGCAGCGCCGCGCGCGCGTCCTCCGGCGCCACCGCGCCGCTCTCCGCGGGGTCGCTGCAGGAAGCGCTCTGCCACGGCGCGCTCACGCCGCGCAGCGCGAGCTCGAGCTCGAGGCTCGCCTGCCGCATGCACGCCTGCACGGCCGCGCTGCCGTCGATGTCGCGCAGCAGCTGCATCACGCACGCCTCGCCGTTCATGATCGCGCGCGCGGCGCCCGGCGCGTGTATATAGCGTGCGGCGCACCCGCGCCGCGGGGCCCAGCGGGCCGCGAGAGGCTCGGGGTCCTGATACTGTCGTACTTTTATTGAATAAACGGCGCCCACTGCACAAAAAAAGTCGTCCTCTGCGGGCAGCGCCGCGGTGTCGTGTGGCCGGACCAATCCCCTGCCGGGGATCCCAGGACAGCACCCCACCCCTGCACCCCAGGCCGGGTGCAAAAAAAAAATGGGATTCAGCGGGTCGCATGGTGCGACCGTCGCGTATACATCTACCAGGGCACCGGAGGTGCCACCCAACGCCATGCCGGAGCCCGTCGGGAACCCGGTCACCGCCGCCGGCTGCGCCCTCTTCAGGTCCCCGCCGCAGCCGCTGCGGCGTGTGCGCCGGTGGTCTGCGGCGTGTGCGCCGGTGGTCTTGGTGGTGCTGACAGGGGGGGGGGGGGGGGGTTGCGCAGGATCCTCGCCGCCCAGGAGAGCGGGAACCTCGTTGTGTCGCCCGTGACGACATACGTCGCTCTCGCCCTGGTGGCAGCCGGTATGTCTTGCGCTGCGAATGCGCGCGGCACGCGCGCGCGCGCGCTGACAAGTGTGATATACTTTGCGCGCGCGCAACAGGATGCACGGAGGGCAGCCCCACGCACACCGAATTATGCGCATGGCTGAAGCAAAGCATGGTACCCCCCCCCCCCCCCCCCCCCCCGCCCCCCCCCCCCCCCCCCCCCCCCCCCCCCCCCCCCCCCCGCCGGCGCCGCCCTCCTCG
>Ga0105055_10007714_pt1 | contig 14191 bp, 16 predicted proteins | sample BON03_FD_78090 | JGI IMG/M metagenome (GOLD analysis project Ga0105055, IMG submission 78090) | Freshwater microbial communities from Lake Bonney liftoff mats and glacier meltwater in Antarctica - BON-03 | ecosystem: Environmental > Aquatic > Freshwater > Ice > Glacier meltwater | place: Lake...
ATAACATCAACTCAATACACATCAATAAAATGATAATATTTTTACGGTTAATGAATATACCCGCGACCGACAAACTAAACAGCAACGCACCCAAAATCAAGAAATCTGATAATGCAATCATAATTCAAGCTCTTGAGGCTTTTTAACAGCATCCATTTTAATCAGTCTCACACGGTCTTCACGACGCACTTTGACCTGTTGCGAGATATTTTGCGATTTACTTTTCTTGTCACGCAGGGTCAGACTGATAGCCGCCACAATAGCAACCGTTAAGATCACTGAAGCAATTTCAAACGGATAGACATAGACGGTATAGAGCAATAGTCCTATTTCTTTGGTATTACTATAGCCTTCAGGATGCGGTATCGGTGCTGGCACAATATCCAATCCAAAATGAGCAGCGCCTAAGACGGCAGTCATCTCGATGGTAATTAAGGCGGCGACAACAATACCTAGCGGTAAATATTTAGTAAAACCTTCTTGTAGCGGCGTTAAATCTATATCCAACATCATGACTACAAACAAAAATAACACCATGACTGCGCCGACATAAACCAAAACCAGTGTTAAAGCTAAAAATTCAGCTTCTAATAATAACCAAATAGCAGCACTAGTAAAAAAAGCTAAGATCAGAAATAAGGCTGCGCGTACTGGATTTCGTACTGTTATCACCATCGTAGCAGCTACTAATAAAACAGCTGCAAATCCATAGAATATATATTGCTCCATTATCGGTACTCCGCATCGGCAGCGCGATCAGCTGCTATTTGATCTTCGTTTTCATCACCAATAGCCAACAACATATCCTTGGTCATAATATTTTCACCACGATTCTCAAAATGATAATCAAATATGCGTGTTTCCACGATGGAATCTACAGGGCAAGATTCTTCACAGAATCCGCAGTAAATACACTTAAATAAATCAATTTCATACTTTGTAGTACGACGTGTTCCGTCGTCACGCGGTTCTGTTTCTATCGTAATCGCCAAGGCAGGACATACAGCTTCACATAGTTTGCAACCAATACAGCGTTCCTCACCATTTGGATAACGACGCAAGGCGTGCAAGCCTCTAAAACGAGGTGATTGAGGTGTCTTTTCTTCGGGATATTGCACCGTTATTTTTTTTGCAAACAGATATTTCCCTGTCAGCTTCAAACCTAATAACAATTCCCACAGCAAAAAGCTTTTAAAGAAATGGCGAATAGAAGACATCATAAGACCGCCTCAGTAAACCATGGGCCGATATCAAATACTTGTGCAGTCGCGACCACTATTAGCCATGCCAAGGTGACTGGGATAAAGATTTTCCATCCCAAACGCATGATCTGATCATAACGGTATCGAGGAAATGTTGCTCTAAACCACAAATATAAAAACAAGAAAATACACGTTTTCATCAGCAGCCATACTAGACCCGGCACCCATGAAAACAAGGTTTCAAGACCAGGAACGCCTTGAAATGGTGACAACCAGCCGCCCATAAACAGTACTGCCGCCAACATTGAAATCAAAATCATATCGGCATATTCAGCAAGAAAAAATATCGCAAATGCCATGCCCGAATACTCAACGTGGAAACCGGCTACAATCTCTGATTCACCTTCAGACACGTCAAATGGCGCCCGATTAGTTTCTGCCACACCTGAAATAAAGTAGACCACAAACAGTGGAAACAATGGCAACCAGAACCAATGTAAAATCCCCCCCTGTTGTGCTAATACAATCTCACCTAAATTCAAGCTTCCAGCCGCCACCAGCACACCTACCAAAGCAAAACCCATCGCAATTTCGTAAGACACTACTTGCGCCGCCGAGCGTAATGCACCTAAAAAGGCATAGCGAGAATTAGAAGCCCAACCCGCGATTACGATGCCATAAACGCCCATTGATGTGATAGCTAAAATGTACAATAATCCCGCATCAATATTAGCCAAGGTCATCGTGGCATCAAATGGCATCACAGCCCAAGCGGCTAAGGCAGGGCCTATCGCTAATACGGGCGCAATCAAGAACAAATACAAGTTTGATTTAGCAGGAAATATTACTTCTTTGAATGCCAATTTCAGTCCATCGGCAATCGGCTGTAATAGTCCCCATGGGCCAACACGATTGGGACCAATACGCACTTGGATATAACCGATCACTTTACGTTCAGCCAAGGTTAAATAAGCCACACCCAACATCAAAGGCACAATAATAGCGACAATTTTAAGCACGGTGAATAACAAGGTATTGTTGACAACCCAGTCAATCATAATGATGCTCCTTGTTCGACAAGCGTTACTTGAACATCAGCAAAGTTGGCACCAAGTATCGACACTTCTGCAAGACCTACCGCTATATAGATACAGCTATCCGCAATAGCATCATCAATTTCAAATGCCATATTCCGATGTTTGTCATCCTGAGTCACCTTAATCATTTTAGCTTCGCTAAGCCCGTATTTTTCAGCTTCTTTACTATTCATTCGTGCCAGTGAGGCGCGTTGATTTTCAGGCGTTTGTTGTAAGGGATTACTTCGCCTAACTACGGCATCTGTCTGATACATTGGCACTTCGGAAATAGCCATTAATGTACTGGTAGCACTCAAATCACCTGGAATATAGGATGATTTATTTGGAGGTGATTGTAAGTTGAACAGGTCACGGACTTCATCACGGACATCTTGCGATGAGACATAATCAAAGCCTTTAATATTAGCTAAATTGCCTAATACTCGTAATATTTTCCAACCTGGTCGACTTTCAGCTTTAGCTGTTACAGCACCCGTAAAGCTCTGCCACTGGCCATCGATACCAACAAACGTGCCTGATGTTTCGGCAAAACTAGCCATCGGTAAAATCACATCGGCATACGTTAAGAGGGTATCAGTGACATAACTTGTGATTGAAACAACTAGACTTGCGTGTTGTAGTGCGTTTAGCGCAGCACTTGGGTTAGCACAATCTAACTCGGGCTCAACACCAAACAGTAAATAAGCACGTAATTTTTGCTGCCAAATCTGCTCGCTATCAAGCCCTGCTGCAATTTCCTTTGTTTTGACTTTATCTTGTGATAACACGCTCGCAAGAGCGATTCCAGTAGAGTTTGCAGCAGGTAAAATAATAAGCTGACTATTGGTTAAACGAGCAATTAATCCGGTTAATGCCTTTAATTTCGTGGCCTGAGGGTGATTGTTTGCCAAAGCACCTACAAACAATGTTGCTTGCCTAGCGTTAGATAGACGCATGGCAATCGTTTGTTCTGCAGCTTTCGGAATAACATTTTCTAATAACTCAACCCAGCTTTTATCTTCCTTGTCCCCTAATGCCAGCAATGCTTTTGCGATACCCGACAGGCAACTCAACATGCCTTTGATGTTAACCGTGACGTGGGTAGTAACAGGCATTAATAGATCGGATTTAAAAAAGTTAATATCGGTGACAGTCGTTGCGCCCATAGTGGCAGCTTGTCTAATTCGATGGGCAATAATAGGTTGTTCAGCCCGAATATTAGAGCCAACTAAAACAATATCATCACTCTGCCCAATATCCGCTAAAGACCAATTTTGATGATTATAATCGGCGTCACTTCCTGTGAAATCTTGTTGCCGTAACCGATGTTCAATATTATTAGAGCCCAAGCCACGCAGTAATTTCTGAAATAAATAAGCTTCTTCCAACGTCGCCACCGGTGAGATCAACCCTGCAATTTGATCGGCACCATATTTGGTTCTCAGTGCTTTCAAACTATCCGTTGCCATAGCAAGCGCAGTTTGCCAATCCGTAACTTGCCATTCGCCATTTTGTTTAATCATCGGCTTGGTGGCACGCTGTTCATGGTTAATACCTAAATAACTAAACCGATCACGGTCTGATAGCCATGTTTCATTAAGGCTTTCACACTCTCTCGGCACCACTCGCATAACGTTTTTACCGCGAGTATGAAATTCAATATTAGAACCAACGGCATCATGTGGGGCGATAGATGGATGGGCAACTAGTTCCCATGCTCGCGCGCGATAACGGTAGGGTTTAGAGGTCAAGGCGCCAACTGGACACAGGTCAATAATGTTGCCTGATAATTCTGAAATGAGACTGCTTTCAATATAAGTGCCGATCTCCATATGTTCGCCACGACCTGTCGCTCCCAGCTCTTTTATACCAGCAATCTCTTCACCAAAACGGACACAGCGGGTGCAATGAATGCAACGCGTCATATCAGTCATGATCAAGGGCCCAATATTTTTATCTTTAACAACACGCTTGCCTTCACTAAATCGACCGAGTCCTGAACCATAACCCATCGACAGATCTTGTAGTTCACATTCGCCACCCTGATCGCAAATAGGGCAATCCAGAGGGTGATTAATCAGTAAAAACTCCATCACACTACGCTGTGCGTCAAGCGCTGTTTTTGAATGAGTAAATACTTTCATACCCTCAGTTACAGGGGTCGCACAGGCAGGTAGGGCTTTGCGGGATTTATCTACTTCAATTAGACACATGCGGCAATTGGCCGCTATAGACAGTTTTTTATGGTAGCAAAAACGAGGGATATCGATACCTGCTTCATCCGCCGCCTGAATAATCATTTTTGTAGAATCTACTTTTAGTGGAATTCCGTCGATTTCGATGTTAACCATCTATTTACTCTCTACCTGACAACATTTGTGATCAATATGGTGTTGAAACTCGTCACGGAAATGTTTGATAAAACTAATGACGGGTGCTGCCGCAGAATCACCTAGAGCACAAATAGTATTACCATTAATATTTTTTGCCACTTCAACCAAGCGATCTAGATCTTGTTGAGTGCCTTCACCATGTTCTATTCGTTTCACCACTCGATATAACCAGCCAGTACCTTCACGACAAGGCGTACATTGACCACATGATTCTTCATAATAGAACTCAGCGATACGTTCTAATGCTTTCACCATACAGGTTGTTTCATCCATTACGATGACAGATCCTGCACCTAACACCGAACCGCCACGGCTAATACCATCGTAGCTCATTGCAAGTTCCATCATCTTTTCACCCGGCACGACAGGTGTTGAGCTGCCACCAGGAATAACGGCTTTTATTTTATTGCCATTTCGCATCCCACCCGCTAATTCTAATAATTTAGAGAACGGTGTGCCCATCGGCACTTCATAATTCCCCGGCTTATTGACATGGCCAGACACGCTGAAAATCTTACTGCCGCCATTATTAGGGGTACCTAATTCATGAAACCAATCCGCACCGTATTGCAAAATAACAGGGACTGAGGCTAATGTTTCAGTATTATTGATAGTTGTCGGTCTACCATAGAGGCCATAACCTGCTGGGAATGGCGGCTTATAACGTGGTAGACCTTTTTTACCTTCTAGCGATTCCAATAAAGCAGTTTCTTCGCCACAGATATAAGCGCCGGCTCCTGGCTGACTATAAAGTTCAAAGTTAAAATCGGAACCTAATATATTTTTACCTAAATAACCCGCTTCTTTTGCTTCTTGAATGGCCACTTCAAAGCGCTCAAAGGGTTCAACAAATTCCCCTCTAATATAGTTGTAGCCCGCTTGAGCACCGATGGTGTAACCCGCGATAATCATACCTTCAACCACTTGATGAGGGTTAAACCGTAAAATGTCGCGATCTTTACAGGTGCCAGGTTCACCTTCATCTGAGTTGCAAACGATATATTTCGCGCCCGGCATACGGCGTGGCATAAAGCTCCATTTCAAACCAGTTGGGAAACCTGCTCCGCCTCGACCGCGTAGCGCTGAATCCTTAAGTTGTTCAATAATATTTTCGGCGCGTGTTTTTTCTTTTAGAATTTTTTCTAATTGCTCATAACCGCCCACACTACGATAAGATTCCAGCGTCCATGGCTCATCAAGGTGGCGGGTGCGGAAACAAACCTGATCTAGTTTCAAGTCATCTTCTGAAGATGTGGTTGTCATAATTTTATCCCTGCCAAAATATCGTCAATCTTGTCATTGGTTAAATATTCATGATAATCACGATCAAGTTGCATCATTGGAGCACCACAACATGCCCCTAAACATTCTACCTGCCTCAATATATATTGGCCGTCTTCAGTGGTTTCGCCTAGTTTAATATTCAGGCGTGATTCTAAGTGGGCAACCACCTCTTCTGAGCCATTAAGCAGACAGGAAATATTGGTACAGACATTAATCTTATGTTTACCGACCGGTTTAAGATCAAACATTGTGTAGAAGGTCGCCACTTCATAAACACTAATAGCGGGAATAGCTAAATAAACAGCCAATGCATCCATGACAGGCTTAGCTAACCAACCTTCATTAGCAGCTTGTAATATATGTAAACAAGGAATAACCGCTGATTGACTTTTATCTTTTGGATATTTTGCCACCCACGTGTCGAGTTGTTCACGAAGCTCGACATTAAACAGTTGCTCTTTTGCACCAGTAAGATTCATCGATCGACCTCACCAAATACAATATCCATCGTACCAATCACCGCCACTACATCCGCTAGCATATGGCCTTTTATCATTTCATTCATTGCAGATAAATGGGCAAAACCTGGCGCACGAATTTTGAGTCGATAGGGTTTATTAGCACCATCTGAAATCATATAAATACCAAATTCACCTTTGGGATGTTCAACGGCAGTATATATTTCACCCTCTGGCACACAATAACCTTCGGTAAATAATTTAAAGTGATGAATTGTCGATTCCATGTCATTCTTCATATCAGTCCGCTTTGGCGGAGCCACTTTAGTATCCGTTGTAATAACAGGGCCAGGATTAGTGCGTAACCAATCAACACACTGTTTAACAATTCGATTTGATTGGCGCATTTCTTCCACTCGCACCAAATATCGATCGTAACAATCACCTTCAACGCCCACTGGAATATCAAAATCCATCCGGTCGTATACTTCATAGGGTTGTTTTTTACGTAAATCCCAAGCGATGCCTGAACCGCGTAACATTGGACCTGTAAAACCAAGCTGCATGGCTCGTTCAGGAGTTACTACACCAATACCTACCGTACGTTGTTTCCAAATACGATTATCGGTCAATAATGTCTCATATTCATCAACACAGTTTGGAAAACGGTCGGTAAAGTCTTCAATAAAATCGAGCAAACTGCCTTCTCGATTAGTATTTTTTTGTTTAACTTCTTTTTCGCTATGCCATTTAGATTTTTCGTATTTAGCCATCGTATCAGGTAAATCACGATACACGCCGCCAGGACGATAATACGTGGCATGTAAACGAGCGCCGGACACAGCTTCGTAGCAGTCCATCAAATCTTCACGTTCACGAAAACAATACAAAAATACCGTCATCGCGCCAATATCGAGGCCATGCGCACCTAACCACATTAAATGATTCAATATTCGGGTAATCTCATCAAACATTACTCGAATATATTGAGCACGTTCGGGCACTTGCACACCTAGCATCTTCTCAATCGCCATCACATATGCATGTTCATTACACATCATTGATACATAATCGAGTCGATCCATATAACCAATACTTTGATTATAGGGTTTACTTTCGGCCAGTTTTTCAGTACCGCGATGGAGTAATCCGACATGAGGATCGGCACGTTGAATAACTTCACCATCCATTTCTAAAATAAGGCGTAGTACACCATGTGCTGCTGGATGTTGTGGGCCAAAATTTAAGGTGTAATTCTTAATTTCAGCCATCATTTATTCCTACGGTAGCGATTATCATCTCGGATAACTCTAGGTACTAAGATTCGTTCTTCAATGCTTACTGGTTCGTAAACCACGCGTTTTTTCTCTGGGTCATAACGCATTTCCACATTACCAATCAGTGGGAAATCCTTACGAAATGGATGACCAATAAAACCATAATCAGTTAATATGCGCCGTAAATCATGATGACCATTAAACAAGATACCAAATAAATCAAACGCTTCTCGTTCAAACCAGTCGGCACCATTCCAGATTGACGTCACACTATCAACAATCGGCTGATCAGCATCAAGTCTCACCTTAAGCCGTAGACGTTGATTGTGTTGAATAGATAACAAATGATAAACCACAGCAAAACGAAAGCCTTCTTCTAGTGGGTGCATATTGCTTGTGCCATCTACCGCGCGACTAAAACCGTGCTCAGAAGCGTCTTTTGTTTCCCAATCTGTGCTGCCATATTGAGAATAATCAACGCCACAGACATCGACTAACTGCTCAAAGCCAAAACGATCACGTAATTGCTCACACACCAGCAAAATACTTTCAGCAGCGACGTGCAATGTGAGCTCCTCATTCAAAACCTCACAATCAAGCAAATCCGCTGAAAAATGTTGTTCTAAAGTGGCCTTTAACACATCAATCATAGTACCTATCTACCTGTGTTCGTGCGATAGTATTAGTCCGGCGTATTTTATTTTGTAATTGAATAATACCGTACAACAATGCTTCTGCAGTCGGAGGACAGCCCGGCACATAAATATCTACAGGCACAATGCGGTCACATCCGCGAACCACAGCATAGGAATAATGATAATAACCACCACCATTAGCACAAGAGCCCATTGAAATCACCCACCGCGGCTCTGACATTTGGTCATAAACCTTACGTAAGGCTGGTGCCATTTTATTAACTAAAGTGCCCGCTACAATCATTACATCAGATTGCCGAGGACTTGGACGGAAGACCACGCCAAAACGATCCAAATCATAACGTGACGCACCTGCTTGCATCATTTCAACAGCGCAACAGGCCAAGCCAAAGGTCATCGGCCATAATGAACCTGTTCTCGCCCAATTAATGAGTTTATCCGCAGAAGTCGTGACAATGCCTTGTTCAAGAACACCTTCTATTCCCATTCTAGCGCCCCTTTCTTCCACTCATAAATAAAGCCAACCACTAATATCCCTAAAAATAAAAACATAGCTAATAAGCCAAAAACGCCAATTTCATCAAGCACAACGGCCCATGGGAATAAAAAGGCAATTTCTAAATCGAAAATAATAAATAGAATAGCAACGAGGTAATAACGCACGTCAAATTTCATATGTGCATCTTCAAATGGTTCGAAACCACATTCATAGGGTGAACGTTTCGCATCATCAGGGCGGCGCGGCCCCAAAATAAAGCCAGCCAATAATGGCATTACACCAAAACCAATACCTATAATCACAAATAACAAAATCGGGAGATAGTTCTCCAACATATTTTCAGTTCTTTTTCAGTTGCTTATAAAAATAATGATTAAATACATATTCAATCATCGCCATTTTCATTACGCTTAATCTATATAGCTCACGTTACATGTCGCAATTAATTTGAATTCACTATACACCGTCTGGGGGTGAGTAGAAAACGCTGTTTTGTCTAAATGAAACCGTTTTGTTTTGTCACTGCACTTAAATACTTAACGCTTAGCCGTATTTTTTCGATTGCTATTTCTCTTAAAGTGCCTAAATCTTCACGCGCGAAAGAACAATACTTGAATTAGTCTACTGTATAATCTATTTTTTGATTTTGCACAGCTTAACTTAACAGTCAATTCATATCCTAATTCAACAAGGCATTTCTTCAATGGCGCATACCACCACCAAAATTCGCAAATGTTTATTTCCTGCCGCTGGTTATGGCACCCGTTTTTTACCCGCAACAAAAGCAATGCCCAAAGAAATGTTGCCCATAGTAAGCAAACCGTTGATTCAATATGGTGTCGAAGAAGCCCTTGAGGCGGGGATGAATCAAATTGGATTTATTGTAGGCCGAGGTAAACGCGCCATAGCCGATCATTTCGATAATAACTACGAATTGGAACATCAGATTAAAGGCACATCAAAAGAGAAATATTTGGATGATATCCGCAAAGTAATGGATAGCTGCGAATTTGTCTTTATGCGCCAACGGGAAATGTTAGGACTTGGCCATGCTATTTTAACGGGCGAACCAATGATAGGTAACGAGCCCTTTGCAGTGGTTCTGGCTGACGATTTATGTGCCGCACCATCAGATGGTGATCATGTACGCGCATTAGGTCAGTTAGCGGTACTCTATAAGCGTTATCAATGCAGTATTATTGCTATTGAGGAAGTGCCCGCTGAAGATACAGGTAATTATGGCATCATCTCAGGTGAAGAAATAGCTCCCGGCATATACCAAGTCCGTGACATGGTTGAAAAACCTAAGCCCGAAGATGCCCCCAGCAATTTAGCCATCATCGGACGTTACATTCTTACCCCAGAAATATTCACTTACTTGCGCAACACCAAGCCCGGCGCTAATGGTGAAATCCAAATTACCGATGCCCTTAAATCGCTGGCTCAAGATCGTCAAGTATTAGCGGTAAAATTTAAAGGCCGCCGTTTTGACTGTGGTAGTGTTGATGGTTTTATTGAAGCCACTAATTATTATTATGAAAATGTCTACAAAAAGGTATAAGCCTTAGTCTTTATAGAAAACTTATGACTTATCGACCTGTATTATTATTGTTTAACAATGCAATCTTTGCTGATAATTCAACCGAGCAACTCCACTTATAGGCGAGATTAATAGTCTCGCCATAAGCATAAACTCCGTGGCCACGAACAATAGTGACTTTGTGGTCAGCCAGTTTCTCAGCGACAGATCTTGGCGATAATTCAATATAACGATCATAGGCTATGGTTACGACTGGCACCGTTGGAAAGTAATACTGACCTTCGAAATCCACCGGCACAAAATCATCACCGTTTAGAGTAAGTGCTATTGCGTATGGCCCATGACTGTGAAATACCGCCAGCGCCTTTGTATTATGACGATAGACCTCAATATGCAAGGGCGTATCCAATGACGCCGCATTATCCATCGTGCCGTCGATATGACATACAACGAGATCATCGGCCTGTAGAGAATCTGCACAACAGCCCGTAGGCGTTATCCAGATGTCATCATACCAGCGGAAAGAGGCATTTCCACTATGAGAATCATTGCAACCATACTGCCTTAACCAACGATAGTGTTGTACTAAATCACTTTTCAATTGTGCTAGATTAGCTTGCATCAGCGTCCCCTTCCACAATTAGATTCCCTACATGGCGCAACCATTGACCCGCCTGATTACGCTCATCTTCGAATTGAACAGCCTTAGTAAAAGAAGCTTTTGCTTGTGCAAACTGTTCTAGATGAAATTGTGTCATACCTAATAATAATAATGCCGTACCGACTTGTTTGCCCTTCAATTTTGTCAAACTTTTAGATAAGCTTCCCGCGGCATTCTGCCATTGCTCCAAGCTAAATAAAACGCGACCAAGTTTCAGATCAGACTCACCACTCCCATCTAACTCAGCAATTTTCTGTAAAACAGGAATAGCTTTAAGCGCTTCTTTCGCCGCTAACCAACTATCTGCTAGCCGATTTAAATTTTCTAAATCTGATTCAACAACTCCGTCATTAATACCTTGTGTTAATAATTGAGCCGACTTATACGGAATTTGTAAATAACGATACATGTCAGCCAAGCTAATCAGTGTTTTACCATCGGCCAACTCCAAACGTTGCGCCAACATTTTAACCGCCAACGCCGTAAATCCTTTATCTTGTTGAAGGTATAACGCTGAAAGCTGTGACCAATAGCTTGTTTGATATGGATAAAGAGTAAGGAGTGTTTCTAGTATGCTAATAGCTGATTTATACTGCTTTAGCTCCAAGTGAGCCGCTAGCAATACTTGATACCAGGCTTCTTTTGCCGATTTGTCATTTTTAATGGCAACATTAATATGCTCTACTGTTTTTTTATAATCCTTAACCCGATAATAAGCACTCGCCAGCAAAACATGGGCGCTATTGGCAGGTGCCACTTCAGTTTTCAGCCACTTTTCTAGCATCACAATACCCTTGTTGTATTGTTCATCAGCTAACAGTAACTGCCCTGAATTATAGAGCAGGTTATGACTTACTTTGTCTGGAAGTGCATTGGAATCCAACGCTTGCTGAAATAGCGAGCTTGCCTGTTTATAGTCCTCTAGTGACGAATATAAATAACCCAAGGTTTGTTGTACTACCGCCCTTTCATATGAGCCTGACTCCGTTTTATTTAATAAAGACTTAAGTTGAGTTTCAGCGGCAGGGAATTTATCCGCTTCCATTAACGCTTGTGCAGCACTCAAAGCCTTATAGGTTTTTTCAGTCAATAAATATTGACTGTCCTCTTTGGCCATCGTTGCTGACGTTATCAACAATAATAAGATCAATAAAAGGTGTTTTAAAACTGACAATATCATCATTTATTTCGCCAATTTAAATTCAATTTCTTGCGTCGCTTGACGCTCGACCGGCTGACCATTAACAAGCTTGGGCTTAAATTTCCATTTCAAAATTGCCTTTAAAGCAGCACTATCGAAAATATTTTCCGGTTTGGCACTGATCACAATAGGATCACGCACCTGCCCATCCCTTGTTATCGTAAAAGATACCATCACGATACCTTCTATTCCCCGACGAGAAGCCACGCGAGGATACTGTGGTGGAATACGCACCAATGGCATCACATCTTCATCCATTGTCGGTGCAGCAGTCGCTGTTGGTGCAATCGGCACTACAGGTGCAGATGAAAAATCACCTAAATAAGGTCCACCCGCGATATTTAATGGCACGTCAATACGTGGCATATCTAATTTGGGTGTAGGCGCTTTAGGTTTATCCAATTGTTGAGCCGGTACTTTTGGCGGTGGTGGTGGCTTTTGGGGCGGTGGTGGTGGCTTAGGCAGTTCACGTTTTTTAGTTTCTGCCTTATCCTCTCGTTTAAGACGTACAAAATCTAACAGTTGAATATTTTCAGTTACTTGTCGCCCAATATTTTGCTCCGCAGTCATTTTTTGCATTAAGGTAAATAATCCAAAATTCACCAAAATTGCAAGTAATAAGCCTATCGCTAAACGCATTAAAATAAAACCTTATTAGTCGCGTTGAGCAGCAATAGACACATTGGCAACACCGGCCAATCGTGCTTGATCCATCACCTCAATAAGCAGACCAGTTTTAGCTTCTTTGTCTGCTAAAATAATCACTGATCCTTCTGGATTTTCAGCATGCATTCGTTCAACATTAGCGCGCACAGCGCGACGATCTACTTGCCGTTTATCCATCCAGACTTCATCATTAGACGTAATCGAAATCATAATATTCGCCAGCTCTTTTTTAACGGCCGTTTTTGCAGAAGGACGACTCACATCGACCCCTGTTTCTTTAACAAACGAAGTGGTCACGATAAAAAAGATTAATAAGATAAATACCATATCAATCAATGGCGTCATATTAATTTCAGCTATGGCACCACTTTGACGACGCGAGTGTCTATTTCTCATAATTAATACCTAGGAACCGCAGTCCCATTAATCCCTTCGTAATACATCAGCAAGCGTATCTTCCGCTCGACGCACACGCTGTTCAAGCTGTGTACTAAAATACATACCTGATAAAGCAGCTAATAAGCCGCCCATTGTTGTTATCAAGGCTACTGAAATCCCGCCCGCCATACCTCGTGCATTGCCCGTACCAAAGACGGTCAGCACATCAAATGTTTGAATCATGCCATCCACTGTTCCTAACAAGCCCAACATCGGTAACGCTGCAATAAGCGTACGGATAGACATTAAATGTTGCTTCAATAATGCCGAGCTTTCAGCAATCATCCCTTGGCGAATTTGTTGGGCATACCAACTCCGCCGGTCAGTTCTTTTCTGCCATGTAACCAGTGATATTTTGATGTGTGTGGGATGAATAAAATACACAAAAAAATATCGTTCAATAATCATCGTCCACATCACTATCGACGCTATCAATATCGCCCATAACACCAAACCACCACTTTCCAGCAGTAGTTGAATGTTAAATAGATTATTTGTCAATGCTTCCATTCAACCTTTCTGCATTACGAGCCACGATTGCCGCACTCTCTTCATCTAATATTTGCACTAAACGATTACTTTTGCTTGATATCGCGCTATGGATCAATAACAGAGGGATAGCCACTGCCAAGCCTAACTCAGTGGTAACTAAGGCCTGTGATATTCCACCTGACATCAATTTAGGATCACCTGTACCAAACAACGTAATAGATTGGAATGTTTCGATCATTCCCGACACTGTACCTAATAACCCTAACATCGGTGCTATTGCAGCAAACATAGCTAGCGTAATCAAACCTCGTTCGATTTTAGGAATTTCTCGCAAGATGGCTTCATCAA
>Ga0105055_10007715_pt1 | contig 14190 bp, 22 predicted proteins | sample BON03_FD_78090 | JGI IMG/M metagenome (GOLD analysis project Ga0105055, IMG submission 78090) | Freshwater microbial communities from Lake Bonney liftoff mats and glacier meltwater in Antarctica - BON-03 | ecosystem: Environmental > Aquatic > Freshwater > Ice > Glacier meltwater | place: Lake...
TATTCAAACTCATCCCAATCGAACTCAACTGGTTCTTCTTGAATCGGAGCCTCAGTGGCCTCTGGAGTTTTAGGAGTTTCAGTTACTTCTGCAACTTCTGCAACTTCTACCGCTTCAGTAGGCTCAGCAGCAACTGCTTCAGCAGCAGCAACTTCAGCAGCAGCAACTTCTTCAGTTGGTACTTCTTCCGCTTTTACTTCCTCCTTAGTTTCAGGAGTAGTTTCTTGTGTTGCCTCTGGAGTTTTTTGAATTTCCTCCTCAGCTGGTTTTTTGTTTTCGTCTGACATGCAGAGAATCGCTTTGTATTTCGCTTTGCTAATGACTTAAAGGAGAGCGCTGCGAAAGTTATTTACAATAAATTGAATGCCAACCTTTTCCCTAGTCAAGACTCTCCCCGGAAAAAGGAGTGCAAATTTAGTATTTTTTCAGATAGTTTAAGGGGGTATTTTCAATATTTTTCTGTTGATTTTCAGAGGGCTAGACTTTACGAAACATGGGAGCCATGCTTGGCGGAATAACAGTGCTTTAGGAAAGGATTTTAGACCTTAAAATTGACTGATATTACGGTCATAAACCAAATTTAAGCTCCGCTCAGATTAAGTTAGCTGTTCCTAGTTCTGCGCTAAACTTCCTAAGAACCTGAGTTCGACCCAAAATTAGGCTTCAGAACTATCGTAAATAGTGAGTTTCAAGCTGACTAGAAGAAAAAATTTGGACTATTTTGAGCAGATGAGGGGCAGAACACCGCTGGTTATATGGGGCTGTGAAATTCTGGCTCTGCTCTGTTTGCTGCAGCCTGCTATAGCTGCGCCTCACAGCCTTATCTTTACTTTTATTGAAAATCTGAAACGATACTATTAATCGCACTCAGTTAAACAAAACAAAAAGCCCCAACACTCTGGGAGGTTGGGCCTTTTCTAAAAATTAAAAACGGGTTGCTCTAAGCGCCGTATTTTTCTTTCAAAAGTTCGGTAGTGGTGCTACCTGGGCGCTCAATTGGCATACCTAAAGCTCTATCCCAAATTAAGCTGGCCAGTGTTCCTAAAGAGCGACTTACCCCAAATAATACGGTATAAAAATCGTATTCCGTTAAGCCGTAGTGCATTAACAACTGGCCAGAGTGTGCATCGACATTGGGCCAAGGGTTTTTAACCTTACCCAACTCTTGCAATACCGCCGGTACCACCTCATAAATACGTGATACCAGTAAAAATAAGTCACTCTCTGGCATGTGCTTTAAGGCAAACTGACGTTGCGCAGTGTAACGAGGATCTGTTTTACGCAATACCGCGTGACCAAAACCAGGAATTACTTTACCCTCGTCTAAGGTTTTACGCACGTAAGCTTCTATCGCTTCTTTAGATGGTAAACCCCCACCCAGCTCATCACGCATAGCGAGCGTCCAACGGATAACTTCCTGATTAGCTAGACCGTGCAAAGGACCTGCTAAACCATTCATACCAGCGGCAAATGATTGGTAAGCATCGCTTAAAGCAGAACCAACTAAATGGATGGTATGGCCCGAAACATTTCCCCCTTCATGATCAGAGTGAATAGTTAAGTAAATACGCATCAATTCGCGAAACTCTTCGTTTTTAAAACCCAACATATGAGCGAAGTTGCCGCCCCAATCAAGACTTGGATCGGGTGCAATGTGTTCGCCGTTATGGTAAGCTCTGCGGTAAATATAGGCTGCCACTCTCGGTAGACGCGCGATAAGATTCATCACGTCTTCGTAGGTTGGATCCCAGTAATCCTTTTTATTAATGCCATCGTGATAGGCCTTTTGGAATTCACTTTCGGTGCGCAGTGCCATTATACCCGTTACAAACTGCGTCATAGGATGCGTATCTTTTGGTAGCGCATCAATAACTTTAGTAACGTGAGCGGGTAATTCTGAACGCTCTGCCCATTCGCGAGAAAGAGCATTTACCGCCTCATTAGATGGTAACTCATTAAAGAGCATTAAGTAAAACACCCCTTCTGGCAAAGGCTCCTCACCACCCGGGGCAGTCGGTAACTTTTCTTGCAATTCAGGAATGGTGTAACCACGGAAACGAATCCCTTCGGCAGGGTCAAGCTTAGAAGTTTCAGTGATTAAAGCTAGGATACCACGCATACCTCCATATAACTGACTAATTTTAACTTCACCGACCACTTGATCGCCATGTGTCGCTAAAAAGTCTTTTATTTCTTGGGCTGCTGGGCCTATTTTACTAGCAAAATGCTCTTTTAAGTTTTCCATTGTGTGTGAGAGAGTTATTTAATGAGAGGGGTTATTTAATATATTTAAAATTTTTACCTTGATATTTTGCGGTTTCACCTAACATTTCTTCGATACGTAGCAGTTGATTATACTTTGCCATACGATCACTACGAGAAGCGGAACCTGTTTTAATCTGTCCGGTGTTTAATGCTACTGCTAAGTCAGCAATAGTAGTGTCTTCAGTTTCTCCGCTACGATGACTCATTACACAGGTCATACCATGGCTTTGAGCTAAAGTTACGGTTTCTATGGTCTCCGTCAAAGTTCCAATTTGATTTACTTTAATAAGGACCGAATTTGCGGCAGCTTGGTCAATCCCTCGCTGAACTCTTTCTACATTGGTTACGAATAAATCGTCCCCCACTAACTGTATCTTATCTCCAATAGCAGCGTTTAACTTAGTCCAACCAGCCCAGTCGTCTTCGTGCAATCCGTCTTCTATGGAAATAATAGGATACTTCTCTACCCATTGCGTCCAATAACTTACCATTTCGTCGCTACTGCGCTTAGCTCCATCACTAAAGTGGTACATTTTATCATCACTATGATAGAATTCGCTAGCGGCCGCATCCATAGCAATGTAAACATCCTCGCCCGCCTTAAAACCGGCCTTTTCAATGGCGATTAATACAATCTCAATCGCCTCTTCATTAGACTTAATGTTGGGAGCAAAGCCACCCTCATCACCTACATTGGTGCTATAGCCTTTGTCTTTAAGTACTTTCTTGAGATGATGGAAGATTTCAGTTCCCCAACGTAAACCTTCGGAAAAGCTTGATGCTCCGAAAGGCATTACCATAAATTCCTGAAAATCTATCGCATTATCGGCGTGCTCACCACCATTTAGAATGTTCATCATGGGAACAGGAAGTTGGCGCGCATTAACACCACCAATGTAATTGTAAAGCGTTTGTCCACTTTGCTGAGCCGCCGCTTTAGCTACTGCCAAAGAAACTGCTAATATCGCATTTGCGCCCAGTTTAGCTTTGTTAGGAGTACCGTCCAAAAATACCATTACACTATCAATGGCCGCCTGATCGGCTACAAACATCCCAATAATTTCGGGAGCGATAATATCGTTAATATTAGCGATAGCATTAAGCACGCCTTTACCCATATATTCCGAACCACCATCGCGTAGTTCTACTGCTTCATGCACCCCGGTTGAAGCTCCAGAAGGAACCGCTGCTCTTCCCATTGCACCATCTTCGGTAAATACATCAACCTCTACGGTTGGGTTACCGCGACTATCTAAAATTTGTCTTGCGTGTATCGCTGAAATCGTTGGCATATTGTTTTATTTAAATTGATTTACAAATTGATCAAAAAGGTATTCGGAATCGTGCGGCCCAGGAAAAGCTTCAGGGTGAAATTGAACGCTACTAACCTGTTGTTCCTTTAATCGTAAGCCTTGCACACCGCCGTCGTTAAGATGTTTATGCGTTAGTTCCACATTACTATTAGCTTGCACGGCATCCACGCTCACCATAAAACCATGATTTTGAGTAGTTATCTCTCCTTTTCCAGTTAATACGTTTAGCACTGGATGATTAATCCCTCGGTGTCCCTGATGCATCTTAAAGGTACTTAAACCCTGCGAAATTGCAATTAATTGATGCCCCAAACAGATACCAAAAACTGGTAGGCCTGAGTGTACAATTTCGTTTACAATGTGCACAGTATTTTGCATTGCTGCTGGATCACCCGGACCATTAGAAATAAACAAACCATCTGGGTTCCAAGCTTTCATTTCCTCGAGGCTGGTATCCATAGGGAAAACCTTCATATAGCAATCGCGCTTAGCGAAATGTCTGAGAATATTACGCTTTACCCCAAGATCAAGAACCGCCAATTTATGACTAGCACCCTCCTCGCCGAAGAAGTACGCTTTTTTTGTGGCAACCTTAGACGAAAGCTCTAAACCTTCCATAGATGGAACGGCCTGCAATTGCTCTCTTAACGCAGGTATATCTTCAATCTGCGTGCTTATAATTGCGTTCATAGCACCTTTACTGCGAATATGTCGCACCAAAGCGCGGGTATCTACATCGGCAATAACCAGTTTATTGTTCGCACGGAAATAATCCAACAAAGAACCACTTGCCCCTACTCTACTATGCTTTAGAGTGAAATTCTTACAAACCAAACCCGCAATTTTAATAGAGTCCGATTCCACTTCATCGTCCTTTACCCCATAATTACCTATGTGCGCATTGGTGGTAACCATTAACTGACCAAAATAGCTAGGATCAGTGAAAATCTCCTGATAACCAGTCATACCGGTATTAAAACATATCTCTCCCGTGGCAGTGCCTTCTATTCCCACGGATCGGCCCCAAAAAAGTGTTCCATCTTCGAGGATCACTACGGCCTTTTTTCTTGTTTGATTGGTCATATTCTAAAAACTGTTCAAAGTTAAGTTGTAAACCTTCAAGCACAAAAAAAAGGGATAAGAACTATTAGCTCTTATCCCTTTATATTTTAGTCAGGAACGCAATTATTCGCCCTCTTTTTCTTTTGTATCTGTCTCAGTTGCAGCCGGAGCTTCCTCTGTTACCTCTGCTATAGTTTCAGTAACTGCAGGTTGAGCCTTTTTAGCACCACTTCTACGGCTGCGCTTACTGGTAGCTTTCTCTTTACTATTAGTATAGATATCATTAAAGTCAACTAACTCAATCATACACATTTCTGCATTGTCTCCTAAACGAGTACCTGTTTTAATAATGCGAGTGTATCCACCCGGACGATCAGCAACTTTGGCAATAACCTCACGAAACAATTCCGCAATCGCATACTTATTCTTTAAGTATGAAAATACCACTCTACGATTGTGAGTATCGTCGGTTTTTGCTTTCGTTATGAGAGGCTCCACATACACTTTTAAAGCCTTAGCTTTAGCTACAGTGGTATTAATCCTTTTATGCTCAATTAATGAGTTAGCCATATTGGCCAACATGGCTTTACGGTGAGGAGCCGTTCTGCCAAGATGATTTATTTTCTTTCCGTGTCTCATCGGTTATTAGTCCTTGTCTAATTTATATTTTGTGATATCCATACCAAGGTTAGTCCTTTAGTTTCAACAAGCTCATCTAACTCCGTTAAAGATTTCTTACCGAAATTTCTAAACTTCATTAAATCACTTTTAGTGAAAGTAACAAGATCACCTAAAGTATCAACCTCTGCCGCCTTCAAACAATTTAAAGCACGTACAGAAAGATCCATATCTACTAGTTTAGTCTTAAGGAGCTGACGCATGTGGAGAATCTCTTCGTCGTACTTGTCTGCTTCTGCGGTAGAGCTTTCTTCTAAGGAAATCTTCTCGTCACTTACTAACATAAAGTGCTGAATAAGAATCTTAGCTGCTTCGGTAAGTGCCTTTTTTGGATGTACACTACCGTCGGTAGTAATATCCAAAATCAACTTCTCGAAATCCGTTTTTTGCTCTACGCGATAATTCTCAATACTATACTTCACATTTTTGATGGGAGTATAAATTGCGTCTACAGCAATTGTCCCTATTGAAGCATTACTCTTTTTATTTTCCTCTGCGGGAACATAACCACGACCTTTCTCAATAACAATCTCCATTTCTACTTTAACAGAAGGATCGAGATTACAAATTACTAGATCGGGATTTAATACTTGGAACGCGCTAGCGAATTTACCTAAGTCACCAGCAACAATGCGGTCTTGCCCACTGATACTTACGTTGATTGTTTCAGATTCTTGATCTTCAATCTGACGTTTGAAACGCACTTGTTTCAGGTTAAGCACGATTTCAGTTACATCTTCAACTACGCCTTTGATAGTAGAAAACTCATGATCTACACCATCAATTTTTAACGATACAATAGCAAAACCCTCTAATGAAGATAATAGTACACGACGCAGGGCGTTGCCCACAGTAAGACCATATCCGGGCTCCAGAGGTCTGAACTCAAACTGACCTCCAGTATCGGTAGCATGATTCATGATAACCTGATCAGGCTTCTGAAAATTTAAGATCGCCATAGGGATATAATTTTATAAATTATTTAGAGTACAATTCTACGATAAGCTGCTCCTTGATATTCTCAGGGATCTGCGCTCTCATAGGAACACTTAAAATCTTTCCAGCATGCGAAGATTCGTTCCACTCTAACCACTCTAAAGTCTCTCTTCGAGTTGAAATAGAGTTAGTAATTACAGACATTGACTTTGACTTCTCACGTACTGCGATAATATCAGTAGCCTTCACCTGGTAGCTTGGGATGTTAAGAACATCACCATTAACCGTTATGTGACGGTGACCAACTAATTGACGAGCACCACGACGCGTAGGAGCAATTCCCAGACGATATACGATGTTGTCTAAGCGAGATTCGCAAAGTTGCAATAATACTTCACCAGTAATACCTTTAGCACGAGAAGCCTTGTCGAACATGTTCGCAAACTGACGCTCCAAAATACCATAAGTATACTTAGCCTTTTGCTTTTCTGCTAACTGAATAGCATACTCAGACTTCTTACCTCTTCTACGGGACGAACCATGCTGTCCTGGAGGGTAATTTTTCTTTTCTAAAACACGATCTGGTCCAAAGATTGGATCACCAAACTTGCGTGCAATCTTTGAAACGGGGCCTCTATATCTAGCCATTACTTCTTAATCTAAATAGATTATTAAACTCTTCTTCTTTTCGGCGGACGACAACCATTGTGTGGAATGGGCGTTACGTCAACAATCTCAGTAACCTCCACACCATTGTTGTGGAGACTACGAATAGCAGACTCACGACCGTTACCTGGTCCTTTAACATAAACCTTAACTTTCTTAAGGCCATATTCCGACGCTTTGGTAGCACAATCTTCCGCCGCCATCTGAGCAGCATAAGGAGTGTTTTTCTTACTTCCACGAAAACCCATCTTACCAGCACTTGACCAAGAAATTACTTGCCCACGATTATTGGTTAGAGAGATTATAATATTATTGAAACTTGCATTAATGTGTGCTTCGCCAGAGGCTTCAACAACAACATTACGTTTCTTAGCAGCTTTTCCTTGCTTCTTAGCCATAATATTCTAATATTATTTAGTAGCCTTTTTCTTGTTGGCAACAGTTTTTCTTCTACCCTTACGAGTACGTGCATTGTTCTTTGTACGTTGACCACGTAATGGCAGTCCAGCACGGTGACGTATCCCACGATTACACCCAATGTCCATAAGACGTTTGATGTTGATCTGAATCTCAGAGCGCAATTCACCTTCTACCTTAAAGCCTTCCGAAATTACATTTCGGATAGATGTCAGCTGATCATCATCCCAATCACTAACCTTAGTGTTTGGGTCAATGCCTGCTTTCTCTAAAATCATCTCAGATCGGCTACTTCCGATACCAAAGATGTAAGTTAGGCCAATAACGCCTCTTTTATTTTTTGGTAAGTCAATACCTGCAATTCTCGCCATATTAGCAAATTATTAACCTTGTCTTTGTTTGAATTTTGGATTCTTCTTGTTGATCACGTATAGTTTGCCATTACGACGAACAATTTTACAGTCAACACTTCTCTTTTTTATTGATGCTCTTACTTTCATTTCTTTTAATATCGGTAAGTAATACGTCCTTTAGTTAAATCATAAGGCGACATTTCAAGTTTTACTTTGTCACCGGGTAATAGTTTGATGTAGTTCATGCGCATTTTGCCAGAAATATGGGCAGTAATAACATGTCCGTTCTCTAATTCCACACGAAACATTGCATTACTTAATGCTTCTACGATCGTGCCGTCTTGTTCGATTGCTGACTGTTTGGCCATAGTTAATTTTAAAAAGCGCTAACCGCTCTACCTTTTAGTTTACCATCCTTCATTAAACCATCATAATGACGATTTAACAAATAACTTTCTATTTGCTGTAAAGTATCCAAAACAACACCTACCATAATCAGTAAGCTTGTTCCCCCATAAAAATAGGCAAACTGTGTATTGATGCCAGCAACCATTGCGAAAGCTGGTAAAATAGCTAGTAGTGCTAAAAATATAGAACCCGGTAAGGTGATACGTGACAATACCGTGTCCAAAAACTCTGCCGTCGATTTCCCTGGTTTAATGCCAGGGACAAAGCCACCATTGCGCTTCAAGTCTTCAGCCATCTGATTTGTATTGACTTGAATTGCCGTATAAAAATATGTAAATAGTATGATCAGAATTGCAAATAACAAATTGTAACCGAATCCTTGTATATCGCTAAACATTGAAACTAGCCATGCTGCATTTCCGCTTTCCAATCCACTATACGATAAAACCGTTACCGGTATAAACATAATAGCTTGAGCGAAAATTATCGGCATTACGCCAGAAGCGTTTACTTTTAAAGGAATATATTGTCTTGCCGTGTTACCCGTAAAAGTTCTCCCTCCAGTAGTACGTTTAGCGTATTGGACCGGCACTCTACGAACAGCTTGCACCAAGGCTACCGATAAAAGAATTACAATTACCAAAGCTGCTATTTCTATTACAAACAAAACTAAACCACCACCAGAGCGCTCCAGTTTTGAAACAAGTTCTTGAAAAAATGCTTGGGGTAAACTCGCGATAATACCTACCATTATAAGTAATGAAATACCGTTACCAATACCTTTATCCGTAATTCTCTCACCTAACCACATCGCAAATACCGTTCCCGCTGTAAGAACAATAATTGATAGTGGCCAGAATAATTCTGGCCCAACAGCTGGATTAATGATCACACCTTGTGAGGTTAAGTTCGCAATGTATCCCGGCGCTTGCGCCATGGTAATTGCGATAGTTAATATCCGCGTAATCTGATTTAACTTTCTGCGTCCACTTTCACCCTCTTTCTGCATCTTCTGTATTGTTGGAACTGCCATTCCTAATAGCTGTATTACAATACTTGCTGAAATGTAAGGCATAATTCCTAGGGCCAAAATAGAAGCATTTGAAAATGCTCCGCCAGTAAATGCATCCAGTATGCCAATTAAACCTCCGTCTGCTTGGTTTTGTAAACCAGTCAAACTGTCGGTGTCTATACCTGGCAATACCACATTAGAACCTAGACGATAAATCAAAAGCAACCCTAAAGTCAAAAGGATTTTCTCCTTCAGCTCTTGAATCGCCCAGATATTTTTTATGGTTTCTATAAATCGCTTCATGCCAGACCCAATTATACTGTTTTCGCTTCGCCACCTAAACCTTCTATTGCCGCTTTTGCGGTAGCAGAGAAAGCATGTGCTTCAATAATTAATTTAGTTTTCAACTCGCCACGACCAAGAATTTTAACTTTATCCTTTCTTGATACCAGACCGTTTTCAACCAAATCAATCAGTGTTACTGTATCCTTGATCTTACCGTTATCTAATAAAAGTTGAAGTGTGTCTAAATTGATACCATTGAACTCAACGCGATTAGGATTGGTAAAACCAAACTTGGGTACACGTCTCTGTAAAGGCATTTGACCACCTTCGAAGCCAATTTTTGATTTATAACCACTGCGTGCCTTCGCTCCATTGTGACCACGTGTTGCAGTACCACCATGGCCACTACCTTCACCGCGAGCAATGCGCTTTGTGTTCTTTACAGAACCCTCTGCTGGTTTTAAATTATGTAAATCCATATTAATTTTTTCTAAGCTTAATACCTTAGTTTACTTCTTCAACACTTAACAAGTGAGAAACTTTTCTTACCATCCCTAAAATCTGTGGGGTAGCCTCATGCTCAACCACCTGGTTCATTTTTTTTAAACCTAGAGCCTCTAGCGTACGCTTCTGATCTATCGGGCGATTTATTTTACTACGAACCTGTTTTACTATAATCTTAGCCATTGTAATAAAATTAACCGTTAAAAACTTTATCTACACTAATTCCACGCGTTCTAGCAATTGAACCTGCATCTCTTAATGACAAAAGAGCGTCAAAGGTAGCCTTTACCACGTTATGTGGGTTAGATGAACCTTTCGATTTTGCTAACACATCATGTACGCCTAAACTCTCCAATACGGCACGCATCGCACCACCTGCAATTACACCAGTACCATTTGAAGCGGGACGTAAGAAAATACGCGCACCTCCAAATTTACCTAATTGCTCATGTGGTATAGTGTTCTTAACCAAGGGAATGCGAACCAAGTTTTTCTTAGCATCCTCGATTCCCTTCTGAATGGCCTCAGAAACTTCTTTACTTTTTCCTAAACCGTAGCCAGCAACCCCTTTCTCATCACCCACTACTACAATGGCTGAAAATCCGAATGTTCTACCACCTTTAGTTACTTTGGTAACCCTTTGAATACCCACTACCTTATCAGTTAGCTCCAAACCACTGGGCTTAACTCTTTGAATATTTTTGTGTCCTTTAATCATTAGGTATACCTTAAAATTTTAAACCACCTTCTCTAGCGCCATCCGCTAAAGCCTTAACACGCCCATGATACAAATATCCCCCTCTATCAAAAGAGCATACTTCTACTCCAACAGCAACAGCTTTTTTAGCTAGAGCTGCGCCAACTGCCTTGGCCACATCAGACTTTGTACCTTCCTTGATAACATCCTTTTCTAATGAAGAAGCTGCTGCCAAAGTTTTACCGCTCAAGTCATCAATTACTTGTGCGTAAATCTCTTTATTTGAACGAAATACCGCTAAACGTGGAGTTTCTGCTGTTCCGCTAACTTTTTTACGAATTCTACTACGAATTCTAGTTCTTCTTTGCGTCTTAGTTAGTGCCATTTCTTACTTATTTGCTAGCTGTTTTACCGGCTTTTCTGCGTATATATTCTCCTACATAACGTACACCTTTTCCTTTGTAAGGTTCGGGTTTACGTAAGGAACGAACTTTTGCGGCTACCATTCCTACCAGCTGCTTATCGAAGCTATTAAGAATCACAACAGGATTTTTACCTTTATTGGATACTGTAGTTAAACCTACCTCCTTTGGGATTTCAATCACAATATTGTGTGAATAACCTAAGGCTAAATCTAAAAGTTGACCTTGATTTGTAGCACGATAACCTACACCAACCAGTTCTAATTTCTTTTCAAAACCAGCCGATACTCCAATAACCATATTGTTTATTAAAGATCGGTATAAACCGTGATTAGCAAGTGTTTGCTTTTCCTCGTTTAAACGATTTAAAGTAATTACACTGCCATCAATTTCCACTTCGATTTGCTCAGAAATTTGTTGAGTTAACTCACCAAGTTTTCCTTTAACCGTTACCAAACCATTGTCAACGCTTACGCTAACTCCTGCTGGTATATTTATCGGGGATTTTCCTACTCGTGACATTGCTTAAATTTTAGTATATCTGGCAAAGTACTTCGCCACCTATATTTTCTTTTCGTGCCTGCTTATCTGTCATTACTCCTTTCGAAGTAGAAACAATCGCTACACCTAAACCGTTAATTACACGTGGTAGATCGTTTGCACCATGATACGACCTCAAACCTGGCTTACTAATACGTTTCAAAGAACGTATTGCCGCCTCATTGGTGATCTTATCATACTTTAAAGCAATCTTGATAATGCCCTGTGGGCCGTTCTCTACGACCTTGTGCTTCAGGATAAAACCCTGTTCCTCTAAGATGCGTGTAATTTCTAACTTCACATTGGAAGCAGGAATTTCTACCACCTTATGTCCAGCCATAAGAGCGTTACGAACTCTATTTAAAAAATCTGCTATCGGATCTGTAGTCATCGCTATAATATTATTACCAACTGGCTTTTTTAACTCCTGGGATCAAACCTTGATTCGCCATTTCTCTAAACGTTACACGCGAAAGACCGAACTGACGCATATAACCCCGTGGACGTCCAGTTATCTTACAACGGTTGTGCATGCGAACAGGCGAAGCATTCTTCGGCAATTTCTGAAGACCTTCATAATCACCAGCTGCTTTTAACGCCGCTCTTTTCTCTGCATACTTCGCCACAACCTTTTCCCTTTTACGCTCACGGGCTTTCATTGATTCTTTAGCCATATCTTATTTTTTAAAGGGTATACCAAATTTCGTTAACAAAGAAAGAGCTTCTTTATCAGTTCCAGCCGAAGTAACAAAAGTAATATCCATCCCTGTGATTCTATTCACTTTATCGATATTAATCTCCGGGAAAATAATCTGCTCCGTAATTCCTAATGTATAGTTTCCCCGACCATCAAAACCAGTGTTTTTAATTCCGTTGAAATCTCTGATACGCGGGAGAGAAGACCAGATAAATCTTTCTAGAAATTCATACATCTGTGTTCCCCTTAGGGTAACTTTTGCACCGATAGGCATTCCCTTTCTCAGCTTAAAGTTAGATATATCTTTCTTAGAATAAGTTGTAATTGCCTTTTGACCAGCAATCATTGTCATTTGCTCTACCGCCTGATCAACTAGTTTTTTATCACCAGTTGCTTCTCCAATACCTTGGGAAAGAACGATTTTCTTTAGAGCAGGTACCTCCATAATGTTCTTATAACCAAACTCTTCAGTTAGAGCTGGAATAATCTCAGTAGGGTACTTATCTTTTAGTTTTAGAGAAAAATCCATTACTTAATGATCTCTTGAGTTTTCTTAGAATACCTTACCAATCTTCCACTCTCGTCTAACTTACGACCCACACGAGTCGCTTCATTAGTACTTGGGTCAATTAGCATCAGCTTTGAAACATAGATAGCGGCTTCAGTTTCCACGATACCTCCTTGCGGATTATTAGCATCGGGTTTCTTGTGCTTTTTAACTACATTAATACCTTCAACGATAGCTTTTCTAGTTCTGGTAACCATTTCTAGTACCGTACCTTCTTTGCCCTTATCTTCTCCAGAAAGAACTTTAACCTTATCGCCTTTTTTAATATGAAACTTTTTCATTGCCTTAGTTTAAAGAACCTCAGGGGCCAGTGAAACAATCTTCATATACTGCTTATCCCTTAACTCACGAGCAACAGGGCCGAATACACGGGTACCTCTCATTTCGTTTTGTGGGTTTAACAATACACATGCATTATCATCGAAGCGGATGTATGAACCATCTGCACGACGAACTTCCTTACGAGTGCGAACTACTACTGCTTTCGAAACCTGTCCCTTCTTGACATTGCCAGAAGGAGTTGATTCCTTGATAGTAACTACGATACGATCTCCAACAGAGGCGTATCGACGTCCAGTTCCACCTAATACGCGAATAACTAATACTTCTTTTGCACCAGTATTATCCGCTACTTTTAGTCGTGATTCTTGTTGTACCATCGCTTACTTCGCTCTTTCAATGATTTCTACCAACCTCCAGTTCTTAGTCTTACTCAAAGGACGAGTCTCCATGATGCGCACGGTATCACCGATATTGCAGTCATTTTTCTCATCATGAGCGTGAAACTTTTTGGTAAGCTTTATAAACTTACCGTACATGGGGTGTTTTTGCTTTTTCTCAACTGCAACAACAATGGATTTATCCATTTTATTACTAGTTACTAAGCCGACGCGTTCTTTACGCAATTTCCTTTTGTGCTCCATCTTGAACAAACTTATTAAGATGCGCTTTCTAATACACGAGAACGAAGTTCCGTGCCTAGTCGTGCGATCAACTTTCTTTTTTGATTCAACTCTTGTGGATTTTCCAGAGGAGATATATGGTGAGCCATTCTAAGCTTATCATATGAAATTTTCTCCTCACTTAAACGATCACTAATTTCTTGTGTCGTCATTTCTCTAATAACTGATGCCTTCATTTTAGTTCTAATTAGGCACCGGTATAGTCCCGGCGAGTGATTATCTTACATTTAACTGGAAGCTTTTGCGCTGCTAAGCGTAATGCTTCTTTGGCAACTTCCTGACTTACTCCATCCATTTCGAATAAAATTCTGCCTGGACGAACCACTGCTACCCAGTGATCTAAAGCACCTTTACCTTTCCCCATCCTTACTTCGGCTGGTTTCTTGGTGATAGGTTTGTCTGGAA
>Ga0105055_10007722_pt1 | contig 14179 bp, 18 predicted proteins | sample BON03_FD_78090 | JGI IMG/M metagenome (GOLD analysis project Ga0105055, IMG submission 78090) | Freshwater microbial communities from Lake Bonney liftoff mats and glacier meltwater in Antarctica - BON-03 | ecosystem: Environmental > Aquatic > Freshwater > Ice > Glacier meltwater | place: Lake...
ACATTCCGCAACATCAGACAATGAAGAAAGGGCGCGGAGGGAAGGGGAGCGAGGCCTTGGGTTTTAGCCCTGAAAGGACTATTGCGACCCCCGGAGCTTGGACACGCCTTGACCGGGCTCCCCGCCTTGTCCTCCATGTCCAGGACTACGAAGTTTGTGTTTGTAGAGGGTAAATCGAGTGGGTTTAGGCCTTGCTTTCAGTGTTTCAGTGCGGAAACGAGGGAGAAACGCCAGCGCCAGCGCCCGGCGAAGCGTCGCACCATGGCTGCATCATCGCAAAAACTGGCGCAACGTGCAAGGCACCCCTATGGTCTCTAAAGCACCTCACCCCCTCTCAATCCACCCCCCCCTCGATGTACAGATAACCCAAGCCAGGTGTGGCGGCGCGCGTATCGTCGTCGGCGCTGCTTTCTCCAGCTTCTGAATGTAAGTTGGTCGCTTTGCTTGCTTGCATGCACCCGCTCCTCCCTAAAATTTGAGCTCTCTGACCCATACCCCAATAATCCCCGCAACCCACGCACAGATGCCGTCCCCACGCCACGCCACGGCCACAGCAGCAGCCATATCACAAAAAGCCAAGCGACGCCATCACCAAGTCCCCGCCGCGCCGACTGCTGCTGGGGGAGCCGCTGCTTCGGCCTCCTCCGCCGTGGCACGTGCAGCGTCTTCCTCGTCTTCCAGCAGCTCCAGCGCCGCCTCGTCTGCAGCTACTGGTCGTCGCTCCACCTCGAGCTATGAAGCCACCATGTTGGCCGCTGCAGCAGCCCGTCGCCCTTCCGCCACGGCAGCCTCGTCCGCCGCCGCTGCTTCTGCCGCGTCCTCCTCTTGGTCCTCTGCTTCCGCTGCCGCCGCACGCCAAGCCCCAGCGGCAGGCTACATTGACCTGACCAACGAGCTGAGCGATGAGGAGGAGGAGGAGGGGGAGGACGATGACGACGAGGTGGAGTTTATGGGCATTACACATGGGACAAGCCGTCCTATCCGGCCCTCGGACATCCTGTTACGCGGCCTCTTCCCCCCACCCCCCATCCGTCACCGGGCGGGAGGAGGTGGTGGAGGAGGAGGACGAGGAGGAGGGGGTGGTGGTGGTGGCCTTCCTCATGACCTGATGTTCCCGGAGGGTCTGGCCCCGCTATTTTCGCATGCGAACAACCTGATTCGTCTCATCCTCTCGCATCGACCCTTGCCTGTCGTGAACCGAGGGGCCACCAACGCCCAAATTGCCCGCCTCCCCACCCACACCCTCCCGCGCACCAGCATCACCAGCAGCAGCAACAAGGGTAAGGGGAAGGGGAAGGGGAAGAAGCGCAAGGCTCCGGGGGACGTGCCTGTGCCTGCCAATGCCAAGTCGGAGGGCGGCGGCGCTGAGGCGGTGGCAGCTGCAGCTGCTGGTGGTGGTGCGGCAGCAGCAGCAGCTTTGGGGGACGACGACCAGAATTTGAAGATGCCGGCTGGCAGCTGCGCGGCGGCGGAGGAGGGGGAGGGGGAGTTGGGCGCGTGCACTATTTGCATGGAGGACTACAAGGGCGGGGAGAAGCTCTGCACGTTGCCCTGCTCGCACGTCTACCACTTCAAGGTAGGAAAACCGAAGGAGGGGATGAGGAGGGGATGGGGTACGGAAGAAAGAAACGTTCATCAATTTAATAAAGCCTTCATTAACTCACATATCTCTTATATCCTTCCCTTATTTTCCACCACACAGTGCTGCAAGAGGTGGTTGAAAACCAACAACATCTGCTGCATCTGCCGGGCGCCCATCGACGGCGGCTCTCCCTAAGCGCTAAGCGTAAGCAACGCCTAGCTGCAAAGGGACTTGTTGTGAATACAGAGACCAGCCCGACAAGCAACAAGGACGTGAGGAGGAGGAGGACAAGGGCGAGGATGAGGAGGTAGAGGAGAAGGAGGAAGTGCGCGAGGGAGGAGGAGAAGGAGGAGGAGAAGGAGGAAAGGACAACGTAGTGTAGAAAGATTAAAGCCACTTCAGCATAGAGACCGCGACCTTACAACAACAGTGCAGTGACAATTAAATGCGGAAGAAGAAGAATAGAAGAAAAACACGAGTGTGTGTAGCTATTTGGAGTGGAGTAGGGGAGGGTCTAATGGAGGGGTTGGGAGTACGGCGCATGACCAACGCTTGACTGGTCATGAAAAAAACAAGCTCGGTTTTTCTTTCTTGCTTGTTGTCGTTTCTATCATCCTTTTTGGCGTGGCAATGAGAGGAAGGGGACTGCATTTCTTGCAAAACCCTAAATGGGCCACGCCTCCCAAGCTCCCAAGCGAAGCATGAGGCTTTGAGCCACGCCCGCCCGCTCTCATCTCCCCGAGCGAGGAGCCAACAGCATGAAAAGGGCTTGGGCACGCTTGAGGCCGTGGACGTGGAGGGTGCCACCGGTCCCATGTCCATGCTATCATGCTCTTTCACACACAAGCTTGCGTTGGTCACGAGGAATGGACTGCCACGGGCGCGTCGTGTCCACGGTCACGAGCCGGCTGGCTGGAGAATGAATCGAAGCAAGAGAACGCAGGCATGCATGATGATCTCACGCCTCTCTCCCCTTTCCCCTACACAATGCATGCACACAACCCTACCCACAGGAACACAACAAACATGTTTGCCGCGCGTCGAGTCTTTGCGCGCTCGTCGGCGCTGCGGCCCGCCATGGCGGTCGCCACCAGGCCAGGCGTCCAGGTAAGAAGCAAAGAGGAGGAGGAGGAGGGAAGGGAGATGGAGGAGGCGCACCTGCACGCGCCATCGTTTGTCTGCGCCTTTGGTCCTCACCCACGTCCTTTCTCCCTCTCCCTACACTACCAGGCCCCGACTCAGGTCGTGCGGCGAACGATGGCTGGGCACGGGTCCGCTCCTCCGGCCACGGGGTGGGAGGGCGAGGTCCGCAAGGTGCTGAAGGAGGACTGGCAAGTGGTCTGCGGCATCATGGGTTTCTACACCACTCTCTACCTCATCTCCAAGCTCTTCACGGGCGGCGCCAAGGCCGTGCCTGAGGCCGGTACGTGTGTGGGGACGGATTTTGGGGGGGGGTTGGGAGGGTGTTTGCCTCTTTGTGTTTGTCTCCCCGACGGCCCTCATCACGTCTTTTTGTTTCCTCGACGGCTCTCCTTTGTCTTGTCTCTTCTTGTTTGTACGGGAAGATGCTTTATTTGCGACCTCACTTATTTGGCGTAGCTGATGTGTTGCATCGTACATTCCTGGTCCCTTGTCATCTTCTCCCTTCCCCAACATGATCTGACGCCCCTCCTCTCCTCCCGCTCTCCTTCCCCTTCTCCTTCACACGCACAGTGGCGGCTGCCCCCGCGGCGGCGAGCGCGAGCAGCGAGGTGGTGTCCATGGCTGACGACAAGTTTTCGGAGTACGTGTCCGTGCCTGAGAACATGCTCAAGTGGGAACAGAGCCTCAACGACCCCAAGGCGTACGAGTAAGGAGGAGGAGGACGAGGAAGGGAGGCAGGGAGGAAGGAGAGGAGAGGAGTTGAGGAGTAGAGAAAGTGGATGGAGAGGGAAAGGGCGAGGGGGAGCGGGAGGAGAGGCAGGTGTGTGGCTTTGGCTATGAGGTGTTGTGTGTGTCTCCCCCTAGTTTGATTGTATACACAGAGAGAGGTAGGACGGACGTTTGTAGGTCTGCGATTGGAAGAAGACACGAGAAAGAAGAAGAAGAAAAGAAAACAAGTGGATCAGAAAAGAGAGTTCTTTAATCTATCGTAAAAGAGAGGATGGCATATATCACACTCTCAGTCTTTTCACTTTCCTCCTCCGCCTGCCCCTTGATCGCAACACGCCAGCTCCTGCCCTCCCTCCCTCCCTCCCTCCCTCCCTCCTTCCACTAGGTGGCTGAGCCTCTTCTGCCGGGCGATGACCTGTGTTTCGCTGCCGTAGTGCGTCTAGGTTTTCTTTCCTCCTTCCCGCCCTTTCTCCTCAGCAGCTTCTTATGGAGGAGGAGGGCAGAAGGAGGACGTTGAGGAGGAGGAGGAGCAGAAGGAGGAGAGAGAAAGTATCAACACAAACAGCAAAGCCACCAGCACTAGCAGCAGCAGTAGCAGCGGTGCGAGGTAAGGGTTAGGACAGGGGGAAAAGGAGGACTTTGTGGAGGTGACCCTTCTCGTCTTTCTCTTTCTCGATGGAGGAACCGAGTCGGTGGGGAGCTAGGGAGGGCGAGAAGGATAGGGGATGCAGAAGGTGAAAAGGGCTTTTGAGTATCTAGACCGTCAGAAGAAAGTGGAAAGCAGTGAATTTTGTATTTAGAAAACAGAATCAAGTGTGTGAAATGGAAGGACTGCCCCCTTACATTGTGGAGGATAAAGGAAGAGAAGCGCCAATAGCAATGCAGAGCTTATCGCCATATAACTGACAACTACACGTATTCATTCAGCCTTCTAACTCTTGTTTGTGTAAATGTCTGTATGTATGTGCATAAGTCCTTTTATCCCCCCTCTTCCCTCCCCAAGCCACGAAAGTTTCGTGGTAAAAAAGGGGCAAGCAAGGCAGGAGGTTGGCGGCCATAAAACTGGGCAATTTCATTTATTTCTTTCCCTTTCGCTTCTCCCTATCTATTGACTGACTTTCGAATTGAATGACTCGCGGCCATTTTCTCGGCCTCTTAACTGTACCAATACTACTACTGCTACTACTGCTACTACTATTCTACTACAATTCTTCCCTTCCTCCTTCCCTCCCTCCCTCCCTTCCTCCCTTCCTCCATCCACCTAATATACAATACATTCCACTCCCTCCACCCACCCATCACCCACCACCTAAAGCTTCTTTAACCGCAAATAAGGATGCCCACACAACTTAAGCACATCCGGGCGATCCGCCTGGCTGTGGGTCAAACACGCCTTGACAAACTCCTTGGCATCCGGGGACACCAAAGGCTTCGGCGGAAAATTCACACGCGTCGCCCTCAACATCGTATTCTCATGCAACACCTTCTCCTGACTCTGCCCCTCCCCAAACGGCCGCGTCCCGAACAGCATCTGAAAGAAAATCACCCCCAACGCCCACACGTCCACCTTGCTCGAAATCCGCGGAGGGGTACTCCCCATCACAAAACACTCAGGTGGTAAATACCAATACGTCCCCGCCCCCTGCGAAGTCAGCTCCAACGAATGACCATCGCAGGAGTCATCCACAATCTTCGACAGGCCAAAATCAGTGATTTTCACGTCCCCTTGCTCGTCAAACAGAATGTTGCCCGGTTTCAGGTCATAGTGGATAATTCCTTGTCGCCGGTTAGCGCCTTCCCCCGAGGGAGTGTTCAGGTACCGGAGGCCGGAGAGGATTTGCATGGTGATGGCTCGGGCGTCGCGTTCGGGGATGGTTTTTTGGGTTTTCATCATGAAGTCCAGGTCGGTGCCTGTGGGAGGAGGGAGGGAGAGAGGGAAGGGAGGGAGGGAAGGAGGGATGAGCGATTCTAGATGGAGAGATGGACGTAGAGCAAAAGGAATAATAAATATTCATCGCCAAGCTCTTCCCTTCCCTTCACCTCCTTTTTCGTGTGTTTGTACTTACCCTTGCAATACTCCAAAACCGTAGCAAACGAAGAGGAATCTATCTCAAAGACGTCAAAGAGGCGGACGACGCGCGGGTGGACCATCTCCCGATGAATGGCATATTCCCGCGTGGCGTGCTTCATGTAGTTGTGCTTCTTCTCCTCCGTCCACGAGGAGTTGAGCTGGTGGATCTTGACCGCCACCTGTGCATAAGGATACGAAATACAGGAGGAGGAAAGGATGAAATGGTGAGAATAAAAATGAGCCAAAAATATGCGAATTTCTCGGCTTTATCTTCCCCCTCGTCTTTCTAATCTCATCTCTCTCAGCCGCGCCAGCCGCGCCCAGCCCCCCTTAATGAGACGTACCTCGCAATACTCCCTCAAATCAAACGCCTTCCAGACCTCACTAAACCCGCCCCGTCCCAACAAACTCAACAACAAATACCGGCCATTCATTACCGGCCTCCGACTAAACCGCGACCGATCCTCATGCTGCACCCGCCGTAGCTCCCGGACATACATCGATTTCTCCCTCTCCAGCGCCTTCCGTGCCTCCTGCACCGTCGCCTCGTCCTTCTTCAACTGCCCTAAATGCATGCGCACCCCCTCCTCTGCTTCCATCAGCTGCAGCTCGTCGAAGGGCTGCCCGTCCGCCGAGCCCTCCCCTCCTCCCCCTCCTCCACCTACAGCCCCAGAAATCATCATCTCTCCTGCTGGTGAAGCGGAGGACGAGGACGAGGAGGAGGAAGAGGAGGAGGAGGCGCCTGCTGCACAATTGGTGGCGGAGGAGGAGTTGAGGGTGGCGAGGGCCTTGCGGCTTTCTTTGGCGATTTGACGCTTGCGACGGTCGAGGTCTTCTTTGCGTTGGAGCAGTTCGGCGCTTTGTTTTTGGAGCTCCTGTGGTGTGGTTTGGGAGAGGAGGAGGAGAGGGTGTGTATATGTGTGTAGGTATGGAGGAATGTAAGTCTCGTATTATCTCTCTCTCGGTCCGTCTCTTCCGTTTCCCTTCTTTTTCCTCGCACCCAGCTAAGTAGCTACTAGACAAAGTCACAAGACAAAATCACACCAACCCCAGCAGCAGCAACAAAATGAACAAAGCGTACCTTATGCGCCGTCCCATCCTCCCAAATCTCCGTCATGCCATGCGGCCCGCTCCGGCTCGTGACAATCCGCCCCAGCCGGTGACTGTTCTTCCCCAGCAGCTCCCGCGTCTCCCGCTCCTGGTAGTAGATCAACTTCCGGATCACCTCTTCCATCGTGGCCGCTGTGAGAAAGGGAGGGAGGGAGGGAGGGAGGGAGGGCGGGGTTGTGAGATTCACTTATGCACGCGTCATAAATGGTAGGATGGAAAAATACTCTTTCATATCAGATAGCTCACTTCTTAGCCCTCTCTAACGGAAAACGAGACCGAAAATTATCAGTTTCCCTCCCTCCCCTCTTCCTCTCCAATTTTGCCCCACCTCCCTCCCCAACACACGACATACCTGCCCTCCGCTCCTTCTCCGCCGCTTGCTCCTTCTGCCGCCTCCCCTCATCCTGCGCCCTAATCAGCTCCTCGCGCAACCCCATAGACACAGCCTCCTGCTCCTCCTTCTCCCGCCGCACCCGTCCCAATTCCCCCATTGTCTCCTGCAGCTGCCTCTCCAAATCCTGCACCTGGACACGCAGCGCTTCTTGAGCAGCCGCACTACTGCCACCTCCTCCTCCTCCTCCTCCTCGACCCGCATCGCTCGCCGTCCTTTGCAATCCACTCCCTCCTCCTCCTCCCCCTCCCCCACCCCCAGCACTGCTGTTGTTACTATTGCTCCCTCCTCCCCCTCCTCCCCCCCCACCACCAGCGCCCGAAGGGGTGAAATAAGAGGCAATCGTCCGAATCTTCCCACCACCATCCCCAGCCATCCGACTGGGGGACATGCTCGGTGGTCGAATCCCTTCTTCAGTAGGATTCTTGTGTGGCGCAGGCATAGAAGAAGGATGTTGATTCTGAGGCGCCTCAATACTTAAGCTCGTCGTCCGAGGCCGTTTCCGCCCCCCAGCAGCAGCAGCAGCAGCAGCAGCGGCAACGGCAGCAGCAGCAACGGCAGCCGGAGTAGTGCTGGCGGTTGTCGAGCTCTTGGGAGAAAAGCTCGCAGGCAAGGGAGGGGCTCCAGCAGCAGCGGCAGCAGCAGCAGCAGCAGCAGCAGCAGCCGCTGAAGACCCTGATGGACGACTGTTCCCAACCACAGAAGCCCCCACCACGCCCGTAGGTGTGGTAACATGGGTAGGTTGTATCGAGGGGTGCAAGCTCTTGCCCTGTCCCTGCTGCCCGTGGCCCACCGCTGCAGCTGCTGCAGCCAAAGGAAGTTTGTCACAGGAATTGTCGCTTGCATTGGCAGCATCACCCGGGCTGTACAGTAACATATGCGCCGCCGTCGCCGCTTCCTTCTCTCGTGCCTTGGCGTTTGAGGAAGGTGGTAGTGGTGGTAAGGCCATTTGCGACTGGCGTTGCTGCTGCTGACCAGCGGCGGCGGCGGCGGCAACGGCAGCGGCTGCAGCGGTGGCGGCCGCGGCGATGGAGACCGGGGCTCGCTGCGAGGCCGAAGCAGGTTGGTAGAACTGCTCATTCCCCCCGCCACCCTGCTCCTCGCCGGCGTGGCTCCTAGAGTTGCTGTCAGTCATGTCCAAAACCGTAGGCTCGGCGGATTTTTGCCTGCCCAAGGAACCGGGGGAAAGGAAGGAGGAGGGCATGGGCGACGAGCCCCGTCCCATTCCTCCCCCGCCGCCGGCTTGGCCCTGGTGGTGCTGGTGTTTTTGGAAGGACGACGGGGAGCTGCTGGTACTGCGGCTGCCCGTCGACAAGCCATCTAGGCTACTGGGGGGTTGTCGAAAGAAGCGGGCCTCGAGCAGGGTCTTCTTCCGCTCCGACAGGTTTTCCAGGACGTCGTCCCCTCCCCCTCCTCCTCCGCCCTTGCCACTCATGATGCTGCCGCTCCGCTAGGCCAAGCAGGCAACGAAGCAAGGACGATGACGGCGCTCTTCGGGCTCACGGCCTTCTTGTGGGGTGTGCTGTGTGTTGTGCGTGGATAGGATGGGATTCAGTGAGGAAATACGCAGGTGATGATGCTGAGGCTTTGGTGGGGCTTCGTTGAAGAGGGCCTTGGCGCCCTGCATCAGGCCAGCGTCAAGGGGCTCGTCTTGTACGTGTTCTCCCGTGGGTTAGCGTTGTGTGCGTGCCGTGGTGGTGGTCACTGCTACAGAAGGGCAGCATCGAATTTGGGTGGAAATTGGCGAGGCAGCGAACACAGAGAAAATCGCGAGCGCGCGCAACGGCAACCTCCCCCGCCTGCCTCCCCCCCCACACAAACATTTGGTCCCTTTGTTGATTGATTGAAAAGCAGCATTTTAAACATGAAACTCAAATTCGGAATTTGTTGTGGTGATACTTTTCTTTCCTTTTTTTGTGCCTTTTTCTCCTGAGCATTTACAAGTGGAAACGACGCCGGGTCGTGTCCATCTCCTTCCGCTTATGCAGCCATTCGTACTCCCCAAACTGGGTGTCAAACGTGCCTTCTTGCAACCACCGTAGCTTCAGGGTAAAACGCGGACCCAGCTCTTGAAGCCGGGCCCGAATGTTGCCAGCAGCCGGGAGGGCCGCGGCAACCGCACCCTTCCCTGACCCCTTCTTCTTCTTCCCCCCCACCGCAGCCGCCGCGGCCTTGGCGCCCTTCTTCTCGTCAAACATGTACCGGTGATGCCTCACAAACAGAAAATCACGCTGGTTGTGAAAGGTCACCACTTGGCGACCACGGAATTCGGGGGCGTGCGGGAAGAAGGAGCCGAGGAAGCGGCCGATGCGATGGCCCAGGCGAGTGTTGAAATTGTTGAGGATGAGTTCAGGGACGTGAGCGGTGGGCTGGCCGTGGTGTTGGATCTTGGCGCCCGGCACAACGTTGGAGACCTTGAAAAAGGCCGTGGGCCCGTGGGGGAGGTGGGAGACGAGGAGGCCGTTGCAGACTTTGGATTTCTCGCTGAGGATGAAGACGTGCGTGAATCCGCCTGCCTCGGCGTGCTTGCAAATGGACTTGACCTCAAAGCTTTTCCGGGGGTAGAAAAAGGCATTGGGGATCAATTGCATCAGGTCGCCGACAAAATGGAAGAGCTCACGGGAGGGGCGGGGACGGGTGGTGATGAGGATTTTGGCTGCTTGGTTGCCGGCGAAGTAGGCTTGGAATTCATCTTCCGCTTCGTCTGCCAGCACCTCTTCGTCCTCGGGTTGCACCACCGTCTCGTCCACTTCCCGCGTGTTGTCCAACGTGCGGGGGACCTGGAATAGGAAGGGGAGGGAGAAGGGGTGGTTGTGAAGTTTCTTTGTGTTGCGGGTGTGTGGGAGTGATTAAGGCTTTGCACTTATTTCGCTTTCCTGCCCCCCGGACAGATAGGTGGATTTTTGATAAATCAATGATTGTAAGCGCCTGGCTCTTCTTCCGAGGATGCAATGTCAAAAACACGCGCACAAGAAGCCCTTAGGCAATAAACAGAGCAGGCGCACACATAGATGGCCTGACACATACCCCCTCCACTTCCAAGCGCTCGCCCCGCCCCGCGCCGCGGCAAGGTGGATTTAAAAAAAAGGTGGGATATCCGTGCCGCCCCCAAATCAACCAATGGCACTTAGCCCACACACAAAGCTTGCTCTTTCCTCCCCCCCCTACACGCATGCATACCATCCCTAACCCTTTCCCCCTAATTCGTACCTGCTTGGGTGGAGCCTCCTCTCCCAGCTCCTGCGCCTCCTTTTGCCGCTTGGTGCGTTCCGTCTTCTTGTCCCTCTTCTTCTCGGCCTTGACCTTGGCGTAGACTTCCCGGCGCTTGGCCTTGTTCTTGATCGACGACACTTCCCGTTTCACCATGGTTTTACGCTTGGGGGTGGAAGAAGGCGCGCCAAATCTGATGAGGGCAAGAAGATACTCGGGACGCTCTGGTGGTGGGGAGGCTAGAAAGCGGTGGACGGGAGGGAGCAACACGAGGAGCCTGAGCCTGCAGATTTCCCTGTGGTGGGTAAATAGTAGGGTTAAATGTGAGTGGACTCATGTGCTAAAGGAGCTTCCGACGCCGCATATTGTGTGTGTGGGATCAGAGGGGTCTCCATCGCTCGGCCTCCGGTCATCTCAATCATCGCACTACTCCAGCCTCCAGCCGTTGGAGAGCACATGCGTTACCGGTTCGAGGCCCATGTTGCCCATGCCTCTCCTCTCCTTGCGCAACTCTCCTCTTCCTACACCTCATGGACCAACGGGAAGCGACATGCGGCAACCTAGACATGATAAAGCCTCTGGGTAACACTTTCTCGACCATATGATTATCTAATGCCACCCACACGCCCACAAGACAGGGACCAGGCGCTCACACGGAGAACGAGCCTGCCTACAACCCTTCGTTCTTCTCGTCCTTAGTTAACTCTCTCTCACGGCCCCCCAACGGCGTGTCCAGGACCCAGGACGGAGTAATGCCTCGTCGGCACCAGGAGGAGCACTACAGAGCACACCACTGAGACAGTACCCAGTGATTTGCGTGACACCCCGAAGCCAGCCATGCAGAGTCCTCTCAAAGACGAGCCGTCTTCGGCAAAGCCCTCCAGAAAGGAGGAGGGGAAACCAAGAACAGAACACGACGAGGTAGGGGCACGAGTGGCCCAGGCCTGGGGTGACACGGACACCACGTCTGTGACCAGCAGCATCTCTCAAGACCAGCACGAGCAGCAGCCTCTTTCCCCCCAACCGCAGCGGCCACCGGCCGACTCCTCCTCGACCTTATCATCGACCGATGGTGCCGCCCTCTCAACAGTACCTGTGCAGGAACCACCGCAACCGCCGCAGCAACAGCAGCGACAGGGACCGCGCATGTCCCTAGCCCGGATAGCATCCAGCGCAGCATCGTCAGCAGCACCCACGGGGCCAACGAAGCGCGAGAGCCTGCGGGCGTTTGGCCCCCTCCTACGGCGTGCCGAATCCATCAAACACGCTCCCTGGGCCATTGTCCTTAACAGCACCCGAGCCAGGGACAAGCGGTTGCTGGAGCAAGGCATCACCCGCTTTAATCAGAAGCCAGCGGCGGGTATTGAGCTTCTTATTTCTACTGGTGTCTTGCAACGGACCCCTGGGGAGGTGGCTAGGTTTTTGCGGCAGCACGCGGGGGAGCTGAGTAAGAAGCGGATTGGGGAGTATGTGGGTAGTCATGATCCGTTTGCCCACGAGGTGCTGCATCAGCTGCTGCAGGAGTACGATTTTCAGGGGATGGCGATTGATGAGGCGATGCGGGTAAGGAAGGGATGGAAGGAAGGGAGGGAGGGAGGGAGGGTGGGAAGGGTGGTTGCTCGTGTTAGCTTGTAAGCCTGAATGTGTCTCCTTTTCATATCCCATCTCTTCTTGCTCTTCAAATCCTGTTTTGTTTGTCTCCTCTCCTGACCGCTTCCCACCACATACACCCCTCGCTCCCTCGCGCCCTCGCTCCCTCGCTCCCCTCAGCTGTTCATCAACGATATCCGCATGCCCGGCGAGGCCCAAATGCTCGATCGGGTCCTCAATGCCTTCGCGCGTCGCTTCTTCGAGATCAATCGCACCCAGGGGGGATACGCTACAGAAGACACTGTGTACATCCTCTCCTTTTCCATTATGCTGCTGAACACCGACCTGCACAATCGCAATCTGCCGCAAAAGGAAAAAATGCGGTTGGAAGATTTTGTGAGGAATAATCGAGGGATTAATGGGGGGCAGGACTTGCCTAGGAAGTTGCTGACGGGGTTGTATCACTCGATTAAGCGGCATGAGATGAGGATGAAGGAGGGGGATATGTGGGAGTCGAATTCGTTGACCTTCATGGCGCCGCGGATTAGTGGGTGGTTGGAGAAGAAGGTGCAGGGCCAGTTGGGGATTAGCAGGTTTCATCGGTTTTGGTTCGTGTTGACGAATGGCTGCTTATTTTATTTCAAGGGGCCGGCGGATCAGGACCCGCGGTGTATTATTATCTTGGAGGCGGTTATGGTATGTATGGGGGGGAGGGAGGGAGGGAGGAGAGGGAGGGAGGGAGGGGGCAGGGAAAGGGGGGGGTGGATGTCTTGGTCTTCCTCCTTACTTTTCTCAGAGCGAACTTACATATCTTCCTCCCTCTCTTTCTTGGGCGTGGCTCCAACTTTACCTTTCGTCATCACAAGTAAGCTCATCATTCTTCCCCCCTTCTCCTTCCTCCCCTCCCTCCTTTGCAGGCAATCAAAGGCGCCTCCTCCACGGAAATCATCCTCTACAGCAACGGCGGCGGGAGCGGGGTCATCAAATCCGTCAAGATCTCCAAAAGCGACAAAACCACCACTCAAGGACAACACACCCGTTTCGTTCTTCGGGCCGACACTCGACAAGAACGCGATGATTGGGTCGAGGCCTTTCAAACCGAGACTGAACCCTTTCAACGACAGCATCGCCTCGGGAGCAGCACTGCATATGGTACCACCACCGTCCGAAGTGCCACTACTACCAACCCGACAAACAGCAGCAGCAGCAGCAGTAGTAGTAGTAGTAGCAGTAGTGCTGCCGCTGCAAAGACGGGTGGATTGAACCAGACGATTCGCAGCCCGCGGTCGGCGGGTGGGTTGCAGTTGCCGCAGGCGTACTCAGAATGTCTGACGGAGGGGTGGATGAGGAGAAGGGCGGATGCAAGTAGGGCGTGGCAACGACGGTATTTCATGCTGGTGACGATGGAAAAGACGAAGCATAGGCCGAGGCATGTGGAGCTGCATTGGTACACGACTTTGGAAATGGCTCAGAGTCAGATTGGCGTGCGGGGGTGTCAGGGGAGCGTGGGGCTCGATGATCCGACATTGGTTTTTCATGTGAAGACTTCGAGTGATGGGCTTGCGTATCGTTTGCCGGAACCGACAGCGACTGTGTTTGAGATGGAGACGATGGTGCATGGGAGTAAGGTGAAGGAGTTGATCTCGCCGGAGGATGAGGCGAGTTTAGGGGTGTGGTTGGAGGCGTTGCGGCCGTTTGTCACCATTCGGAGTGGTGCCAGCAATGGGAAGATTGTGAGTGGTGGGGCTGTGGTGAGCAGCAGTCCCGGACGGGCGTGATTTTCTCTCTTGAGTGTGTGTTGTGGGTTCTTGTGACCCACAGCAGCTAAGCTAATGCCCGGGAGGGCTGTTGTGTGTCGCTTTCTATATAATGTATGTATGATGTATGTTTGTGTGTGTGTCTGTCTGAGTACGTATTCATATGATGTGTAGAGAGAAAGATGTGCGCCTTTGAGTAGAGTGAGAAAATCGTGTGTGTGCATGGGGTATATCGTTGTGCACTGTTAATACAAATTCGATTCTATTTTCATGATAACTGGGTCTATTCTCTTGGGTGGGGTGTCTGTGGGGGGTGTACGGGGGCCTTTGAAAAGGGATGAACGGGACTGACTTGCCAGTAATGTATGAAACCAGTTTCAACAAATCAACCACAGACAAAATTGCAGATGATTCATCGCAGAGAAGAGAATATATGTCCTCCTTTCCCTTCCGGTGGGGAAAAAAGGAATGTTAAAGAGAGAGAGAGAAAATATTAGAGAGAGAGAGAGAGAATCCGAAAGAGAAGGAAAAGACTGAAACCAGTTTTAACAAATCAACCACAGACAAAATTGCAGATGATTCATCGCAGAGTAGAG
>Ga0105055_10007724_pt1 | contig 14178 bp, 9 predicted proteins | sample BON03_FD_78090 | JGI IMG/M metagenome (GOLD analysis project Ga0105055, IMG submission 78090) | Freshwater microbial communities from Lake Bonney liftoff mats and glacier meltwater in Antarctica - BON-03 | ecosystem: Environmental > Aquatic > Freshwater > Ice > Glacier meltwater | place: Lake...
ATGCTGAATGATTCTAATTATTTTGAAAGGATCAAAAGAATTTTTGAACCAGATCCTAACTTAGAAACTAACCGAAAAGTAGCTTGAAAAGTCCATTTTGGAACAAAAGAAAGAACCTTATGACTATCAACTGTTTAGCCCTATTTATAGGCACTCAAAAAAAATCTAAATCTCAATGTTTTTGAATTCTTTGGAGGTGCGAAACTTGAGTAATAATGAATTAACTAAACTTTGTCAAAAGCGAATTTTACATTGCGCTAATAATATCATATTTTGTAATTATATGATGATTTCCATTTTCTAAATCGACCAAAACAGCTTGATTTTCTTTGTTGATTAATTTAGAAACTTCATCTAATTTTGCCGATTTTTTTACAATAGGATATGGTTTTCCCATTATCGCTTTAATCGGTTTACCTGCAATATTTTTATCTTCAATAAAATTATGGAGCAAAACTGATTCGTCTATTGAACCTACAAATCCGTTTACATCTTTAATCGGAATTTGAGATATTTTAAACTCTCGCATTCTTTCAATTGCATGAGAAACTAACTCTTCTGTTTGTGCAGAAATCATTGGTTTATCTTCATGATGCTTAATTAAATCTGCTGCCGTTTTTACTTCAACTTCCAAGAAACCTCTGTTTCTCATCCAATCGTCATTAAACATTTTACCAACATATCTACTTCCGTGATCATGAAATAAAACAACAACAACATCATCTTTTGTAAAATGTTCTTTTAATTGCAATACTCCTTTTATTGCAGCTCCAGCGGAATTCCCTAAAAACATTCCTTCTTCTTTCGCTAATTTTTGTGTGTAAATCGCTGCATCTTTATCAGTCACTTTAGTGAACCCATCAATAACTCCGAAATTCACATTTAACGGTAAAATATCTTCGCCGATTCCTTCTGTGATGTATGGATAAATTTCGTTTTCATCAAAAACTCCAGTTTCGTGGTATTTTTTAAAAACAGATCCATACGTATCAATTCCCCAAATTTTAACAGTAGTTCCTGCCTCTCTTGCTTTCATTTTCAAATAACTTCCCACGCCAGAAATTGTTCCTCCTGTCCCTACTCCGACTACAAAATGTGTAATTTTCCCATCTGTTTGTTCCCAAATTTCTGGACCTGTACTTTTAAAATGCGCCTTACAATTACTCGGATTGTCATACTGATTTACATACCAAGAATTCGGAGTTTCTTCTCCCAAACGTTTAGAAACCGAATAATAAGAACGAGCATCTGTAGAATCTACATTTGTTGGGCAAACAATTACTTCTGCGCCAACAGCACGTAAAATGTCCATTTTTTCTTTCGATTGCTTGTCAGACATTACAAAAATACATTTATAGCCTTTTACAATTGCCGCCAAAGCCAAGCCCATACCCGTATTTCCAGAAGTTCCTTCAATGATTGTTCCGCCTGGTTTTAAGCGTCCATCTGCTTCTGCATCTGCAATCATTTGCACCGCCATTCTGTCTTTTACAGAATTTCCTGGATTAAAAGTTTCGTATTTAGACAATACCAAACACGGCAAATCTTTAGTTAAGACGTTCAATTTTACCATTGGCGTATTCCCAATCGTTTCTAATATATTCTTTGCGTAGTTCATGCTTTAATTTTCAGAAGCAAAGATAATTTATTTTTTGTGCGTTACCTAAAAAGGTTGCGCTGTAATTTATCTTGAGCGAAGTTGAAAGGTTACTCGCTTGTTGCCAAAAAGCGCCAAAGATCAAACATGCCATTCAATCGCTAAAGCAAGTGCAGAACAAATAATAAAACCCATTGTTGTCCGACAAAAGAATCAAGACCGTTTACTGAATCTAGTTCAGCACAAGTCACTTTTAGAATCAACCTGCTTGCCGGCAGGCAGGGAAACAAGACTTGATTCTAACTATTTGAAAAATAGAGATATTTTAAAATAGAAACTACATTTATTTGTTTATTACACCTCTTTTTAAAGTTAACTCCAAATTCAAGCTAACATTTAAAAACGGCGTTAAGCTTTGCTATTTATTGATGTTACTGAAATTGACTTGTGCTGAACTAGATTCAATAAATAGTTTTAATCGGACAACAATGAATAAAACCATAAAGATTAATCAAAACATTTTCGTTTAAATACCACTATTCATAGAAAACTAGAATGTCGATTAACTAACGTACTACTAAATTAAAACGGAATCTGCGTTAGGGATTGAAACGACATCCTTTTTGCATTTTCTGCAAAAAGATATAGTGTAAAGCCCGACCTTTTTAGGTAACGCCCACAAAATTCTTTTAAAACTAAAAATAATACTGCTTTTTTATCGGATTATATTTATATTTAATATTTCTTCTATAAATATATTTTATGAACTATACATTGCATCAGTTACTGATTTTTAAAAAAATTGCTGAATTAAAAAGTGTTACAAAAGCATCTGAACAATTATTTTTGACACAACCTGCCGTTTCAATTCAGTTAAAAAACTTTCAGGATCAATTTAAAATCCCTCTTTTTGAAATTGTTGGGCGTAAATTATACATTACAGAATTTGGAGAAGAAATTTCTGTTGCAGCATCAAAAATTTTAGATGAAGTTGAAGCAATAAATTACAAAGCGTCTATTTATGAGGGTAAAATTGCTGGAAAATTGAAAATCGCGATCGTTTCTACCGCAAATTATGCGATGCCGTACTTTTTAACTGGCTTTATAAATGACAATGAAAAGGTAGATTTAACGATAGATGTGACTAATAAAATGTCTGTAATTAGAAGTTTAGAAAATAATGATTGTGATTTTGCAATGGTATCTACCGTTCCAAAAAAATTAAATATTGAACGCGTTGAATTGATGAAAAATAAGCTCTTTTTAGTTGCTGGAAAAAATTTCCTGAAAAATAATGAAGCAATTACATTAAAAAATTTGAATAATTTATTATTCATTTTTAGAGAAAATGGTTCTGCTACTCGTTTGGCAATGGAAAGATATTTGGTAAAACACAAGATAGAAATCAATAAGAAGATGGAATTAACCTCTAACGAAGCGGTAAAGCAAGCCGTAATTGCTGGTTTGGGTGTTTCTATAATGCCATTAATCGGAATAAATGATGCGATTCAAAAAGGAGATTTAAAAATTGTAAACCTCAAAGATTTACCGATGGAAACAAATTGGAATCTAATTTGGTTGAAATCTAAAAATTTATCGAGTGTTGCAAAGGCTTTTAAAAAACATATTATAGAAAATAAAGAATCGATAATTGAGAATCAGTTTTCTTATTTAGCTGATTACAATTAAAACTTAAGCGAATTTTATCGATTTTGAAGGTTGAATTTTGGTAATAATAAAAGACGGAATTAACAACATCAAAAAACAAAGAATTAAAGTTCCTACATTCAGAATTAAAATATGCCAAAAATCGATATTTACTGGCATCACATTTACATAATACGTTTCTGGATCAAGAGTTATAATTCCGAAATAATCTTGCGTAAATAAAATGGCTAATCCGATTAGATTTCCCCAAAAGAGACCTTTTAAAATTAAATAAGATGCATTGTAGAGAAATATTTTACGAATACTCCAATTATTACTTCCTAATCCTTTTAAAATTCCAATCATTGGAATTCGTTCTAAAATCAAGACTAATAAAGCAGTTATCATATTAATTCCTGCAACTAAAATCATAATTGCAATAATAAACCACACATTATTATCCGCTAATTTAATCCATTCAAAAACATTGGGATACAATTCTAAAATAGTTCTACTATTTAATGCCGATGGAATATTTTGATATACTTCTTCTCCTTTTGCTTCTATTTTATTAAAATCATCTATTAAAATTTCGAATCCGCCAACTTGATTTCCTGTCCAATTGTTTAAGCGTTGCGTTTCGCGAATATCACCAATCATCATATTTTTATCGAATTCTGAAAAACCCGAATCATAAATTCCGCTGATATAATATTTACTTTGAGAAGGCAAACTTTTATTTTCTTTTCTAAAAAAAGCGACTAAAATAGTATCGTTGAGCTTTAAATTTAAACGATTTATCATCGTTTTTGATAACAAAATATCTTTGTTTCTTGGTTGCTTAAAATCGGGTAACTTCCCTTCTATTATATATTCTTGAAAAAAAGTCCAATCATAATCAGATGAAACCCCTTTAAAAACAATTCCTTCAAAATCATTTTCTGTTCTTATTAAGCCTGCTTTATTGGCGAAAATTTGAACATTTTTGATTCCAGTAATCGTTTTAAATTCAGGATAAAAATCTTGATTTAAATCAATGGGAACTAGGGAAACATCAGAATTGTTATTATCATAATTTGATATTTGAATGTGTCCTTTAAAACCAGATATCTTATCACGCACTTTTTGCTGAAAACCAGATCCCGTTGCAACGGCAATCATCATAATTATAATCCCTAATGCAATTGCAGTGATTGCAATTTTTATTATTGGAGATGATATACTATTTTTATAGTCTTTACCCGCGATAATTCGTTTGGCGATAAATAACTCGAAATTCAAATTTTATGACATTTAAGTACTCCAAAAATACATATTTATTCTTGTTTGTACTGATGATTTTTCAACTAACTTCTTGTGCGCAAAATTCAAAAGTTCAAGATTCAAAACCAAAAAATCAAGATAATACTCAACCTTCGTATGAAGAAATTCTACCAATAAAAACAGGTGCAGATCAAACCGAATTGTATTTGGATTTGTTAAAAGGAAAAAATGTTGCTATAGTTGCGAATCAAACTTCTATACTTTCAATTTTACAACGTGCAGAAGTTGCACCAAATATTATGGGTTCAAAAACGGTAACTATACATTTGGTTGATTTTTTATATGAAAATAAAGAACTCAATATTAAAAAAGTTTTTGCACCAGAACATGGTTTTCGTGGAGAAGCAGATGCTGGCGAAACAATAAAAGATGGATTGGATAAAAAAACAAATCTACCTTTAATCTCTCTTTACGGAAATAATAAAAAACCAACTCCAGAACAATTAAAGAACATTGTTGTTGTTGTTTTCGATATTCAAGATGTTGGCGCACGTTTTTACACCTATATCTCTACCTTACATTATGTAATGGAAGCTTCTGCAGAGGCGGAAATTCCTGTAATTATTTTGGACAGACCAAACCCAAATGCTCATTATATTGATGGTCCGGTTTTAGAAATGGAACATACAAGTTTTGTGGGAATGCATCCTGTTCCTGTTGTTTACGGAATGACAATTGGCGAATATGGAAAAATGATAAATGGAAAAAAATGGTTAAAAAATAAAGTTCAATGTGATTTAACGGTTATTCCTCTAGCTAATTATACACATGATTCGGCGTATTCTTTACCTGTAAAACCATCTCCAAATTTACCGAATGATATTGCGATAAATTTATATCCAAGTTTGTGTTTTTTTGAAGGAACTAACGTTTCTGCAGGTAGAGGAACAGAAATGCAATTTCAAATTGTTGGAAGTCCGTTTCATAAATTAAAAAGACATTTATTTGAGTTTACTCCTCAACCAAATAAAGGAGCAAAAAATCCGAAGAACGAAGGAAAAATCTGTTATGGTTATGATTTAAGAGAAGAAAAAATGTTGAATAAAATTGAATTAAAATGGGTAATCGATTTTTACAAGGTCATAAAAACTACTCGAAAGAAAAAGAATTCTTCAATCCGTTTTTTACTAAATTAGCCGGCACAAAAAAACTCCAAAATCAAATTAAAAAAGGTTTATCTGAAGAAGAAATCAGGAAAACTTGGGTAAAAGATTTGGAGAGTTTTAAAAAAATAAGAAGCAATTATTTGATTTATAAATGAAAAAAATACAGTATTTAATTCTTGCACTAACATTATCTTTAGTTACAAACGGATTTTCACAAAACAAGTATCAGAAAGAAATAAAGAAAGCAACTATAACTGCTAAAAAATTTTTAAATAGTCAAAGAATTCCTGGAATGGCAATTTCTATCTCTAAAAATAATGAATTGATTTGGTCTCAAGGATTTGGATATGCAGATATTAAAAATAAGAAAAAAGTAATTTCAGATACTACTTTATTCAGAATTGCCAGTATTTCTAAAACATTTACAGCCGTTGCATTGGCAAAATTAGTTGATGAAAACAAAATGGATTTTGATGCTAGTTTGTATGAATATGTTCCTAATTTTCCAAAGAAAAAATATGATTTTACTATTCGTCAAACTGCTGCTCATTTAGCTGGAATTAGACATTATAATGGAAAAGAATTTTCATTGAATAAAAAAATGAGCATTGTAGAGGGTTTGGATGCTTTTAAAGATTCTCCACTACTTTTTGAACCTGGTACAAGATATTCATATAGCACTTATGGCTACAATCTTTTAAGTGTTGCGATACAAAATGCTTCAGAGATAAGTTATAATAATTACATGGAGCAAAACATTTTTAATCCTTTAAAAATGTCTAATACTCAATTAGATGCATCTAATAAAGAAATTAAAAACACCACAAAATTCTACTTAAAACGCAAAGAGAAAATTATATTTGCCACAACGGTGAGTAATGAATTTAAAGCTGCTGGTGGTGGATTTTTATCAACATCAGAAGATTTGATATTGTTTGGCAATGAATTTATTCACCCTACAATAATTTCAGAAAATTCATTGAGCGAATTAGTTACTCCATTAAAACCCATAATGGGGAAATCTAATAACTATGGAATAGGAATTAAAATATCAAAAACAAAAAAAAAGAATGTGAGATATAGCCATTCTGGTGGTGGAGTTGGTGCAACAACCTATTTATTAATCTACCCAGAAAAAGAAATAGTTATTACTATTTTAACGAATTTATCTGGCGTAAAAATGTTGAAATTCACAAGAGATTTAGAACGTATTTTTGTTGATTACTCAATTTAATTTCTCCAAAATAGTTAATTTACTAAATTCTTTAACTAGTCGTTTTAGTAACATAACAAAAAATTATTAAAATTAAATTGATCAGGGTTCGTCTGAATAAAAAATTCTGTATATCCTTTTTTAGTCATACTGACAAAAAATCTGCGAACATCTGCGAGATCGGCGGGAAATAAATAGAAGCTCAATGAAAAATTATCCCGCAGACCTGCCAGCCAGTAGGCTGGTTTGCGTAAAATAAAAACAAATATTTATTTTTTGTGATGAAATAAACATATTATTATAATGAAACAATTGACGGCGTTATGATTTTTTACGGACAATCAGTTTTAATTTAAAATCTTTTTACCTTTTTATTACCAACCAAAGGCAGCACTTTTTTAAGATTTTCTAAGATGTTATAAGCAGCAGGACAAATAGTAGTATTTGCAATAGTTAAATCTGTAATACCAATAAATTTTTTACGATTTGTATGCGGATATTCAGCACATGCTTTTGGACGAACATCATAAATTGTACAACTATTATCATTCAAATCTAAAAAACTACATGGCGCCGTTTTTAAAACCATAAAACTATCAGCATCTCTTTCTAAATAAGTATCAATAAAGTCAATTGCTTTCATTTTAAAATGTTTAGAAATTCGCTCAATATCTTTATCCGTAAAAATTGGACTCGTTGTTTTACAGCAGTTTCCACAATCTAAACAATCTGTTTTTTCAAATTCTTCATCATGCAATTCTTGCATGATATAATCTAGATTTTTTGGCGGTCTTTTCTTTAATCTCGCAAAATACACTTCGCTTTCTTTTTTTGCTTCTTGAGCTAATTTTGGGAGTTCTTCTAAACGTTTTTCCATGCGGCAAAAATACAATGATTTAATAGAGTTTTTAATTTAAAGCAATCAAAGTTTAAATAGTATTTAAGTTTAAAATAATATAAATACAGTCAACATATTGACTAAATTAATGTAAATACAGTCACTTTACTGACTGTATTAATGTAAATATAGTCACTTTAAAGGAAAAGTTGTATCTTTACAGAATGAAAACAGAAATAGAAAGAGCTGTAATCAAAGTAGTTAATAAAAAAGCCCAACCTAATAAAGTAATTTTATTAGTTGGCGCAAGGCGTGTTGGCAAAACAAATTTTATCAAAAAATATATTAGCACTTTTTCTTCAAACAAAGTTTTAAAACTAAACGGAGAAGATGTTGACGACGTAGAATTATTATCAAGAAGAAGTGTTGCTAATTACAGGCGTTTATTGAATGGTATTGATTTATTAGCAATAGATGAAGCACAACATATTTCTAATATTGGTTTAATATTAAAGTTAATTATTGATGAGATTGATGGTATAAAAATAATTGTTACAGGAGGTTCTATGTTCGATTTAAACAATCAATTAGGTGAACCTTTAGTTGGCAGAAAATATACCATATATATGTATCCTCTAAGTCAGATTGAATTTTCAAAATACGAAAAATATAAAGTAACCACAGAGAAATTAGAAGAAAGATTATTATTTGGTGGTTATCCAGAATTGATTCATTTAGATAGTTGGAAAGACAAACAAGATTATCTTCAAGAAATTATAAATGACTATTTACTAAAAGACATTTTGATTTTTCAAAATATAAAAAAAGCAGATAAAATTTACAACTTATTACGATTATTAGCTTTTCAAATTGGAAATGAAGTTTCTTTGAATGAATTAGGAAATCAGCTTCAAATTTCTAAAAACACAGTTGAAAATTATCTCGATTTATTAACCAAGGTATTTGTAGTTTTTAAGGTTGAAGGATTTAGTAAAAACTTGAGAAAAGAAGTTACAAAATCTAGCAAATGGTATTTTTATGATGTAGGAATTAGAAATGCTATTATAAAAAACTTCAACATTTTACAGAACAGAAATGATGTTGGTCAATTATGGGAAAATTATTTAATTGTAGAACGATTAAAAAAACAAGAATATCAAAGAATGATTCGCAATAATTATTTCTGGAGAACCTATGATCAACAAGAATTAGATTGGTTAGAAGAAAAAGCAGAACAATTATCTACGTTCAAATTCAAGTGGTTCGCAAATAAAAAAACGAAAGTTCCAACTGCCTTTGGAAAAGCTTATGAAGATGCAAGTTTTGAAGTTATAAATAGAGAGAATTATTTAGATTTTATTACTTAAAATTATGGAATTGATTAATTGTGAAAGGCTGAATCTTATAATTTTTTTAATGATATTTAACAGACCTCAAAGGTTTTAAAAACCTTTGAGGTCTTCTTTGCAAAAACAATATAAAAAACATTAATTTTGCAACCAATTTAACAAATTCATGAATATTCAAAACCGAATAGAATCCGCAATAAAAGAAGGATTTTTATCTCTATATAATATCAAACTTCCTACAGTAGAATTTCAAGCAACCAGAAAAGAATTTGAAGGCGATATTACGGTAGTTGTTTTCCCTATGTTGAGTTTCAAAAAAGGAAATCCCGTTGCTATTGGTGAAGATTTAGGAAAATATGTTGTTTCAACTATTCCTGAAATAACCAATTATAATGTGGTTAAAGGATTTCTGAATTTAGTTATTGATGACACTTTTTATCTTAATTTATTCAATTCTATTTTTTCTGATTCGAAATATGGATTTGCAACTCCGAAACCAAATGAAGATGCGGTAATGGTAGAATATTCTTCACCAAACACAAACAAACCTTTGCATTTGGGTCATGTTCGGAATAATTTGTTGGGGTATTCTGTTGCGGAAATCATAAAAGCATCTGGAAAAAAAGTATATAAAACGCAAATTATTAACGATCGCGGAATTCATATTTGCAAGTCGATGTTGGCTTGGCAAAAGTTCGGAAATGGAGAAACTCCAGAATCTACAGGCTTAAAAGGCGACAAATTGGTTGGTAATTATTATGTGAAGTTTGAACAAAAATTCCAAGAAGAATATTCAGTTTGGATTGGCTCTGAAAAGGGAAAAAAAGAATATGAAAAATACATCAAAACTTCGCTATCTGATAATTTTTCGGAGGAAGAAAATGAAAGTAAAGCTGTAGATTTTAACGATAATGATTCAGAAGATTTATTTAGTATCGTCGAAAATAAAAAGGATGAATTCAAACATAATTATAAAAATAAATATTTTTCTTCATACAGTAAATTAGGTATTGAAGCAAAACAAATGCTTCAAGATTGGGAAAATGGAAAACCTCAAGTCGTTGACTTGTGGAAAGAAATGAATCAATGGGTTTATGATGGATTTGAAGTAACTTACAAGAATTTAGGCGTCGATTTTGATACACTTTATTACGAAAGCAATACCTATTTATTAGGAAAAGATATTATTGAAGAAGGCATTAAAAAAGAAGTTTTTTACTCGAAAGAAGATGGTTCTGTTTGGTGTGATTTAACCGCGGACGGTTTAGATGAAAAATTGGTGTTACGTTCTGACGGAACAGCAGTTTATATGACACAAGATTTGGGAACTGCCGTGCAAAGAACTAAAGATTTTCCTGATGTTGGCGGAATGGTTTATACGGTTGGAAACGAACAGGATTATCATTTTAAAGTGTTGTTTTTAATTCTGAAAAAGCTAGGGTATTCTTGGGCAGAAAGTTTATATCATCTAAGTTACGGAATGGTAGATTTACCTTCTGGAAAAATGAAATCTCGAGAAGGAACTGTGGTTGACGCAGACGACTTGATTGATGAAATGACAACTACTGCTAGAGAAATTTCGCAAGAATTAGGGAAGTTAGATGGTTATTCTGACGAAGAAAAAGAAGAATTATACCAAATAATTGGTTTGGGAGCTTTAAAATATTTTGTTTTAAAAGTTGATCCTAAAAAACGAATTTTGTTCGACCCAAAATCTTCTGTAGATTTTCAAGGAAATACTGGGCCTTTTATTCAGTATACGTATGCTAGAATTCAGTCTATTTTAAGAAAAGCAGATTTTGATTTTTCAAAACCTGTTACTGAAATTGAATTGCATGAAAAAGAGAAAGAACTGATTAAGCAATTAGAATTGTTTCCAGAAATTATTCAGCAAGCAGCGGCAAATTATTCGCCGGCAGTTATTGCGAATTATACGTATGATTTGGTAAAAGAATTCAATTCTTTTTATCAGAATGTATCTATTTTAGGAGAAGAAGATGAGCAGAAAAAAATATTGAGAATCCAATTGTCACATAAAGTTAGCGAAGTTATAAAATCGGCATTTTCTTTATTGGGAATTGAGGTACCGGAGAGAATGTAAAAAAAAGCCCATCCCAACCTTCCCAAAGGGAAGGAGTTGATTTTGGGAATCCCATCCCAACCTTCCCAAAGGGAAGGAGTTGATTTTGGGAAATAAAAAATGAAATACGTTTTTGGTAAAAACGAAAAGTTTGTAAATTAGCACGCGTTAGGGATTGAAGTGACATCCTTTTTTGCTTTTCGCAAAAAAGATAGAACGGAAAGCCCGCTCGAACGCCCAAAAAATAGAAATTAAAAGATTAAAATACAATTATGAAATACGACATCATCATTATCGGAAGTGGACCTGGAGGATATGTAACGGGAATTAGAGCTTCTCAATTGGGCTTTAAAGTTGCGATTATAGAGAAAGAAAGTTTAGGCGGAATCTGTTTAAATTGGGGATGTATCCCAACAAAAGCATTGTTAAAATCGGCTCAAGTTTACGATTATTTAAAACATGTTGATGAATACGGATTAAAGGCAGAAGCGATTGATAAAGATTTTGGTGCTGTAATTAAAAGAAGTCGTGGTATTGCAGACGGAATGAGTAAAGGTGTTGCTTTTTTAATGAAGAAAAACAAAATCGACATTATTTACGGTTTCGGAAAAATAAAAACAGGTAAAAAAGTTGACGTTACCGCAGAAGATGGAACGGTAACAGAATACAGCGCAAACAATATTATTATTGCAACGGGTTCTCGTTCTAGAGAATTGCCTAATTTACCGCAAGATGGCGTTAAAGTAATTGAATATAGAAAAGCAATGACGTTGCCAAGTCAACCAAAATCTATGATTGTTGTGGGTTCTGGCGCAATTGGTGTTGAATTTGCACACTTTTATAATACAATGGGAACAGAAGTAACTATTGTAGAATATATGCCAAATTTAGTGCCTATTGAAGATATTGATATCTCTAAACAATTTGAGCGTTCTATTAAGAAAGCAGGAATTAAAGTAATGACAAATTCAGAGGTTTTATCTGTTGATACTTCTGGCGAAGGTGTTGTTGCAACTGTAAAAACGAAGAAAGGCGAAGAAAAATTAGAAGCAGACATTTTATTATCGGCAGTTGGTATTAAATCGAATATCGAAAACATTGGTTTGGAAGATGTTGGAATTATTGTTGATAGAGATAAAATTTTAGTGAATGATTTTTATCAAACAAATATTCCTGGTTATTATGCAATTGGTGATGTTGTTCCTGGACAAGCTTTAGCACATGTTGCTTCTGCAGAAGGTATTACTTGTGTTGAAAAATTAGCGGGTTTACATACAGAAAAAATTGATTATGGTAACGTTCCTGGTTGTACATATGCAACTCCAGAAATTGCCTCAGTTGGCATGACGGAAGCAAAAGCAAAAGAAGCTGGTTATGAATTAAAAGTTGGTAAATTCCCGTTTTCTGCATCAGGAAAAGCAAAAGCGGCTGGAACGCCAGACGGATTTGTAAAAGTAATTTTCGATGCAAAATATGGCGAATGGTTAGGTTGCCATATGATTGGTGCCGGCGTTACAGATATGATTGCAGAAGCTGTTTTGGGTAGAAAATTAGAAACTACTGGACATGATGTTTTAAAGACAATTCACCCGCATCCAACAATGAGTGAAGCGGTTATGGAAGCAGTTGCAGATGCTTATGGTGAAGTAATTCATTTGTAAAGAATCGCATTTTTTTCCGTAATTGTGAACGCAGTGAAGCAATCTTATTTTCGAAGTTGGGAATTAATTATTTTCCAAAATATAGCAATTAAAAATCTTAAATTTATTGTCTAGTCCTACGTAATCGATACAGATTAATAAAGGATTAAAATTAATAATTAAAACTGAACAATGACGTCATTGTTCAGTTTTTTTGATTTACCTTAAATCCGCAAGTTGACTTCAAATCTACAAAGTTCCTATAAAACATCATATTTTGAATTTATTTTGAAGGAAATTTGCATAAAAAAAATAAGATTTCTCTTTTCCAACTGCTTTTGAAATGACGTTTATTCTTGTTTGTTTCTAGAAATGCTGTTAATTAAATAAGACACTGATAAACAGGCTTTTGTGTTGTTTTAAATACTCTTACAAGGCATAGCTGTCCTATGTTCTTAAAAAAATGTTGTTTTTTAAATCGAAAGCTGTTCATAAGGCGCTTCACTGTAGAGTTTTAATACCCAATTTCTGCCTTGATATACCCATTTACCAGCCACGTTTATGAATCTAAAAACAAACCTTTTAAGACGAGTTGTTGGCGCAATATTTTCAAACACCTTTGAGACTAAACCAACAAAATAAGTGTAGAAATTTTTTATCAGTGCTGTAATAATCATAAAGGTATTGTTTTGATTTAGAAATGAAAAAGGCATTCGTTTCCAGCCAAAATCATTATTCATTACATCAAAAATCTTCTCGCTTGTTCCTCTATTATTGTAATATTCAATAATTTGTTTTTCTGTATTTTCCCAATCACTTGTAAGTATTGAACGGTATTTGAAAGTGTCCCCAGTAAAAGCATCAACTTGATTATTAGTTGTTTTTTCTCGCATAATTACCAAACGATAATTTTTATCTTCGTTAAATTGCTTAAACCGTATCGAAGCCACTTGATAGTTTTTGTAGTTTAACTCAATATCTATCCAGTCACTTATTTCTTGTATTTGTTCAAAAACAGCATCACTTTTATTGGCTCTTATGTAAAATAGTTTACTGTTTTTTGCAACGACCTCTATAATCTCTTTTGAATATGATCCTGCATCCATCCTTGAGCGATTTATAGTAATGCCTTGCGAGTTCAATAGACCATAGGCATTCTCAAGTGTTTGTGCTTGTTTAAATTTTACATTGGCATTTCCGTCTCGGTTCTCAATATAAACAATAGTATCGCCAATGGTTGCTATACCTGGGAAATAACCTTTGTTTTTTTTGTAGGTTCGTTTAGCATCATATTTTTTATTAGCTGTTATTTGATTGTCGTAATCAAAATCGTAGCTCTTATTTGATTCCAATTGTTTGGTTAAAAGTAAAGACTTAATATTGAG
>Ga0105055_10007725_pt1 | contig 14173 bp, 9 predicted proteins | sample BON03_FD_78090 | JGI IMG/M metagenome (GOLD analysis project Ga0105055, IMG submission 78090) | Freshwater microbial communities from Lake Bonney liftoff mats and glacier meltwater in Antarctica - BON-03 | ecosystem: Environmental > Aquatic > Freshwater > Ice > Glacier meltwater | place: Lake...
AGAAGCAAGCAATGTATTGTAGAAACCTGCTGCTTGCGTCATGTTGCGTGGAACGCAAATATGAATACCACGCAATGCGTTGATAATCATTCCCATTGGTGAGCCAGCGTGCCAAATTCCTTCCAGACGGTGGCCACGCGTTCGGATTATCAGCGGACATTTCTGACCGCCTTTTGTTCTGTATTGAAGCGAAGCAAGGTCATCGCTCAACGGTTGCAATCCATAAAGCAGGTAATCCAAATATTGAATCTCAGCAATCGGACGAAGCCCACGCAATGCCATTCCGATTCCTTGTCCCATAATGCTAGCTTCTCGAATTCCCACATCGAAAATGCGATTGATGCCATGCTTTTTCTGCAAACCTTCAAAGCCTTGGTTTACGCCTCCAATACTTCCAAGATCTTCGCCAAAAGCAACTACGTCTTCTCGTTCAGAAAATATCTTGTCGAAGTTGTTGAGCAATACTTCACGACCATCGATTAGCTTGGCATCGCTTGCATATTCCGGAGCAACTGCAGCAATCTTGGTCGCGCTGTTCGGTGTCTGACTTTCTAGGTATGAGTTGTAACGCTCACGGTTCAAAGCTTGCTGGTTTTTCAACCATTCAGCCAATTTGGCCGTGTTTACATCTTTGTTTCCACCCAGTTTTAGAAGTGCTTTTCGGGCTGTTCCAATCACTTCCTTTCTGCTTGGAGCAAAGCCACTATTCAATCCTTTTGCGAGTTCATTCAGACCAGCTGTTTCAAGCATAGGAATGAGTTCATCCCGCTCACTTTCAATTTCTGAAATAAACGCTTTCCACGCTTCATTTTTCTGCGTTTGGACATTTTTCTTGGATTCAGCTTCTATAGTATCGCATTCTTCTGAAGTCGCAATATCTTTATCAATGATGAACTCGCGAAGTTTCTTGATGCAGTCAAATTCTTCTTCCCAAGAAAGACGCTCTGCGCTTTTGTACCGTTCGTGCGAACCTGAGGTGGAGTGACCTTGCGGTTGCGTCACTTCCTCTACATGAATAAGCACAGGAACGTGTTCGACTCGGCAGACGGAAATCGCCTCTTCATACGTCTTTACCAAGTGCGCGTAATCCCAACCTTTTGTTTTGAAAATGCGCAGTCCAGTTTTGTCGTTGCCCTTCTCAAAACCACTTAGGGCTTCAGAAATACTGGCTTTAACTGTTTGAAATTCCTTCGGAACGGAAATACCATATCCATCATCCCAAATAGAAATAGCAAGCGGAACTTGCGTGACTGCAGCGGCATTCATCGTTTCCCAAAAATGGCCTTCTGATGTACTCGCATCGCCAATTGTTCCAAATGCAACCTCGTTTCCTTTGTTCGTAAATTGTGTCTGTGAAGGAAGGTTTTTGTTCTCGCGATAAACTTTTGAAGCATGAGCTAGACCCAACAAACGCGGAATCTGTCCCGCAGTAGGAGAGAGGTCAGAGGCACTATTCTTTTGCGCCATCAAATTTTTCCAAGAACCATCTTCGTTGATGGAACGTGTGGAGAAATGTCCGTTCATGGAGCGACCAGCCGAAGATGGATCGGCATCTAAACTTGGATGTGCGTAAAGTTGCGCGAAGAATTCCCGAACTGTGAGAAGGCCAGCAGCCATCATAAAGGTTTGATCGCGGTAATATCCCGAACGAAAATCGCCATTCTGGAAAACCTTTGCCATAGCAATCTGCGCCACTTCTTTACCGTCTCCGAAAATTCCGAATTTGGCCTTTCCCGTGAGAACTTCTTTCCGTCCGATTAAACTCGCTTGACGACTTTCATTTGCAAGGCGAAAATCATTGAGCACTTCTTGCTTGAACTCATCCTTGCTAAGAGCCTTTTTTGAACTTGTTTTTACGTTTTCTTCCGTCATATTCTACCGCCTTTTTACAGTTCGCGAATATACGGAAAAGGCCGCTGCGAACTTGTCGTAACGGCCTTCGCATGATTACTTCTGTGTTAGTTGGAAAGGCAAAACTTTACGTTCAAATCCATTATTCCAACAAGATTATCCAGGGTATGCAATGCTTACCGACCGCTGAATAGTTGGCGTAACCCAATAAGTTGCATTTACTACGCGCTTCAGTATAATCTCATTTGGATAAGTAAACGCCTCATCATCAGCAGAGGTTTCTTCTTCATTTTCAAGCTGTTGCTGAATCTTCTTGAGTTCTTGTTTCCGCTCTTCCATTTCTTTCTCCAAACGCTTTTGTTCCATTTCTAGGTCTAGCTGCTTGCCTTTGCTTTTGATCTTAATGGTCACATCATCCACATCTATATCTACATCGATATTGGAAGATTTCTTTGGTTGCGCTAATCCGTTGCAATCCACACACGCTAGACCTTTCGGTGTCATTATCCATCTTCTTTCGACCATGTCACCATCATAGGTGTTGGTTGTATTGTCGATGTGGTAGATGATGCGCATCATCTCATCCGAAAGGTAAATGGTGTAGCCAACAGGTATCAGGAGTTCAAGTTCCACATCTTGCGTTCTCCACAGTTCATCCTCAGGAATTTCGAAGTAGCTGTTGAACAGAATAGAGGTGTCGGTAGAGATGAATCCGTAGTCAATTTTACTCGCACGCTCCATTGCATCTTGCTTTTTCTTGGCGCGAGCCAAACGTTTTACAATCAGTTTTGGGCCTCCTGATTTTGCCATGTTGATGTTCAATTCTGGCTTTCCGTAAAGTTTATTGGAGTTGCCAGCGGCCAACAAATCCAAGTTGAAAATATTGGCCTCAACGTTCGGTTCATCATCTCCCAGTTCATGATTCAACGCCAGATGAATGGTTTGACTTGGGTCTGAATTGAGCTCAAGTTCAACTGTTTCGGTATCGTTTCCTTCACTCGAAAAATCACTCATAACAATCATGGCTAAGGAAAAGGATAGTACCAAACCAATTATCCATAGCGAAGTGAATGCGAGGCCAATTCCTTTTGGACGACTTCTAAAGTTTACCAAGAGACGCAATCCAATGTAGGCCAAAGCGAGTAGGGGAATGCCCCAAACAAGAATGCCAGCTACATAAATCCAAATCATCATACCCGTTCCACCCACAAGATTGTTGAGGATATCCTGCGCTTCAACTGTGCTCAGCATACCATCATTGGTAAAGCTGATGATGGCAGGGACTCCAAAAGGAATAGACATGAGTCCAACAAATCCGATTATGCCAGCCATGAGGAATGCGAAGCCGATTATTTTACCGAAGAATTTGATGAACATCATAAAGAGACTTCCAATCAGGGTAATCATTCGGTGAAAAAAGTTTCCCACTTTTCTGGCAGGGCCTGAATTCCCATTAAGATCATTCCACTTGTTTTTGACCGTTTCCAACTCTTCATTTACTCTCTTCTCAATGTTAGAGACGGTCACTGACTCCCCCCGCATTTGCAGCTTATCGGCAGTGGTTTTTGCTTCAGGCATTATTATCCAAAGGATTACATAAAGCATGAATCCTGATCCGAAAACGAAGATTGAAACCACCAAGGCTAATCGTAGCCATATCGGGTCCTCAATTCCTAGATAACTAGAAACGCCAGAACAAACTCCACCAACAACCTTGTTGTCTGGGTCACGGAAAAGTCGCTTCGATTCTGTATTCCGAGGTTGGCTCTTCTGTTCTGTCCAACTTGCGCTTTCTGGGTCGTCATCAATAAATGCCTCAGGCTGACCCATAATTAGAATCACTTGATTCACATCCTCAAGTGTTACCACTTGCTTCATGTCGCCAATGCGTTCGTGCAGCATTTCGGCCAATCGGGCTTCAATGTCGGCTATGATTTCGTCTTTTCCTTGCGAGTCTTTGAAATAGCTTCTGATTGTATTCAAATACGCATCCAGTTTGTCGAAAGCGTTTTCGTCAATATGGAAAACGTAGCCCGCAATATTGCTAGTTATCGTCTTATTCATTGGTTCTTGGTTTTAGAGGTGGTATGGTTTACTGATGTCACCAGTTCTTGCCAGGTAACATCCATTTCTTGTAGGAATTTTTGACCCATTTCAGTCAGTCCGTAGTATTTTCTCGGAGGTCCGCTGGTACTTTCTTCCCATCGGTAATTCAGCAGCCCGTCATTTTTGAGCCGCGTTAGAAGAGGGTAGAGCGTGCCTTCCACCACAATCAGCTTTGCATCCTTTAGCGTCTGCAAAATGTCTGAGGCATACACCTCGTCCTTACTGATAATGGAGAGAATGCAGTACTCGAGAACACCCTTTCTCATCTGCGATTTAACTCTCTCTATATTCATTTTCTCTCTCTTTAATTCGTTTCAATGCTTCTCGAATCGGAATTCGTAGTAGTAAACCACGTCATCCGTTTTGTTGTCGATGGTAATCAGTGCCAACCTATCAGCCAACAAGTTCTTCAACTCTTCGTGTGAATAGTCAGCTTCCAGAATCTGAAGTTTTCCATTCTCGTCTACTTTCAGGCTTACTCGAACCAATCCATTCTGGTTGATCTCCAGTGGAAGGTTGCGTTCAATTGCTGAAAGCGAGTGTTCAATTTTCTGTTTCACTTCGCTTTTCGAAGTTGGTGGCTCCCCATGAAAAAGTGTCGATAAAGCCAACGCTGCGGTAATGATTAATGTATTCATGTTATTCGTTTTATTTCTTTAAGATACCTTGTATTGCAAAGTACTGGGACAAATATATGTGATTAATATGGTACTATGCAAAGCCAAGTACCATATTATTTTGCAAGTAGTTGATAATCAGAGAGAATAATTTTCGTTGGGCGCTACCCCGATGAAAAATCGGGGTCGGGTCGTCCGCTATATCTTTTTTTCGTACCTCAAAAAAGGATGCCGCTACCACCCCTAGCGCGGTGCGGCCTAATGGCTTCAGAGTTACACCACATGCCGAGCAGATTTCTACCAATCTCATTCGATAAACGATAAATTCGCCTTATGGACCACAACAAGAAAGAAATCATCGCGCAGCTAGAAGCGCAGTCAAAAGCGCTACAGAGTTGGTTTCTCGACCAACCGATTGAGAAGATGGAATTTGCACCCGAAGGTGCTTGGACGGCAGGGCAGCATCTACTTCATCTCATCAAAAGCACCAAACCATTGGGAACAGGAATGGGCTATCCGCGATTGGTGCTACGATTGAAATTCGGTAAGGTCAAAAATCCAAGCCGTTCTTATGAAGGAACTGTCGCTTTCTATCAGGAAGCATTGGCCAAAGGCGGTCGCGCCATGGGGCAATACATTCCGCGCGAAGTGAAAAAAGAAGAGCGCGAAGAGATGGTGAATCGGTTCTATACTGAAATGAGCATACTCATCAACCATGTACAAAAATGGTCTGAAAAGAACCTAGACCAAACCGCTGTTCCACATCCACTTTTAGGAAACCTGACCATGCGCGAAATGCTCTATTTTACCATTTATCACACCGAACATCATTTAAAAGTATTGAAAGAACGATATTCGTAGCGTGAGATTGCGCTCCATCCTTTTCCTTTTATGTGCTGTGGTATTTTCAGGCTGTGCGCTAATGCGAGGAGTCTTTCTCGGTTATCCAGATCACAAAGACTTACACCGGTTTCCATCTTCCCAAATTGCCGCTGGTGAAGACTGTTTTCAGTTTCATCAAGAGGCAAACGCTCGTGTGAGAAATCTGAAAGTGACCGATTGGAGCAGTGGAAGTCCATATTTCGTAACGCTCCATAATTTGAACGAATCACGAACGGTTCGCAGTATGCTCATTATCCGAAACGACACACTACTGTACGATTTCTACGGACAGAACACTTCGGCAACAGATGTAAATGCGTCTTATTCCGTAGCTAAATCATTCACCTCGGCATTAATCGGCATTGCCATCTCAGAAGGCAAAATCAAAAGTGTACATGATAAGGTTGTCGATTACATTCCTGAATTGAAGGGAGTTCCCATGTCGGAGAAATTGGAAATTGAGCATTTGCTAAACATGACTTCTGGTTTCAAATTGAAGCTTATTACCGATGCGGAATTGTATTACGGAAATGATGTGATTCGCGTACTTAAAAGTGTAGAGTTTGAACACGAACCAGGAACGTATCAGGAATACATCAACTTGGATGTGCAAATTCTTGGATTGATTCTGCATCGTGCAACTGGCAAGAAACCATCAGAATATCTCAGCGATAAAATCTGGAAACCGATTGGAATGTGCTCGGACGCTATTTGGAGCACCGACAAGAAAGGGGAGGACAAAACCTTTTGCTGCATGGGTGCCACCGCGTTGGATTACGCCAAATTCGGACGGCTTTATCTCAACAATGGAAATTGGAATGGAAAGCAGATTGTCCCAAAGGATTGGGTAGAGAAATCTGTAAGTCGCGATACAACCAATGGAAGCAGCTTTGGCTACAACTATAACTGGCATATTGGCGAAAAGGCTTATGGAGATTACATGGCGGATGGCATGTACAAACAGCACATCTATGTTCATCCCGAAAAGAAGATTGTCATTGTGCTAATGTGCAATAAGGACAATGCACTTGCCGCTGAACGCGTGCGATGGCGGCATGTTTTTAGACAAATTGTAGATCAGCTCTAAAACTTCCTAAAAAACAAGAAGCCGCTCCACCTGTGACGGGCTTCTGCGGCTTCTCAAGCTTGTCCGCAGTTCACCATAAACCGAAGACGGTGTAAAGGTAGGACTTTGAGTGAGTAACTGGTTAGGGGATTAGCTGATTAGGACGGATTCATCCCGTTTTCGGGATGCTCCGTGATACGCATGGGCTGTACCCAAGAGCGATGGGCGATGCCCCACGCTAGTATATAACGCCCTTTCAGGGTAGTCCGTAAGTAGCCCCAACGAGGCATTAGCTTCTAACACGGGGTGTAAGCCCTGTGTTTCTGAGCCTAGCACTGAACCAAGCCCTGAAAGGGCGCAATACATAAGAAGAATATTGTTCTTTATTTCACGCCAAGGTGCAAAGGGACGGATTTTTCGGAATGGCACGCAGATGACACGGATAGCGCAGATAAACGCGGTGGAAAAAGGATTGATAATAGACAATTGGCGATATGCAATTTGATGGACGCTACGTTATGTTGCCCGGGATTGTTTAAAAATCAGTTGCACCTGTGCGCATGTGGCGTAAACTAATGGTGTTCTATTGCTCACAAGTGACGCTACGCTTAACACTTGCTTTAGCGAGGGGGAAGAACACTACAGTGTTTAAAACTAAAACCTGTTGTTAATTAATCGCCCCTTACCGATCATTTAACTCATTGATATTCAATGATTACTGTTGATGAAAAGACGTTTTAGAGCCACGTAAATTGCAAGGTTTTGGTTAAATTGTAATCAAAACCTTGCAATAAATGATAGGCAAATCTGAGAATCAAAATCAGCCTGAATTTTGTCCATTACACCTCATTCCTAAAAATGGCTAGCCGTATGAAACGACTTAAATCAAAAAGGCCGCCAGTAGAAAACACTACTTGGCGGCTCTCAATGACCTCGATTTAATGTTGAAGATGTTATTCGCTGATTACCAGTTTTTTATTTACGGAGTTACCGTTAACATTTATGTCGAGAAGATAAATACCTGCAGTCATCCCAACTTGCTCAGATTCGAATGTCCTATCGAAAATTCCAGCACCGCTGTTACCGTTGTAGAGATTAATAACCTGCCTACCTAAAAGGTCTCTTACGCTGATTTGTAGGTCTGCTTTTTCTAGCAGGTTAAATGTGAGTGAGAATTGACCATTGGTTGGATTAGGGAACAATCGTAACCCTTCTAATGCGGCAATTTCATTGACTCCAGTTAACGCTGAACCCTCAACATATTGAACACCCAGAACCATCATTTCGTCAGCCGAAGTTAATCCCCAAAGAACAGGGTCTGGGCCTTCTGTATTGGTAAATCCAGCTTCATGCACTATTCCTATCCTTGGGTCAATTTCAAATAGTTCATTATCCGGAAAATACCTGAACGTAACCTCTGGACCGGTTCGGTAATAACCAACATCAAATCCCAATTCATAGCTATAATCACCGTTGTAAATCATTTCACCTTTAGATCCGTCTGGATTGCGAACAAATGCATTGTAAGAGGATCCGTATTTGTGTGTGTGGGTATACAGATTCCAAATTTTCCATGTTTTGGTTGCATTTGGCTTATTTGCAATCTCGGTAAACAAGATTTCATCGGTGCTCTGCGGAATGGAAATATCCAATACAGGAAAGAGTGCAATTTGCATGTACTGATTAGTTGTTCCAGCATCTTGAGTGTATACATTCATGTAAAGGTCTGTAGATAGGATAGAATCCGGACTGGAGTTCTTGATGTGCAGGTTCATATCAAAGACCGTGTTCGCTGGCCAATAGTAGGCTGTTCCCTGTGGCAATAGGTAATTCCAAAGTCCGGGTCCGGTTGCAATTGGGTTCTTGATGTCTGCATGAGAATCTTGCGCTCCAAGCTCGTAGGCGTTTCTTAGCCCATCGTTGTAAGCCGTTTCTGCTCCTGGATTGAAGGAATAGATTACAAAATGATGTGTCTCTGAAGCTAGATAGGTTTCAATTTCGGTCACTTCAATCCCAGTTTCAATCTCAGGATCGAATTTCATGTAGTATTCATACTCGGTCAATGGTGGAACAAAAATGCGCCCCATGTACATCTGAAAGCCATCTTCTGGAGCTGGGGGTTCGTGATTAGCGTACGTATCGTCAATTCCTCCATCGCGGTAATAGGTATTCACCAAGGCTGTGTCAACTACGTTGCCTGTTTCGGGTGCCCCAAAAATGATCCATTGTCTAAAAAGTTCGATTTCGTTATCGTTCAAAACAGCACCACCTGAGGGCATGTGCGATCCTTCGTTTGGTTGCTGCAAGGCTAATACATCGCTTAACCCGTGGGCTATTTTTCTCAGAAGGAAACTTCGTGTTGGATAACCGGGTTTTATCAATTTATCGCCTTTACTAAGTGCCGTTGGATTGATAGGGTTCACGTTTACGAGTTCATTAAATACGTCAGACTCACTTCCAGTGACATCGAAGGTTGCCGTTGTACCATTGTGGCAGCCGTTTCCTCCACAACGGGTTTGAAGGATATTGTACACCATGGTAAAGCTTTCTTGAGCAGAAACAGTTCCTGCAAAACCGATTAGAAATAGTGTGGATAAAAGTTTGGACATGCGTTTTATTTTAGTTGTACGTTGGTAAATTTCTGTCACGAAAGTACGATGCACGCATTGTAAAGTCAATTTTTTCTTTCATTTGTATTGAGAAATCTAAATTTATAGGTTACTCAAAAATTTAATGTATTGCTCAGATTCATTTCTAACTCAAAAAAAAACAGATGAAACAAATTTTACTCGCAGCGTTGTTCTTAATTGCAAATGCCACTGGTTATTCTCAAACAGACACTGTATCTAACGGTGGTTTCGAAGACTGGGGTACAAATCCTTTCTATGATGAAGCTGATGACTGGACCACTCTTAACCCGCTGGCACAAATTTTTGGCGTTCAATTGGCTTTTCGCGCCACGGCATCGGATGAGTATCATTCTGGAGCAGCCGCCATGAAACTAGTAACATCTGACTTAACTGGTGTGGGCATTACGCCATCCGTACTGACCACTGGTTTGGTAAACACCGCTACTCAAAACATTGATGGTGGTAGCCCAATCGCTTCAAGACCAAGTAGTTTCGGTGGCTGGTTTCGATACGACCCTATCAATGGCGACACCGCTACTATCGGCCTCAGTTTAACAAGATGGGATGCGGTTAACGGAATAAGAGAGGTGGTTGCAAACGGTGGAGATAATCTGTTGACTACAAATGGTGTCTTTGTTGAATTGGATTTCCAAATGTACTACGATTCCAATTCAATACCTGATACTGCGCTTATCGTCATTGTTTCTGGTTCCAATTCCTCTCCACAGGAAGGTTCAACACTTTTTGTAGATGATTTGGTCTATAACTATCCAGCAGCAATTGAAAGTCCAGAATCGGTTGGTTTGAATATTTATCCGAATCCGGCAACAGACAGACTGATGATTTCATCTACTAATGGCTTCACTTTCAATACTGGAAGAATAATTGGTTTGGATGGAAGAATCATTCAGGAAATTACCTTGAATGCAGGTAATGCTACCGTAGATGTTGCCAAACTCAAGGCTGGTAGTTACATCGTTGAGCTTCGAGATACGGAAGGAACCATCGTCAGACAATCCTTTCTGAAGAACTAGGTCTCTGATTTGGAGATGCTAAAAGGCGCGGAAATTAAATTCTGCGCCTTTTTTGTTTTTTAAGCATAAAGCTCTTCCTGCTGCTCGGCCACGCGCTTATCAGAAATGTACTGGTCGTAGGTCATTAGCTTGTCTAAGTAGCCGTTTGGTCCAATCTCGATAATGCGGTTGGCAACGGTTTCTACAAACGTATGGTCATGCGATGTGAACAGCACTGTACCGTTGTAATCAACCAAACTGTTGTTAAATGCCTGAATGGATTCGAGATCAAGGTGGTTAGTCGGTTCGTCAATAATGAGTAGGTTAGCCTCGTTCAGCATCATCCGGCTAAGCATGCAACGCACCTTTTCGCCTCCAGAAAGCACACTTGCTGACTTGAAAACCTCTTCGCCCGTGAACAGCATTTTACCAAGGAATCCACGGATATAGATCTCGCTCTTGTCTTCAGAGAATTCTCTCAACCAATCAATAAGGTTCTCTTTGGTGTTGAAATAATGTCCGTTCTCGGTTGGTACGTAAGCAGTGGTGATGGTTTGTCCGTATTCAAAACTCCCCGCATCCGCTTCCATCTCACCCATTAGAATTTGAAAGAGGGTAGTGGTGGCCAAACCGCTCTTACTAATGAAGGCAATCTTATCCCCACGGTTTACTTCAAACGTAAGATTAGAGAACAACGATTTTCTGTTCAGGCTTTTGCTGATGGCATTCACACTCAGAATCTGATTTCCTGCATCGCGCGCTTGCTTGAAGATGATACCAGGATACTTACGTGATGATGCTTGAATCTCATCCACATTAATCTTCTCCAGCAACTTCTTACGGCTGGTTGCTTGCTTGCTTTTAGAGGCATTGGCACTAAAACGCTGTACAAATTCCTGCAACTCCTTCTTTCTGTCTTCGGCTTTCTTGTTGGTGCTCAGTTTCTGACGCAATGCCAATTGGCTCGATTCGTACCAGAACGAATAGTTACCCGTGTACACCTTAATCTTCTTAAAGTCGATATCGGCAATAGAAGTGCACACGGTATCCAAGAAGTGTCTATCGTGAGAAACAACGATAACCGTGTTTTCAAAATCCATCAGGAAATTCTCCAACCATTGCACCGTTTTAAGGTCAAGGTCGTTGGTTGGCTCATCCAAAATAAGCACATCTGGGTGTCCAAATAGTGCCTGCGCCAAAAGGATACGCACCTTCAAAGATCCTGGCATATCTTTCATCAGAGTACTCAGCTGATCTTCAGAAATACCAAGTCCGCTTAAAAGGGAAGAAGCATCCGATTCGGCATTCCAACCATTCATTCCAGCAAATTCTTCTTCCAATTCGGAAGCTTTGATGCCGTCTGCTTCCGAAAAATCGGGCTTGGCGTAGATATCGTTGCGTTGCTGAATGTTCTTCCAAAGCACGCTATGTCCCATCATCACCGTGTCAAGCACAGAAATCTCATTGTATTCCGAGTGATCCTGCTTCAAAACGGCCATTCGCTTTCCTGGCTCCAAGTGTACGGAACCAGAGTTTGCGCTTATCTCACCAGAAAGAATTTTCAGAAAGGTTGATTTACCAGCACCATTGGCACCGATAACGCCATAACAGTTGCCCTGTGTGAATTTAATGTTCACGTCATCAAAAAGCACACGTTTACCGTATTGAAGCGAAATATTCGAAGTTGAAAGCATAGATCTTGTTTTTCGGGGCGCGAAGGTAGAGATTAGTTGTAAGCTGATGGAAATAGCTTAGACCACAGTCCATCGTCCATAGACCATGGTCTGTGGTCAACCTATTTTAGGGACGGACAATTGTGTTCTTTCTCCTTTTTGGCACGGCTGTTGGAAAAGATTCTCCGAACCTGAAAAAAAGAAAGATTATGAAAAAGCTACTATTAGTACTCGCAATGTCAATCTGTGGAGCAACTGTTTTTGCTCAGGATGCAAAAATGGAAGAACCTAAAGTTGAAAACAAGCCCATAGCTACTAAAGGCAAACTGACTCATAAATTACAGATTGTTGCCGTACGGCCAGATAATCAAACGTCTACTACTGATAAACAAAAATTGGAAGATAAAAAAGTGACCGTTGCAAATGATGCGCTTATGAAAAGTGCGGTAGAGCAAAAGGCGACAATAAAATCAGAAGATAAGTAAAACCTACGATTGGTTAGAAAAGAAGCGATTCCTGAGTGTTCAGGAATCGCTTCTTTTTATTTAGGCGACATTGAAATTTTATCTCAGAATCACTCCTTCGTCAATCGTATGGCTGCAACTCGCTTACCATCCGCAGTTGCGTTGAGTAGGTATTGCCCGCTTGCCAACGAACTCAAATCCATAGACAATCTCATGTTTTCAAGTTCAACTGTCCTTGCAGGAATTACCAAACGGCCACTCAAATCGGAGACCGAAAATTCAACTCGTCCTGTTGCTGAACCTTTGTTTTCAATCAAAATATTTCCCGAAGTCGGATTTGGATGAACAATCAGACCTTCCAAAAGAGATGCCTCAGAAATTCCTGTGCAAAAATCAACTGCAATAGGCACTAAAGCTGTTGCCGGACATTCAACCACTTCGTAGTAGGTGTATTCGATAATGTGTTCACCAACTCCTGCCGTGGCTGGGTTAAACACCGCTCCTGTCATTCCCGGGCCGCTAAAAGTTCCTCCCGATGGGTCGCCAGTCAATGTAATGACGCCAGCATTATTACACAACAGATTTGAGGGTGTGGCAGCGGTTACTACTGGGGTGAAATAGACACTCACCATAATGTCATCCGTATCTGAACATCCTCCTGTATTAGTTCCTGTAACAGTGTAAGTAGTTGTTGAACTTGGGCTGAATGTGATTGTTCCTCCAGCAGCGGTTCCTCCAGAACCATCAATCCAAGAATAAGTTGAAGCTCCACCTGCTGTCAAAGTCACAGATTCTCCTTTGCAGATATTCACATCATCACCTGCAAAAACAGTTATTGAACCTGCTTCCAGCACTCGTGTTAACGTGGACTGACAACCTTGCTGATCGGTGGCGGTAACTGTATAAGACCCAGCAGCCAAATTGGAGGCAGTGGTTCCATTCTGAACTGGAGTTGAATTCCAAGAATAACTCACAGATCCAATATTTCCTGATGCAGCTACGGTAATCGAGCCTTCCTGTACGCCTCCGCAAACGCCCTGTATGTCGGTCACGTTAAGCAACAACTCACATGGAATGGCAGAACACGAAGGAACAGCGCTCAGACCGCTTATTTCAATTACACCTCCGTCACTATCGCTTACTCTTAATGGCCATGTGCCTGTGGGTGTTGCTGTGCTTCCAGTTGTAAAATCTGCCCATCCTGTTACCATAACCGAACAGCCTGGAGGAAAAGTACACGGAGGTATTGGAAAAATAACCTGACACGCACTGCAATCCTCTACCTGAGCTTGCTCGCTCCAAGTGTATGGCCCTGTTCCGCCAGTTACCGTCAGGTTTCCATTAATTTCTGAGCACACCGAAAGCGTGGCGCACGCACTTACGTTTACCGTAAGGGTGGTGCTATATCCGCAAATTAAAGTGTACGTTATGGTATGACTGCCTGCACCTGCAACAGCAGGACTGAAGGTGCCTGCGCTGGCATTGGTTATGCCCGCACCAGACCAAGTTCCTGTACTACTATTTGAACAGGTTGAGCCCACTCCGCCAACAGCGGTAAGGGTAAAAGGTGCATCAGTAACGCACTTAGTAGATACGGGATTCAAATCGGCAAAGCAACAGGCAGATGAAGCCACAATGCTCACATCATCTATAAAATAGTAGGCGTAAGGATTGGTAAATGTGCCGCCCGGATTGCTCACTATGGTGGTGTTGGCGTTATTAAAGAAGTTGCCAATCATAAAATACTGCTCTCCTCCAGTGGCCACGTAATTCCACTGTAAGCGTACCCAGTTCATGGTGTCGGTAATGGCGCTACAGCTGTAATTTAGCTGAGGAGTTACGTAGATGGCTGAATTGGTTTGGCCTGGGCA
>Ga0105055_10007728_pt1 | contig 14169 bp, 10 predicted proteins | sample BON03_FD_78090 | JGI IMG/M metagenome (GOLD analysis project Ga0105055, IMG submission 78090) | Freshwater microbial communities from Lake Bonney liftoff mats and glacier meltwater in Antarctica - BON-03 | ecosystem: Environmental > Aquatic > Freshwater > Ice > Glacier meltwater | place: Lake...
ATATAAGAGGTCATTTGAGGATCCAGATTACTCTGACCCATCTGTTGTTTGAAATTATTGGTGTTCTGCTCTACCTTTTCGTTGAATTCAAGGATAGAAATGGCATTGCCGTCAACTTCCCCAACTTCTGTTTGATTTCCCTGCATAAACGATCCGCCCATTTGTACCGCGTCGCTTACCAAAAATGCAACAATTGCAAAACCAATAGCCCCAACAATTATTATCCCTGCACGGTTCCGCAAAAAACTCATTATTCCCATATCCGTATTTTTTTTCTAATATAATTTTAAAAGAGGGCGCAAGATACAAATTTTGGAAAATAAACAATAGCTTAATTTGAGGATGAAATAAGAGAACTTGAAGCATAGGCTCCAATGGCTTTGACCGCGCCCATTTTTATCGAAATATTCAAAAAGAACATTAGTGATTTGTATATCAGTAGCTTATTTATACCCCTTATGCAAGATCAGAAAACTAGCCCTCTCCTCGCGCTTAAAAGGTATATCCCAGTTCCCCTGATAGCTGATCTTGGTTGGTAATAAGGTCTTATCTTCACCAAAATACCCGAGTTCGATATTCATCTGAACATCAAAATCAAAAGCCAGATTTCCATATTTCATATCCACATAACGTCCGAGAATCTGAAAATTACGCATATCGAAAATTGTAACCAGTTCCTTGATCATCATACCGCCTTCTGTCCAACCCGACAAATCCGGCTTGAGTGCAACCTTAAAACGATATACCGGGATAGAATCAAGATAAGTACCCCTGTAAAACGTATAATCGTAATACTGCCTCATATTTGGGGTAAATATCTGAGTTTTATTACCTATGAATGGCACTCCTTTTATTGGCCTTCCCGGACTGAAGATGAGGGTTTTTAGCTTGTCCTTGTAGGATTCGTTACTTTCACCTTTTGCTCCTGATATAGGCGCAGAGGGTACAAAATCAGAATTATAGGCATTCATGAAGATATAATCGAACATTTCTACCGTGTACAAAGAATATTTACCGTTTCGTTTGTAGACCTTACCCTCATCCCTTTTCTCAAGGATCTCCATTTTGTATGGACCGGTATTATTATGGTAGATCCTCCGATAGATTTTACCTTCAACAGCATTCTCTTTGTTATATGTAAAAATGCGATTCTCAGCGGCAAAGCTATATTTCTTCATATTACGAAAGGCCGCATAAAAACTGGTATCATTAATAATCTCATTAATGAACGTCTCAGCAGTAAGGCGTGTTGAGGTGATTGTGATAGCAGAATCGATGGTGACCGTAAGTACTGTATCAGGATTAAAACGTGGAATTTTCTGAGCCAAACCTATACTACATATACTCAACAGGCTCAGTAATAAATATATTTTCTTCATAGTAATTTCAAAAAAGCATCTACATCCCCAAGGGAATATATGGTATTAGTTACCTAACTGCTTTAAGGCAATATATGCCATCAGTCCGGTACTTAATTTCAGGGATTCTTCATCCACATCAAATGTTGGTGTATGGACAGACGATGTTATTCCACGCTCCTTATTCCCTGTACCTAATCTATAGAAACAAGCATCAGCAACCTGTGAATAATAAGCAAAATCTTCTGCTGCCATCCAGATATCCAAATCCAGAACGTTTTCTTTTCCTAAATAGTCTTCCGCAAAGGCACGAACTTCGGCAGTCAGTTTTTCTTCATTAATGAGAAATGGATACCCGCGAACAATATTAAAATCACAAGTTCCACCCATAGCTTCAGCAATACCTTCGGCCATTTTCTTCATTTTCTCATGAGCTCTGGCTCTCCAGTCTTCATCCATCGTCCGGAAAGTTCCTTCAAGGTAAACCTCATTCGGGATAACATTCGTTGCACCATTGGCAATAACCTTGCCGAAGGATAGTACAGATGGAATTTTGGGATCTGCCACACGGCTGATGATTTGTTGTAATGCAATAATAATATGTGACGTAATAAGCACCGGGTCAATATTTTGCTGAGGCTGCGCTCCCTGCCCACCCTTTCCATGCACTGTCACATAAATCTCGTCGGTGGAAGCCATATATTTGCCTGAGCGGAAACCTACCTGCCCTGCTTCGATCAAAGGCATTACATGCTGTCCGATTACTGCATCTGGTTTGGGATTTTCAAGAACACCCTCTTTAATCATCATATTTGCGCCTCCGGGTAATTTTTCTTCGGCAGGTTGAAAAATTAGTTTTATTGTTCCTCCGAACTCACTTTTTAATTCAGTAAGAATTTTTGCTGTTCCCAGCAGAGAAGAGGTATGTGCATCATGCCCGCAAGCATGCATCACACCGGGATTCTTTGATTTATAAGAAACCTCATTCGCCTCCACAATAGGTAGAGCATCCATATCAGCACGAAGAGCAACAACCCCATCTGAGGGCTTTTCTCCTTTGATGATGGCAACCAAACCTGTATTCGCCATTTTCTGATACTTAATTCCGAGTTCATCCAGCTTCTGCGATACATAAGCTGAAGTCTGATACTCATGGAATGAAAGTTCAGGATTAGCATGTAAATGTCGGCGGTTTTCAACCACATTCGCGTGGATTTCATTTGCAAGAAGGGTGATCTTATCTTTTAACATTACTTAAGAATTATCATTTCAGAAAAAATGAATAAAGAATTATAGTACTTCTTTAGTTCATTCATTAACTTTTCAGCTTCCAGACGCGTTCGGAAATCTCCAACCCTCAGCTTGTAATTTGGCTGGGTATAACTGATATAGGTATTGATACCGGGATATCGGGTTTTAAATTTTAATTGTTCGGAATAGGTCATCTGACGGTCTAAACCTGAAAAGACCTGCACCCTGAAACCTAATAAAGTCACATTATTACCGGAAACACCTGCCCTGTTCAGTTCTAGGCGACGGGCAATCAGACTGTCAATTTGCGGGTCTTTTGTAACCAGAACTGTACCCTTTTCCTGAGCCGCAAGCTGCTTGAAGCACATGATAAGAATAAATCCGATGAGGCTTTTCCAATGCATTCTTTTAATCGGCTCCTAATCCATGGCAGTTCTTATATTTCTTACCGCTTCCGCAAGGACAAGGATCATTCCTGCCTATCTTTTGTTCTACTCTGATCGGCTGAGTCTTTTGCAGTTCTCTGGTATCATCAACCGGTATCCCACCCGAAGATTGATTCAGTTCAGGCTTTGAAACCTTAAGTTTGCTCAGATCCTGACGCGGCTGAGGCCGTGCCTCACGTACCTGATCCGGATCCTGAGAAGGAATATTGCCCTTGAAAAGGAAGCTGACAATATCTTTATTTACCGTTGCAAGCATCTGTTTGAACATGTTAAATGCTTCCATTTTATACACAATCAATGGATCTTTCTGCTCATAAACCGCATTCTGTACTGATTGTTTCAATTCATCCATCTCTCGCAGGTGCTCTTTCCAAGCATCGTCAATAAGTGCCAAAACTACACTCTTTTCGAAGGCTTTAAATACCTCATAGCCTTTGCTTTCGACAGCTTTTTTTGAGGTTAGTTGCTACCTGAACTGAACGTATTCCATCCGAGAATGGAACAACAATATTCTCAATCTGATCACCGCGCTCTTTAAAAACATCTCTTAAAACCGGAAGCGTTTGGTTTGCAATGGCTTCAAGTTTACGATGATAGAAATCGTTGATCTTTTCAAAAACTTCGTCTGTAAGAGTATAAATATTACTTGCAGCAAATTGCTTTTCAGTAAGTTCAGGATCCACAGAGAAAATACGAATTACCTCCATTTGGAAGCCTTCAAAATTGCCTTGATCCTTATATTCAGATACCACATCTTCTACCACATCAAAAATGGTATTGTTTAGATCAACATCCAGGCGCTCTCCAAACAATGCATTCTTACGCTTTGCATAAACTACCGAACGTTGTGAGTTCATCACATCATCATACTCCAATAATCTCTTACGAACTCCGAAGTTATTTTCCTCTACCTTACGTTGTGCACGCTCAATAGATTTGGTAATCATTGAATGCTGAATAACTTCGCCTTCTTCAATTCCCATTCGCAACATGATATTGGATATCCGCTCAGAACCAAATAAACGCATTAAGTTATCCTCAAGAGATACAAAGAACTGACCGGAACCCGGATCGCCCTGACGACCTGCACGACCACGTAACTGCCTGTCGACACGACGTGACTCATGGCGCTCGGTACCCACAATTGCTAAACCTCCGGAATCTTTAACACCAGGGCCAAGCTTAATATCAGTACCACGACCTGCCATATTGGTTGCAATGGTAACTGTCCCTGCCTGTCCGGCTTCTGCAACGATATCCGCTTCCTTCTGATGAAGTTTAGCGTTCAAAACATTATGCTTTATGCCTCTTAATTTAAGCATCCTACTCAGTAATTCGGAAATCTCAACTGAGGTTGTACCAACAAGAACCGGCCGACCGGCTTCAGTCAACTTTGTAATTTCATCGGCAACAGCATTGTATTTCTCACGAACAGTACGGTAAACCATATCTTCATGATCCTTACGCTGAGCAGTAACATTGGTTGGGATCTCAACAACATCTAGTTTATAGATTTGCCAAAGCTCGCCAGCTTCTGTTACAGCAGTTCCGGTCATACCACATAATTTATGGTACATCCTGAAGAAGTTCTGAAGGGTTATGGTGGCATAGGTTTGGGTAGCATCCTCAACCTTAACATTCTCTTTAGCTTCGATCGCCTGATGTAATCCGTCAGAATAACGGCGACCATCCATGATACGACCTGTTTGCTCATCAACCAATTTAATTTTACCCTCATCGACGATATATTCTACATCAATCTCAAAGAGGGTGTAGGCCTTTAACAATTGATTTACAGAATGTATACGCTCAGATTTTATTGAGAAATCCCGCATCAAGGTATCTTTCTTCTCTATTTTTTCATCGGTAGAAAGTGCAGATTTTTCAAGATCAGCAATCTCTGTACCTACATCCGGCATCACAAAGAAGTGCTGATCTTCGCCTGCAGCGGTGATCAGTTCAATGCCTTTTTCAGTTAATTCAACCTGGTTATTTTTTTCATCAATCACAAAGAAAAGCTCGGCATCCGCCTTCGGCATTTCCTTGTTCTGATTTTCCATATGATAATTTTCTGACTTGGTTAGAATTTGTTTCATGCCAGACTCACTCAGAAATTTAATCAGTGCTTTGCTCTTTGGCAAACCACGGTAAGCCCTCAAAAGGGCTAAACCACCTTCTATCGGACCGGCATGTCCTTCATTAATCAGTTTTTTTGCTTCGTTTAAAACACTGTTAACAAAATTTTTCTGGGCAGTTACCAGTCGTTCAATACGGGGTTTCAGTTCGTAAAATTCATGCTCATCACCCCTTGGTATCGGACCTGAAATAATCAAAGGAGTTCTGGCGTCATCGATTAATACCGAGTCAACCTCATCAACCATTGCAAAATGCAACTTACGCTGAACCAGACTTTCCGGGTTCAGTGTCATATTGTCACGAAGGTAATCGAAACCAAATTCGTTATTAGTACCAAAAGTAATATCAGCCAAGTAGGCTTTGCGGCGTTCTTCAGAATTTGGCTGATGTTTATCGATACAATCAACGGTTAATCCGTGAAATTCAAATAGCGGTCCGTTCCATTCTGAGTCACGTCGCGCCAAGTAATCATTCACTGTTACGATATGAACACCCTGTCCGGATAATGCATTCAAATAAGCAGGCAATGTTCCAACAAGAGTTTTACCCTCTCCAGTTGCCATCTCGGCAATTTTACCCTGGTGAAGTACAATACCACCAATCAGCTGAACATCATAGTGGATCATGTTCCAAGTTACCTCAGTACCGGCAGCAAGCCAGGTGTTGTGGTAGATAGCCTTTTCGCCAAGGATCACTACATTCTTCTTGTAGGCTGCCAACTCTCTGTCGGCCTGGGTAGCAGTAACCTCGATAGTTGTATTCTCAGTGAAGCGCCGGGCAGTATCTTTCATAACCGCAAAAGCCTCAGGTAATATTTCCATCAAAACTTTCTCCAGTTCCTTATCGCGGTCTTTCTGCAACTTATCCAGCTGATCATACAGTGCAGTCTTTTCATTGATCGGCAGATCTTCAGATTCTGCCTTGGCCTTTACTGCGGCTATCTCTTTATCTATTTCTTCCAAAAATTCTTGAATACGGACCTTGAAATTTAAAGTTCTTTGCCTTAATTCATCATTACTCAGGGAATGTAATTTGGCATATTCCTCTTTAGTTTTTTCAACGAGTGGGTGAATCAGTTTTATATCACGGTTTGATTTGCTACCGAAAAGTTTACTTAAAAGTGCTAACATGTGTATATGAAATATTGAAAATCAATTGATACAACAATTAAGCCACTAGCTTTTTATAGTCAGTTTGGCATAATTCAGGGGGCAAAATTACGATTATTAATGAGAAATAAGGCCTTTTTGATTCTGTTTGAAGCCTGCCGTGTACCCATATTTTTTAATCAATTTGGATATTAATCAATTGCAAGGGACTTCAGCCCCTTGTTTAAAATGAAATATGAACTGGCTTTAGCCGAAATGGGAGTAAAATTTCGTTTTTTGGGCTTTAGCCAATTCAAAAAAGAAACAAAAAATAACAATCTACCTGATCACTTTGGTATTTCCGCCATTTGCGATGGCAATATCCATTGGCTTATTCGTCTTCCAAGAACCTACAGTAAAATCAGGAATCTTGACAGTCATTTGATTTGCAACAGACCATTCGCTTAGTGGCCCGATCGCACTCCATAATGCCGCATCATACACATCCTGATCAAGCGGAAGACCATTCCGCAGACAGTCAATTGTACGCCAATCCATTAAAAAATCACCGCCTCCATGAGCTCCTACCTGCTTTGCAATTTCACCCAGCTTTTTAACAATGTTAGGCTCATACTTCTTTTGCAATGCTTTGAATTCCTCATCTGTAATCCAGGTTTGAGCATCAGATCCTCTCCAGGTTTCGGGAGTTGCTGGCCGGGCAATAGAAACTTTTTCTACCGGAAACTGAATGGCGGTTGCTTTAGTTCCGCTAATAACTAATCCATCTGATTTAGGACGGGGTGAGGTAACATCATGCTGCAGCATAATAGTGCGACCCATATTGGTGCGTATGGTGGTGGTATTCATACTGCCTCTGAAAGGCTTATCGACAAATTGCTTATAAAAATCATCTTTATCTGCAAGCTTTTTGGCCAGGTTATTCATCATAAAATCATTTCCCGATACTGAAACTAGGTATTCAAATTTATCGCCTCTGTTAATATTCATTACCTGGGCAATCGGACCAAGGCCATGTGTAGGATAAAGATTACCATTTCTTCCAATATTCTCCTTTAAACGCCATTGGTTATAATATTTATCTTTTGAAAAATGACCATAGAGTAAATGATGAATATAAGCGCCTTCTCCGTGAATAATCTCTCCAAAAAATCCTTCACGTGCCAGATTCAACATCAATAGTTCATAAAAACCATAGCAGGCATTTTCCATCATCATGCAATGCATTTTGGTTCTTTCGGATGTCTCCACCAATTGCCAGCATTCCTCCACAGTTTTTGCTGCCGGCACTTCAACACAAACATGCTTACCTTGATTCATTGCGTAAACAGCCATTGGGGTATGCAGTTCCCATGGAGTTGCAATAAAAATCAGATCAATGTCTTTTCGCTCACATACCTTCTTCCAATCCTCTTTACCGGTATAGGTATCAGGCTTGAAGCCGGTCTTTTCAATCCTTTTTTTTGCTAAATCTAACCTGTCCTGACGCAAATCACACAACGCTTTTATATCAACCCCCTCCAGTATGCTTACCTGTCCAAGATGAGCCGGCCCTCTGTTACCCAAACCTATAAAACCAATCCTGACAACATCAAGCTTAGGCGCGGCATAGCCTGACATATTAAAATGCTGGATACGGGCTTCCTGCTCAGATACCGGTTTTCTATTATTTTGAGGTTCTGAAGCAATACCATTTATTACACCTGTGCCAGCTACAGTTAACCCAGCCATGCCGGTAAGTTTTAAAAAATCTCTTCGATTATTCTTCATAATTAAAACTGATTATTCCTTAGTTGAAAACTGTTTCTCCCTGCTTATTGAGACTAGTCCTTAATTTTGCGAACTCCGCCCGGTATTCGTTCAGGCTGTTGCCCATTATCTTCTCTCCAGACATGGTTACCGGATTGATAATTCTGATACTTTTACCGCTAAGTGCAGCAGCCAGTGAGACGTCTCCCCAGTTAAGAAATCCCGGAAGGTGAATTGCCATACTGAAAAAATCAAGAGAGCCTCCTTTATCAAACAAGTAGCTCAATGGCGCATCACGTAAAATTATATCATCAACGTTCCCTCCTGTCGCAGCTAGGAATAGAGCTGCAAGACCGGCTTCCTTATTTCCGTCAATGCTCAGCTTCTGAGCCTGATAATTTGACTTAAGGAAGTCACTTACAATATTTAGCTCCTTAACCCACTCACCCAAAATGGTCTTTCCAAGCCATAACTCAGAACGCGACAAGGTGTGCAGAACCATGCTTTTACTGTTTGCAATCTCCTTGGTGGAAGTGGTCTCACCGGTACCGGAGAGCTCAACAATCATAATTCCCTGGCCTTTTTTCTTCAATTCATTGATTAATTCGGCAGAAATTCCATTTTTGCCTACCGTATTGCTGATTATCATATATCCAAGAGAGGTGTTTTTTGGTGCGAAATGTAAGACCGGTATCAGTTTATTATCAGAAGTTTCTAAAGCAAAACGATCCCATCCATCAAGCTTGGCAAAGCTATGTGCTTTTTTAAGTTCTGATCGCTCATTTATACGCAAGATATTTCCCAATTCCTTTAGCTTCTGGGCCGCATCCATACTAGATGCGTTCAGAAAGTCAGCCCTTAATTCCTTTCCGCGATTCAAACAAAAATCTGCGGTTGTTTGTACTCCCGGATCACGTTTGCCGATTGGGTATACGAGTAATTTTTCATCAGGCAGTAGTTCAAAGGGAGATTCTTTTTTAGGCTTACCTGTTCCGATACCCTTCAAGTGAAGATCAAACCATCCCAGCATCGCTTCCCGGTTCTCGGGCCAATATCCATGCGTTTTATCAAATACCTGATAAGTGATGTTCTTTTCTACCCCTAACATTTTAAAAACCGGACTTGCATTGCTGACTGTACGCTGCATCTCAAAAGGTAAAAACGCAGGTGCCGAATCCTGCTTATGATTACACATCATGATAGCACGAGGGGCGACAAGCGCTATGATTCCTGCTTCTTCAGTGAAAGTCAATCCATCTGGTAGCAATTCACATATACAATTGGATCTCATCACATACGATTCAAAAGTTCCTACACTTACTACCGGAACAGCCGCCTTAATTCGTTCATCCATGGCAGCCAACCACATTGTTTGATTACCGCCACCACTCGCACCGGTTGCACCTATATTTTTAGGATCTACATAGAAAAGTGAGCTCAGTAAATCAACTCCTCGAATATTATCCGAAATCTGAAAGCCTGAAAGCGATTCGCCAACATTTAAAAGTGAAGCGCCAAGGCTTGCTCCATGATAGTCAAATGCACCATGCACCGTGGTTCTTTCCCCCGAACCCCATGGATCAATATTTAAACATACATAACCATCAAGAGCCAAACTATGTCCAATTTGCTGTGGACCATCAGTATCAAATTTACTTTTCCTCCAATGACCGGGCATATTAATCACAGCAGGGAAGGGCCCTTTGCCATCAGGTATATACAGATTAGCTGTTGCATATACTCCTGGCCTAGTTTGAAATGCAATATTCTTAATCCAATACCCTTTCATCTGAATTGAACCGGTTTCCTTAATATCCAAAGGCAGTTTATGATTTACGACAAGACCGGTTTTTTTTATAATGGTATTTCTGAGCTGGGTTTTGTATTTATCCCAATCTTGAACATTATTCGGTAATTGATGAGTTCCGAACTTTATAATAGCCTCATTCCTCAACCTACTCTCAAGCAGATCTGCATGGTTTTTTGTCAAAACATCGGGCAGACTGTCGGGAGCAAAATTATTTTTCCCTTTAAATTTTGAGGAATTAGAAAGGCCGGTAGAAAAAGCATTTACATTTCCGATTGAAAATAGTAAACAAAGTAATATCAGTTTTTTCATATCATTTATGATTATTAAACCGTGCATTTAAATATTTTAGTATCGATTGATAGGACTATCTACCTATTTTGAAAACAGCGGAAACAACTTTTCAGCATTAGTACGGTATATTTTATCAACTACCACCCGGGGGAGTTTTAATCCCTTGAATTCACCCTCAACCTTTGGAACACGCATGTTTTGGTCGGTAGTAAAAAACTTCCAGTGGCGCAACCAAACCTCATGAGCATGTTTTTTTATTCCCGCCGGATCTTTTATCCCATTGTTCACAATATCCATTGCAGAACTTCTCAAATCTGTACCATAAACAAGTCTGTCTTGATACTTTATAAAAAAATCATGCACTTTTTGCCACTCAGTTAAAGCTTGGTATTGCAAGTGCGAAACACGTTCTGCCATATCAACACTCATGTTAGGAAATTTATCTAAACGCTTTGCCAGTTCATCAACACTCCATTCCAAACTTCCCAAATGTGCCCCTATAAAAATCAGATCGGGATGTTTTTCAAGCATTCTGTCTCTTGCATTAATATAATCTTGGTACGATGGTCGTTCAGGATGTAAATACATGTGTTCTTCGGGATGGGCACGGGCATACTCTCTATTTCCATTTACAGTCATCTTTTCTAAAGGCAACCATGAATTTTTATGTTCTCCCAAATGGCCGATTAAAGGAATATTGTTCTTAGCCAGGTAATCTATAACCGGATCAAAACGAGGGTTATCAATCATGACCAGCTGATCATTTTTGTCCTTCAGAAAAAAACCAATGTTCTTCCAGACTTTTACCCCTACAGCCCCATTAGCTACAGATTTTTTTATATATTCTATTGCCTCTTCCTGCCAACCCTCATTATTGAAGTTATCAAGCGAAAAGGTAGTCACCCATGCATTACGGCCGGGAAAAGACTCCACCATTTCGATTGAAAATTTCTGCTGTTCTTCAATTGGTTTACCGCCCGACTTAAATACATTCAAATTGAGGAAACGGAAGTTATCTGCTTCGGCCTGTCTTATAAAAACTGTATCCCCGTAATTTTGAATATGCATATGAGCATCAATTTTACGTACAGACTGAAAATCTTCTACCGTATAATATTCGGGAATCGAATCCTGAACCCTAGAATCCGGACTATTAACATTCGTACAGGAATTTAATAAAAGCAGCAGAATAAGTAGGCCGGGGAATTTAAATCTTCTGAACATTTTCATTTGTGTAAGCCGATGGGTGTAATTCAAATTTTATTTTTATGAATTGCTCCCAAAGGGTTAAATTAGTATTTAAATTACAAAATCCCGCATGAGTTTTCGATTTGTTCATTTACCAATTCAACCTATCTTTACAGCATGAATATCCTCTTACTAGGTTCGGGTGGTCGCGAATGTGCCTTTGCATCCAAAATGGCAGAAAGCCGGCATTTGTCACAACTTTATATCGCACCCGGTAATGCAGGAACAATTGCCTATGGTAAGAATATAAACCTGAAACTAACTGATTTCGAAGGAATAGCGGCTTTTGTTCTGAAAAATAATATTGAGATGCTAGTCGTTGGCCCTGAAGAACCCTTAGTAAAAGGAATTCATGACTATTTTCTTGAGCGGAGCGATTTATCCCATATCCCAGTTATCGGTCCGCAAAAAGAAGGTGCTCAACTTGAGGGCAGCAAAGATTATTCGAAGCAGTTTATGATCAAGCATGGTATTCCTACTGCTGCATACAGATCATTTACCAAAGCGAGTCTTGAAGAAGGCTTAAAATATCTTGAAACTCAAAAACTTCCGATTGTTTTAAAAGCTGATGGATTAGCTGCCGGAAAAGGTGTTCTGATTTGTGAAAGTCTGGCAGATGCAAAAGCTGAATTAAAAGCTATGCTCGCCGATGCAAAATTCGGGGAAGCCAGCAGCACAGTGGTCATTGAAGAGTTTTTAAGCGGAATTGAGCTGTCTGTGTTTGTTTTAACAGACGGTAAATCTTATAAAATTCTGCCCGAAGCAAAGGATTACAAGCGAATCGGTGAAGATGATACCGGATTAAATACCGGCGGAATGGGTTCGATTTCTCCTGTTCCTTTTGCTGATAAAGCATTTATGCGCAAGGTAGAAGAGCGGATTATCATCCCAACGATAGAAGGATTAAAAAAAGACAATATCCCTTATAAGGGGTTTATCTTCATCGGTCTGATGGCTGAAAGTTCTGCAGATGGTAAGGAGCCTTTTGTGATCGAATACAATGTACGCATGGGAGATCCTGAAACCGAAAGTGTAATACCTAGGATTGAAAGTGACCTCATCGAACTATTCATGGGCGTGGCCGATGAAAATCTCTCAGAAAAAGAATTAAAAATTTCGCCCAAGTTTGCCGCTACAGTAATGATCGTGGCCGGGGGATATCCCGGAGAGTACTTTAAGGGAAAAGCTATTTCAGGAATAGAAAACCTGAGAAACTCTGTCGCTTTTCATGCCGGGACTGAACTTGATAACGGCGTGGTGAAAACCAATGGGGGTAGGGTAATAGCCATCACTTCCCTACAGGATAACCTGTTTGATGCAGTGCAAAACGCCACAGCAGATGCAGGTAGAATCTATTTTGATGGAAGGTATTATCGTCCAGATATCGGTGCTGATCTGATGTAGAATTCTAAATTTTATTTCTATTTAGGAAACAATTCGTTTAATCTTTCCATTAAATCAGTTCCACGAAGATCCCGACCAATGATTTTACCATTCGGGTCAAGTAAGAAATTTCTGGGAATACTACTGACTCTGTATAATGCTGCCGCTTCACTTCCCCAATATTTCAGATCAGAAACATGTTGCCAATTCAAATTATCTTCAGAGATTGCGGCAAGCCAGCTTTTTTTATCTCTATCGAGCGAAACACCGAAAACAGTGAAGCCCTTGTCTTTATACAAGTTGTATGCATTTACCACATTTGGGTTTTCCTGACGGCAGGGCCCGCACCAGGCAGCCCAGAAATCAAGCAGCACATATTTGCCTTTTAAAGAGGATAGCGGTATTGCTTTTCCGGAGGTATCCGACAATGCGAAATCTGGAGCAAGAGCACCCAAGGAGGTTTTCTTTTCCGAATCGATGTAATCCTTTACCAGTTTGGCAGTTAAACTGCTTTGTATCCCCAAACTGAGGCCACTCAACAGAGTATCGGCTTCAAAGAAATTAAAGTTGCTCCCGGCAATACTTGGAATCAACAAAAGGGATGCGAAGGCTGTAGGGTTTTGCTTTACAAAATCCCGTTGATAGTCCACCAATTCCCTGTTCACATCTCTGAATGGAATCCGAAACAAAGAAGCTATAGAATCAGGAGAAATCCCGGCCTGCGATTTCAGTTCAGCCTCCTTTCCAATTAGATTTAACTTTTCATAATAAGGTGCCTGCCCCAAACTTAATCGCTGCATATCTTCCTGGGCTTTTGAACCACTTATAAGTGCATCAGTTATTCCTTCTTTCATCAGAACAATGACATTACCACTGTCAAGAATAAACTGCTTCGACTCAGTAGGATCCTTCTTATAATCCTGGCTAAGCGAAAGAAAAACAGGAACAGGCTCGGTAAAAGCTCCCTTAATAATAAATTTACCCTCCAAAACATCCACTTTTTGAACCTTTGGCTTTACATTATTGAAAAAAGAACTTTCTGTAAAATACAATGCTTTTATCTCTGGGTTTGTGACAGTCCCGATGATGTTAAAGGAAGCTTGCTGGGCAAAACTGATCAGAGGACAAATTAGAAGTATTGAAAAATATAAATAGAATTTGGAAAATCTCATGTGATTTTAATGGTTAATCTTGCAAAATTAGATATTATTAAACGTTAAAATTAGGTATTATTGGATAGGGCAGTAATTTTATAATTTTCTTAAGATTAAATTGAAAATGTCTGAACTATGATTTTTATGATTAAATGATTAATCTGATAATAGCATGTTTAGAAATCACCCTAATCACAAAAATCAAATCAATCATAGTTCAGACAATTGAATGAGCAC
>Ga0105055_10007729_pt1 | contig 14169 bp, 18 predicted proteins | sample BON03_FD_78090 | JGI IMG/M metagenome (GOLD analysis project Ga0105055, IMG submission 78090) | Freshwater microbial communities from Lake Bonney liftoff mats and glacier meltwater in Antarctica - BON-03 | ecosystem: Environmental > Aquatic > Freshwater > Ice > Glacier meltwater | place: Lake...
CCCTCACCAAAATCAAACTCTACTCTGCGGTTATTCATGGGAAAACTCCTCGCAATTGCATTTGCCGCTTTTGGAGAGGAATTTTACTAAATAGTTCAATATATATGAAACACTACACTAGCGCGCCGGGTTCTTCTTCTGGCTGCGCAGGCCGAAACAGCTCGTGGTGCGCCAGCTTGCCGCCGACAAAGGTCGCGTCTACGCGCGACTCAGAGGCATCGCTCCATCTGAAAATTTCTGGCTGCGCATCTTTGGCGGTTTGCAGCGCGCCTAGGCTTTTGGTCATGGCCACCACATGCAACAGCGTCATGCCGGGCTTGAGTTTAGCGTTCAGCATGACGGCACTGTCAACATAACCAATCGGCCGGTTCGCTGCGCGTTTCAGCACGGCCATGGTGTGGGTGAAGTTGAGCAGCAACCAGAACACGACGATGCTGATAGCGCCCGCCACGCCCTGCCAGCCATACGAGCGATACGCCAGCGCTGTGCCCGCAACCAGTGCAACGGGAACAAGAATTTTTTGAACGTTCATAACGCTATTTTCGCAGCAAGCGCAGGCAGCGTTGATGCGGACAGTGCGTAACAGCCCTAAGGAGTCTATATGTGGGGCGTGGCTTGCTTGGGCTCGTTTTAGTGGATTTAGGTGTGCGAGTTGGTTTTTTTCGATACTGGGTGAAAATACCCTCAAACTCTTTGACTTTCGCCGAAGCCACCACTGCTCAATCACCGGAAACCCCATGAACCGCAACCTCTGGCTGCTGGCCCTCTGCCAAGGTCTTTTCCTCACCAACAACGTCACCTTCATCGCCATCAATGGACTGGTGGGCTGGAACCTGGCGCCGCTGGGCTGGATGGCGACCTTGCCGGTCATGGGTTATGTGGTGGGTGGTGCTCTGTCTACCGGGCTGGTGGCTCGCACCCAAAGCCGCTATGGACGCAAGACCTCGTTTCAGCTGGGGCTGGCTGTCGCCGTGGCCTCGGCCCTGCTTTGCGGTTATGCGGCCTACAGCAAAAACTTCTGGCTGCTGGTGGCTGCCACCGTGGTGGCTGGTTACTACAACGCCAATGCGCAGCTCTATCGTTTTGCGGCCGCCGAGCTGGCCGCGCCGGCGTTTCGGGAAAAAGCCATTTCACTGGTGATGGCGGGCGGACTGCTGGGTGCGGTGCTTGGCCCCTATCTGGCGACACGCACGCGCAGCCTGACGGAGGTGCCATTCGCTGGCGCCTACCTTGCGCTGGCTGGTGTTGCGCTGCTGGCCATGGCGCTGCTGGCCTTGATTGAATTTGCACCGGCCCCGTCTCGGGCGGTGGGCGTAGCCAGCAACACCGGCAGGCCGCTGATGGAGATCATGCGTCAGCCAGTCTTCATTGTGGCGGCTAGCGCGGGTGCTCTGAGCTTTGGCGTGATGAACCTGCTGATGGCAGCCACGCCGATTGCCATGCAGATCTGTAGCCTGCCTTTTTCCGATGCGGCCATCGTGCTGCAATGGCATGTGATTGGCATGTTTGCACCCGGCTTTTTTACCGGCCACCTGATCAAGCGCTTCGGCACGCTGCCGATCATGGGCGTGGGGCTGGCGCTCAACGTGCTGTGTGTGCTGATTGCGCTTTCAGGCGTCGAACTCCATCAGTTTCTGGTGGCGCTGTTTTTGCTCGGGGTGGGCTGGAATTTTCTGTTCACCGGCAGCACCACACTGGCGCTGACCGCCTACCGCCCCGAAGAAAAAGACAAGGCCCAGGGTGCGCTTAATTTTTGCATTTTTGCGATGCTGGCAGTGTCGTCACTGGCTTCTGGCGTGCTGGTCACAACGCAGGGCTGGGCGCTGTTAAACCTTGGTTCGTTGTTGCCGCTGGGGCTGACAGGCGCAGCGCTTTTATGGCTTGCGCTGAAGCAGCGGGGCGGACAAATTGCATAGGCTGTGGCCGAGCAGTATCAACGGGGTCGGCTGCTCAACCAGGCATACGGGCCATCACATGTGCCACCGCAGCGGTGAGCTTTTTGGCGTAGGGTACATGCAAAAACTCGTTCGGCCCGTGCGCGTTGCTCTTCGGGCCGAGCACGCCACAAACCATCATTTGCGCTTTCGGAAAGCCGGTACTCAGCATGTTCATCAGCGGGATCGTGCCGCCCTGGCCTATGGTGCCGCAGGGCGCACCGAAAAAGCTTTGTGACGCATCGTTGAGTGCGCTTTCAAACCACGGCACTGTGCCGGGCGCGTTCCAGCCGGTTGTGCCACCACCTTCAAAGGTCACTTTGGCCTGGTAAGGCGCGTTGTCTTCAAGCAGTTTTTTCAACTCCTGCACCGCCGCACCTGCATCCACCAACGGCGGAAAGCGCAGTGACAGCTTAAAGGCTGTGTAAGGCCGCAGCACATTGCCCGCGTCTTTAAATGCGGGAAAGCCTTCGGCACCCGTGACGCTTAAAGTTGGCCGCCAAGTGCGATTGAGCAATGCCTCGACTGGGTCGGTCGTCATCGGTAGCGTGAGAGCGCTGGAACCCTCGCAGTCGTAGTGCGCCCAGGGAAAGCGCTTGTACAACTGGTCACCCAAAACGGCTGCTGTTGCATGGGCTTGGCGCAATCGGTCGGAGGGTACTTCACAGTGAAAACTTTGCGGCAACAAACGGCCTGTTTTGCTGTCTTCCAGCCGGTCGAGCACCTGCCGCATGATGCGAAAGCTCGACGGCACCACGCCGCTGGCATCACCCGAATGCACGCCTTCGGTCAACACTTCGACCTTGAGCACACCGCCGCCCATGCCGCGCAGGCTGGTCGTCAGCCAAAGCTGGTCGTAGTTGCCAGCGCCCGAGTCAAGGCACACCACCAGCGCCACATCACCTAGCCGCTTTTTAAGCGCATTGACGTAAGGCAACAGATCGTAGGAGCCGCTTTCTTCGCAGGTTTCAATCAGGCCGACGATGCGCGGGTGCGGCACGCCCTGACTCTTGAGCGCCTGCACAGCGGCAATGCTGGCATAGACCGCGTAGCCATCGTCAGCACCGCCACGGCCGTACAACTTGCCGTCTTGGTACTTCGGAGTCCATGGGCCGAGGTCGCTGCGCCAGCCGTTGAACTCGGGCTGCTTGTCGAGGTGGCCGTACATCAATACCGTTTGTTTTGAGTCTGCACGGGTTGCAGGAATTTCAAAAAACAGCACCGGGGTGCGACCATCGAGTTTGATGATTTCCAGCGTCAATCCTTCGACCTTTTGCGCCTCAACCCACGCTGCCGCATTGCGCATCACGGTGGCTATATAGCCATGCGCCGCCCAGTCGGCATCAAAGCTCGGCGATTTGGCCGGGATGGCGATGTAGTCGCTCAGCTGCTTGACGATGTCGCCGTCCCACTGTGCGTCAATCTGCGTCTGGGCTGTAGCAGCATTCAAAATGCTGGCGGGAATTTCGCGGTGCAGGGGTGCGTTCATGGAGTTTCCTTCAAACTAATCATCGGATTGCCCTAAGTCTACGCCTGCGTCGCCATCGCGTCACCAAGGCGAATGCTGTGGCCCGCTGCCCACTCGGGGTTAAATTGCAGTGGCGCTACTTGAGATTCCGGAAACAGCATGACGACGGTGGAACCGAGCAAAAAACGGCCCATCTCAGCGCCTTTTTTCAGTGTTATAGCTGGTTGCGAGTCAGGATAGTCCCATATCCTTACCGCCTTGCCGCGCGGCGGATTGACCACGCCGTGCCACACGGTCGCCATGCTGCCGACGATGGTGGCCCCCACCAGAATCAAAACAAACGGGCCGCGTGCCGAATCGAACACACAGACCACGCGCTCGTTGCGCGCAAACAGGCCGGGCACGCCGCGCGCGGTCACGGGGTTGACCGAGAACAAATCGCCCGGCACATAAATCATGCGCGTCAAACGGCCATCACAAGGCATGTGAATGCGGTGGTAGTCGCGCGGGCTTAAATAAAGCGTGGCGAAGCTACCGTTTTCAAACTGCGCGGCCAGCGCTGCGTCACCGCCCACAACGGCGGTGGTTGAATAGCTGTGGCCCTTGGCCTGAAAGATCTGGTCACGTTCAATAGCGCCAAACTGGCTGATGGCACCATCAACCGGACAAACCAGGTCCGCACTTGCGATTGGCCGCGCGCCGGGTTTGAGCGCCCGCGTGAAAAACGCATTGAAGGTGGCGTAACTGGCGATGTCCGAATTGGCAGCTTCGCCCATGTTGACCCGGTACTTCGCCACAAAGCGGCGAATGATTTCAGTCGTGACCCAGCCACGCTCACGCGACGACACCCAGCCGGCGAAGGCTGTGAGGGCCTGTTGGGGTACAAGGTAATGCGGCAGTACGGCAAGGCGGTCAGAGTCAAACATCATGCAGGGATTTTAGGCGGGCATCAAGAGGGGAATAGCGCCAGATTAATTCGCCAGCCCTGAAAAAGAAACAACCACCGGCTCGTCGGCGCTCAAGTCAATCCTCGCTGAAACTTAAACACCGCCCGACCCGCCAACGCATTCGGCCAGAAGCGAATCTCTTTGCCGTCCTGCAGGCCAAACTGATCGAGTATTTGCAGCTGGTTTTGCAAGGCCAGTGCCTCAAAATCTTGCATCGTTCCGACGCGGATATTGGGTGTGTCGTACCACTGGTACGGCAGCACCTTGGTCACTGGCATACGGCCGCGCAGCACGGCAAGCCGATTTGGCCAGTGGCCGAAATTGGGAAAGACGACGATGCCGATACGGCCGACTCGGGCGGTCTCAACCAGCGTCACTTCGGCGTTGCGCAGGTGCTGCAGCGTGTCGATTTGCAGTACCACATCGAAAGAGCCATCGCCAAACATGGACAAGCCTTCTTCAAGGTTGATCTGTATCACGTTGACACCGCGGGCCACGCAGGCCTGCACATTTGCGTCATTGATTTCAACGCCGTAGCCGGAGCAACCGCGCTCGGCAATCAGGTGCGCCAGCAACTCACCGGTGCCACAGCCAAGGTCCAGCACGCGCGAGCCATGCGGCACCAGGTGGGCTATCGAGAGCAGATCAGCCGATGGCGCTAGCGTCATGTCAAGCGTTGGGTTCATGCCAGCACCTTGCTCTGAAAATAGGATCGCACCACGCCCATGTAACGTGCATCGTCAAGCAAAAAGGCATCATGGCCGTGCGGCGCATCAATTTCTGCATAGCTCACGTCGCGCTGGTTGTCGAGCAGTGCCTTGACGATTTCGCGGCTGCGCGCGGGTGAAAAACGCCAGTCAGTGGTGAAGCTGACGAGTAAAAATTTGGCCTTGGCGGTGGCGAGTGCGCGGCTCAGGTCACCATCAAATGATTTGGCCGGGTCGAAATAATCGAGCGCGCGGGTTATCAGCAAATAGGTGTTGGCATCGAAATATTCAGCGAACTTGTCGCCCTGGTAGCGCAGATAACTTTCGATCTGAAACTCGACATCTTGAGTCGAATACTTGATCTCCTGCTCTGGCTGCAATTGCCGACCAAACTTTTCATTCATCACGTCGTCGCTAAGGTACGTAATGTGGCCGATCATGCGGGCTATGCGCAGGCCGCGCTTGGGCAGTACGCCTGCTCTTGCATAGTTGCCGCCATTGAAGTCGGGGTCAGTGACGATGGCGCGACGTGCGACTTCGTTAAACGCAATGTTTTCCGCTGTCAAGTTGGGTGCGCTGGCAACGACGATGGCGTGAAGCACGCGCTCGGGGTATTGCAGCGTCCAGCTGAGCGCCTGCATACCGCCCAAGCTGCCGCCCATCACGGCGGCCAGCGTTTGTATGCCAAGTGCGTCCATCAACCTAGCTTGTGCGTTGACCCAGTCCTGCACGGTAACCACTGGAAAATCAGCACCGTAAATCTCACCCGTATCGGGGTTGATTTGCATCGGCCCGGTGGAACCAAAACAAGAGCCGAGGTTGTTGACTCCGATAACAAAAAATTGGTCGGTATCTACCGGCTTGCCGGGGCCAATCATGGTGCCCCACCAGCCTTCGGATTTGTCGATGACCTTGCCTGCTTCATCCACATACACGCCTGCCACATGGTGCGAGGCGTTGAGCGCGTGGCAAATCAGTACTGCATTGGATTTGTCAAAGTTCAGCGTGCCGTAGGTTTCATAGCTCAGGTCATAGGCGCTCAAGCTTGCTCCGCTTTGCAATGGCAGGCGGTCTGCAAAGTGCATGGACTGGGATTTGGCAACAAGGACGGCAGCAGGGAACAAGATTTAAATGGCCCGTAAATCAGCATAGGGGGCAGTCATCATAGACTGCGCGCATGCTATCCGGCACGGTGCACCTTGCCGGTCTGCCGCGCGACAGCACCAGCAGCCGTCTCAGACGAGCGAGTGCTGCGGCTCGTGGCTGGCCGGGCTCGGCGTGGACTATGCCGGAGCGCGATCGCTCAGGCTCATCAGGTCGGTGAACCGTTGCCCCTGGATCAGTACATGCTCGCGCGCGGCGGTGGCCGCTTCTTCGGGTTGGCCCTGGCGAATGGCCGCCACGATGGCGCGGTGCTCTGCCAGCGACTGGCCGATGCGGTTGCGCAGCTGCATGCGACGGTAGGACTCGAGGCGATTCTTGAGCGCCGTGGTCTGCTGCACCAGAAACGCGTTGCCACAGGCTTGGTAGATGATCTGATGGAAATGCTCATTGGCGTAGTAATAGGCGTTGGCATCTTGCGACGTGGCCTCACTCTCGCACTGCTGCAGGGCGAATTCGATGTCTACTAGGACCGTCGCATCGGCACGGCGGGTAGCCAGGCGCGCGCACAGGGCTTCAAGTTCGGCCATGACCTCGGCCATCTGGCAGAGTTCGCTGATGCCGACCTTGGAAACGTACGTGCCGCGTTTGGGAAATACCGCCACCAGGCCGCTGGCTTCGAGCTGCTGCAGCGCTTCACACGGAAAAGCGCACCACGAGCTGCCCCACATCGACCTGAACGCCGGGCGCGAGCCGGCCGTTGACGATGTCGTCTTCAAGCTGCTCGCGCACCTGCTGAACGCGAGAGCGCGGATGGGATGAGACATTCATCAACGGGCCTTTGTTCGGTGCGGGCGCACCGCTATTGGGGTTACTACTGTGCAAGGGCATCCCTTGTTGCATATAACATTAGAACTGATTTATACATCAACATACGGCACTTTCGCCGCATTCACCCAGGAGACACAGATGAAGAAATCTAATTCGTGGAACATGAAAGCACTGAGCGTAGTCGCACTGATGGCGTTGTCGACAGCAGCCCAGGCCCAGGTGGTGTTGAAAGCATCGCACCAGTTTCCGGGTGGCAAGGGCGACGTGCGCGATGAGATGGTGCAGATGATTGCGCGGGACGTGGCTGCCGCCAATGTGGGCATGACCATCAAGGTGTTCCCGGGCTCCAGCCTCGTGAAAGCGCAAGAGCAATGGAAGGCCATGCTCAGCGGCCAGATCGACATGACAGCGTTCCCGCTCGACTACGCCTCGGGCTTTCACCCGCAGTTTGGCGCCACGCTGATGCCGGGTCTGGTCAAGGGCCATGCCCATGCGCGCCGCATCAACGACTCTGCCTTCATGAAAGACATCAAGGCGATCATCGAACAGGGTGGCGTGAAGGTGCTTTCAGATGCGTGGCTGGCTGGCGCGTTTGGCGGCAAAGAGAAGTGCATCAAGAAGCCTGAAGACGTAGTCGGCATGAAGGTGCGCTCGGCCGGCGCCACCTTCTCGCAGATGTGGGCGGGTGCGGGTGCCTCCATCGTGTCGATTCCGTCGAGCGAGGTGTACAGCGCTCTGCAGCAAGGTGTAGCCACAGGCACCGACACCTCGACCGGCAGCTTCGTGTCGTTCCGCCTTTATGAGCAACTCAAGTGCGTGACCGCCCCTGGCAACAACGCCCTGTGGTTCATGTACGAGCCGGTACTGATTTCGATGAAGAGTTGGAACAGCCTCAACGATGCGCAGAAGAAGGCGCTGACGACGGCTTCCCAAAAAGCCGAAGCTTACTTTGAATCCGAGTCCCAGAAACTCGACGACAAGATGGTCGCGACCTTCAAGGCCAACAAGGTCGAGGTGGTGACATTGACCGATGCCGAAGCCGATGCCTGGCGCGCTGTGGCCCAGAAGACTTCTTACAAGACATTCTCTGAAAAGGTGCCCGGTGGCAAGGAGCTGATCGAGAAGGCCTTGAGTGTCAAGTAAGGCGGTTGGCCACGGCGCCGACCTGCCCGTCTGGGTGTCGGCGATCCACGCGACATCGCGCCTCTTTGGCGTGATCGCTGCGGCCATGATCCTGCTGTCCATCGTGGTGGTGTGCCAGATGGTGTTCGTTCGCGCCGTGCTGAACGAATCGTCCATCTGGCAGACCGAGTTCGTCATGTATTCGGTGGTGGCAGCCACCTTCATCGGTGCGCCGTACATCTTGCTCACTCGGGGCCATGTGGCGGTGGACCTGTTGCCGCTGATGGTGCGGCCCCGCATCCGGCGCCACCTGCACCTGGTGGGCAGCCTGATCGCCCTCACTTTCTGCGGCTTCTTTCTCTACGCCTCCATTCCCTGGTGGCACGAGACCTGGGTGGGCAACCAGACCACGGCATCCATCTGGCGGGCGCGGTTATGGATCCCCTACCTGTCTGTTCCGGTCGGCCTTGGCCTGCTGTGCCTGCAGTACCTGACTGAGATGTGGCTGGTCTTCACCGAGCGCGACCATCCCTTTGGTCTGACCCCCGAAGACGTTCTCTGAACGTCGGTTTCCTCTCTCTGGAGCCTCCATGAGTACGCTCGCCATTGGATCGCTGATTTTTGTGGTCACGATCGCCGTGCTGGCTATCGGCCTGCCCATCGCCTTCGGGCTGGGCGCCGTGGCCTTGTTGTTCATGGTCGTCTTCGATGGCTGGAACAGTGTCAACTTCGTGCCCGAGACCATATTTGCCGGCCTGAGCGACTTCACCCTAGTCTCGTTGCCCATGTTCGTCATCATGGGTGCAGCGGTGGCGTCTTCGCGCGCTGGCAGCGATCTATACGAAGCGCTGTCGCGCTGGCTGCACCGCGTGCCAGGCTCGCTGGTGATCTCCAACATCGGTGCCTGCGCACTCTTCTCCGCTCTCACGGGCTCTTCGCCCGCGACGTGTGCGGCCATCGGCAAGATGGGCATCCCCGAAATGCGCAAGCGCGGCTACGACGCCGACCTGGCCACCGGCGCGATCGCCGCGGGTGGCACGCTCGGCATCCTGATCCCGCCCAGCATCACCATGATTCTGTACGGCATTGCGTCAGAGACTTCGATTGGCCGCCTGTTCTTGGCCGGCGTATTGCCCGGTCTCATGCTCACCGGCCTCTTCATGGCCTGGGCCTTGTTCATCAGCTGGAAGCGAGGCACGGTGCTGGTCGATGCCGAGCGCATCTACAGCATGAAGGAAAAGCTGGAACTGCTGCCCCGGCTGCTGCCCTTCATGGCCGTCATCGTGGGCGTGGTCTATGCGCTCTACGGTGGCATTGCCACGCCATCAGAAGCGGCCGGCGTGGGCGCTGCGCTGTGCCTGGTGATGGTGATCGTCATCTATCGGGTCTGGAAACCAATGGATCTGTGGGCCATCTTGCGTGACGGGCTGCGCGAGTCGGGCATGTTGCTAATGATCATCGGCACCTCCATTCTCTTTGGCTACATGATGTCGTCGCTACAGATCACGCAATCGGTGGCCGAAGCGATTGGTGAAATGCAGGTCAACAAGTGGGTGATTCTGGCCGCGATCAACCTGTTGCTGTTGGTGGCCGGCATGTTCTTGCCGCCAGCGGCCATCATCTTGATGACCACACCCATCCTCATGCCCGTGATCACCTCGGCGGGTTTCGATCCGATCTGGTTTGGCGTTATCCTCACGATCAACATGGAGCTGGGTCTCATCACCCCGCCGGTGGGTCTGAATCTGTTCGTGATCAACAGTATCACGCCCGATGTGCGCCTGCCCACCATCCTCAAAGGCGCCTTTCCTTTCATGCTCTGCATGGTGGTCGCCATCGTGCTTTTGTGCGTGTTCCCTGAAATCGCGACCTGGCTGCCCCAGGCTCTGATGGGAATTCCAACTGCATGATGTTTGAAAAGCTCCTGAGACTGACCCGAAAAGCCGGCACCGACCGCAGCCTGGAGCCCTTGCTCCGATCTTGCCAATAGCTGGTCTCCGAACGCGGCCAGGCCAACGGCTACGCCCTGGCGCTCGACATGATCCAGAGCTACCAGAAACTGCCCGCCACGCGCCGCGAAGCCTTCTTTGCCGCGCTGGCCACCGACTTTTTGCCCGATCCCGAGCAGGTGCTGAGTGCGGCTCGCAGCTACCCGCACCGCGATTTCGGTGAAGGCGTGGTGGCGGTGGTGGTGGCGAAACCGGGTGCGGCGCTCGATGCTACCGAGCTGGTGCAAACGCTCAAGAGCCAGATTGCCGGGTTTAAGGTGCCCAAGCGGCCCTACGTGGTGGACGAATTGCCGCGCAATGTGATGGGCAAGGTGCAGAAGAACCTGCTGCGCCAGGAATACGAAAAAATATTCAACGACGCCTGAACGGCACCCTACGCGCGAAATCGGCATAGGGTACAGTCATAGCGGTACTTTTTAAGCGCCCGCAAGCTGGCAAATCGGCGCTTTGGTCAGTATATCTTGCTACGCCGGCATGAAGAGCGCCAACAAGCCAAGCACAACAAAGAACAGCGCCGACACCACATGCACCACCCGCAGCGGCACCAGCCGGGTCACGCGCTCACCGAGAAAAACCACCGGCACATTCGCCAGCATCATGCCCAGCGTGGTTCCTGCCACAACGCTGACCATCGCGTCATAACGCGCTGCCAGCATAACTGTGGCGATCTGCGTCTTGTCGCCCATTTCAGCCAGGAAGAACAGCACCAGGGTAGTGCCAAAAACGCCAAGGCGCGAGAGCGGTTTTTTATCACCTTCGTCTTTAAGTTTGTCGGGCACCAGCATCCATGCCGCCATGACCAGGAATGACGCGCCAAGCACCCAGCGCACCAGCCATGGCGTGGTTGGCAATCGTGGCGACAAAGATGCCCCACACGATCGGCCACGGCTTTTTGAAGCGCGCGGCGAGCACGAGGGCCAGCAGTTGCGTCTTGTCGCCCATTTCGGCAAGGGCGACGATGCCGGTGGAGACGAGGAACGCTTCGATTTCACTACACTCCGGCCAGATAAAACCCATGACTACACGCCCTCCCCGGCCTCAAACGGAAGGCGTGCACTCGGTCTCTTGCGGACTGAGCGTATTTCCCTGCACTGGTACGCGCGACGCTTATCCGCGTTGCAGTTCAATCGGCTTGCCATGCGGGGTGCGGCGCGCAGCATCCTGCCACTCCTGTTTGCGCTGCGCCAGCAGCATGTCGCTGACCAGTCCCTTCTCAGTGCTGATCCGCTCAAGCGCGACAAGCCAGTGCTGGTAATAGTTTTCACCAGTATCAGGGTCGCCCGCAGCCTGCGCATCGCGAATCGCCTGCGTTAATGCGCCAGCCCATTCGCTCCAGGTGAAGATGCCGCGCTCGTGCAGGGCAAGCGCCATGGCAAATGCCTGGGCCTCCCAAGGCGCCTTGAACACCGGCCCCTCAGCGTCCTGAGGCAGTTCTGGCAGAACTCCGCGCAATTGCGGAAAACTCGTCGCCGCCGACTTCAATTCAGTACATTTCATTCAGGCCCGCTCAAGGTAAGATTCCCAGCAGTCGATGCAGTTCGACGCCGCTGTTGTGTCGGACCCCCACAATTCGGTCGCCGCGAATTGCACCGTGTACAAGCACTCGGGCTGCTCGCCTCGTCCTGTGGCGCTCGCGTCCGGAAAGACATGCGTTCCGCGCACGGCGATTACCGTCCCCCGCTTGTCACGACAGTAGCGCGGCAGGCGTGTGTGCGTGGCAGGATTCATCTGCTTCGTTCTGACGGCATCGCCGATCTTGAAGCGCGCGGGGGTAGCGGCTTCGCGATCAGAGGGCGCCCCCTTTGACATTGCAGAAGCCACATTGTCTTTCAGCAGCTTGCGCAGGTTGGGCGCGGCGGGTGTTTTCGCTTTGCCTTCCCTGATTTCATCGGCAGTGACAAGACCTTTGCTGATAAGCAACTTGATCAGCGCTTCAAACCAGATCTGGTAATAGCTGCTGGACAAATACTGAGCCGGCGGCAGGCTCTCCCTTGCCGCGCGCCCCATGTCGAGATTCCATGCACCGGTTGCGCCCGCTGCCAGCGTGAGGGCAAATGCCCTGCGCTCCCATGCGTCGTGAAACCACGGCTCATTGGGCTCTGGCATGACCGGCCCGAAGCCTTGCATGCCGCCCAGATCCTGTGCTCCGTTCATGTGGCCTCTTACAGTGAATCCAGCGATTTAGCCAAGCCTGTTCCGATCATGGAATCGCGGGTAACCAGGCTCGCCAACGATTCCTCGCTCCAAGCTTGCGTATTGGCTGGCCGCATTGGCAGTACCAGGTAGCGGATTTCCGCTGTCGAATCCCAGACGCGGATGTCAACCCCGACTGGAAGCTCGACGCCGAAATCCTTCAGCACGCCGCGTGGATCAATAACCGCGCGCGACCGATAAGGGGCCGCCTTGTACCAGATCGGCGGCAGCCCGAGGACGGGCCAAGGGTAGCAGGAGCATAAGGTGCAGACCACCATGTTATGCAGGTTCGGCGTGTTTTCCACAGCGACCATGTGCTCGCCCTGGCGACCCGTAAAACCAAGCGATGCAATGGCAGCGGTTGCGTCTTCGAGCAGCCATTTCCGGTACGCCGGATCTGCCCATGCTTTCGCCACCACCCGCGCGCCATTATGCGGACCGACCTTGGTCTCGTAGGTCTCGATCAGGACATCGAGCGCCCCGGGGTCGACATAGCCTTTCTCGACCAGCAGCGATTCCAATGTACGAACGCGCAAGTCCATGACCGACAGTTCGGATCCGCCGTGATCATGATGGTCATGGTCGCTGTGGCGATGGTGGTCATGACTCATGCAACGTCTCCTTGTGGCCTTCCGGTCCGCTAGTCGCAGGCCGGAAATTCGAAAACCAGATTCTGACACATAATGCGGGTGTGTAAATGTTCGCATTCGCACAGGTTAGGTGATCGGTCAGTTTCGCGCGCTACAGCGGTACGTATAAGATTTGTTGTGCTTTCGGGACCCCATCGCTTTTGTTGATGCATCCGCATCTTGTGTTTTAGAGGAGTCCCTTAATGGGCAACAAACTATACGTCGGCAATCTGCCGTATTCCGTTCGCGACGAAGACTTGCAACAATCTTTTGGCCAGTTTGGCGCTGTCACCAGCGCTAAAGTCATGATGGAACGCGACACCGGTCGCTCCAAAGGCTTTGGCTTTGTCGAAATGGGCAGCGATGCCGAAGCGCAGGCGGCAATCACCGGCATGAACGGCCAGCCTTTGGGCGGTCGCAGTGTCGTCGTCAATGAAGCCCGCCCAATGGAAGCTCGTCCCCCACGCACTGGCGGCGGCTTTGGCGGTGGCGGTGGCGGTGGCGGTGACGGCGGTTTCCGTAGCCCATACGGTGGTGGCGGTGGTCGCTCCGGCGGCGGCGATAGCGGCGGTGGACGCGGCGGCTACTAAGCCCTCATAAGGCTAAAAGCAACCGCGAGATGTTTAAAAGGCTTCAAGACTTCGGTTTTGAAGCCTTTTTGCTTTCCTTTTTGCTTTTAGGATACAAGATACCTCTGACGCGCCCCTTCAAGTCCGCCACACCCGTCAGGTTGTTATAGGCAAAATTGTCGCCCGTGAACTGATCTGCGCCCCGTATCAACAGCACCGGCAGGTGCGATTTGACCCGCTCTTCGTTGACATACGAATGCAGGAACTCGCCCTGAAATTCCATCTGCGGCAAATCATTCCCGTTGGCATCTTGGGTAGCCTCGCGCACGACCCGCGCATTACCCATCAGTTGCACCTCCGAGCCATCGCCGTTGGACAGGGCGCGCCTGCTGGTGGCGGTGACCAGCCGGCCTTGCGCGCTGATGCTGCGAATGCGTGGCTCGTCAATCTCCAGCGTATCGGTGTCGGGGTAGTGTCGCGCTTCAACCCCATAGACCTCACTTTTGAGCAGGCCGACTTCGTCAAAGGTTCTCATTGTGAACTTGCGCATGGTGTAGTCCGGCTCATGCCGCACGTCCTTGATGCTCTCGGGCGTGCTGGCTCCAGGCGCATTGTGCACCAGCCAGTAAGTGCCCAGCACCAGCAGGCCCATCAGCACG
>Ga0105055_10007742_pt1 | contig 14155 bp, 10 predicted proteins | sample BON03_FD_78090 | JGI IMG/M metagenome (GOLD analysis project Ga0105055, IMG submission 78090) | Freshwater microbial communities from Lake Bonney liftoff mats and glacier meltwater in Antarctica - BON-03 | ecosystem: Environmental > Aquatic > Freshwater > Ice > Glacier meltwater | place: Lake...
GCCCCCCCCCTCTCTCACACACACATGCAAATATTCACGACGCAGTTGTTCGACACAAAAATATTGGCATCGACCAAGTTTTCATATGCACACGCATACACACACACACACACACACACGCATACCCATCTACGACGCAATTGTGGGACAAAAATGTATCGGCATCAACCAAGAATCGAGTGCCCAACTTCGAAAACTCTTTGCTTTTACCGAGCTGCATGCGTGTGCGCGTGTGTGTGTGTGTGTTTGTGCGTGGGTTTGTGTAAGTGTGTGGGTGGGTGGGTAGGTGTGTGTGTGCGTGTGTGTATGTATGTGTGTGTGTGTGTGTGTGTGTGTGTGTTTGCGCGTATATTGGGCTGCGTGTAAGTTTGTTTATGAGTGCAAGCGTGCGTGTGCATGTGCGTGCGTGCACGCGTGCGTATTTATGTGTGTGCGTATCTGGGTGCGTATGAAAAGCTCTGCACGTGTTAACAGAATCGTAGGCAATACATTTGAGCGATGTGGGGCAACCACAAAAAAATAGTACTCACAATTAAGTGTACTCATTGTAAATCAGTTGTTTAACGTAGTTTGGGATGAGAAGCTTTCTCCAAACAATATTCTCCACCCCACTTTCAGGGGTCTGCTCACTGCATGGAGCGTGCTCATCGTACATCAGTTTTGTAGATCGTGTCTGGATCAATTTACAAAACATGCTCCTCCCAATCTGAACGATTAGACGTGTGGCGGGTGGTTAGACGCAAGGCGCCGAAGTTGCATGGAAAAATTTTTAGGGGCGCGCGGCGCTTTTTTTTGGCGCCGCCCGCACCTTGGACTGAACGCGACTTCGAATTCTGCAACAATGCGCACACGCCCTTACCAGTGTGTCAGTCCACCCTGATGAATTGGCCTTGACTGATCGCAGTGCTAGGTCCTTGAGATGTTAGGGCAGGGAGATGAGGGGAGGGGGGGGGGGCAGGGTTTCTGGTGGAGTTAAATCATCAGAAATGATAAGATCGATTTGTGCGTCTCCCCCTCGATCCCTCTCTTCCCTCCGATCTCATTTTTGGCTTGTGTATGTGCAAGATGGGCGGGGTGTGCCGGTTATGTCCGGTTTTCTTTGATGAAGATATTTCCTGCAAAGATTTTAGCAGTGCCGTGTTTCTTCCAAACTTTGTGGAAAAGAAATAAGGCTAGAGCGTTGGCACGTTTCGCATGGCCAGAGAACAACAGCTCGATGAACAAGTTCGTCGAGAAAACAAACATTGAAGACCTGGATGAGTGTGCCATTCTCCCGCGGCCCTTGCTCTTGCGCCAACGAGTTGAGCCGCACCCACTGCTCGCACATAAGCACAACCACACGCCCAGTATGAATTCACATGCAAACAGTGCATATCATATGTCAGCATGGATCAAACGAAGGAGGACACACAGGCTGGCACAAGGTGCGATCAAACGAAAGGAGCATACGCACGATTGCAAACGCGTACGCGCTAGGGAAAGAGACCTGCTGACCGCCGCGCATCAGGGCACGGTAAAGGGTGCGCGTAAGGCGCCGGTTGGAGTTTGCAGCGGCCATTATCCTAGATCCGATGAGCTGTTCCGGGCGGCGATGACAGCCGCGCGACGATCACTGGCACTTCACCCAAGCGTCAGTGACACCCGGTTGTGAACTTTGGGAGTCATGGGCCATCGAACTGAACGAGGACCATCACGAATTGTGTGGCGGTTCCACATGAACTAAACTGCCTCGAGCTCAGAAAAAAAACCTCGACAAAACCCGGACGAGCGCGTGCCAGAGTAATTCCGTCCGAGGCACAGGTGTGAGCGCGTTGTGGCAACTGCGAGCGTGGATCGTGTATGTTTGAAAGGTGCTGCAGGCCAGTGCTGTCAGAAGGCCCAGGGCAGCTGCTGTGTAGAGAAAAAATGGTGGCAATATCTCCCGCATCGGTGCAACCACGTCACTTCACAGACGATTGGCTCATGGCGTCGACAAATGAGCTAGCAGGGAATGGCAAGGGAAAAGGAATCAATGGGGGAGGAATTGTCCAGCTGGTGCAATGCTTCACCAGCAGCTAAGGAAAGTCATTGTAGCGTCTCATTGTGACGAGAGGAAGTTCTGCACGAGAGGGAGGACAAAGACTCTTCGCTCATTTGATCAATGTCAGCTGGTGACACCGCTCTGCGGGCACTGGGCAGAAGATCTGCACGACAGCTGCTCCACACCGCAATTTAAAGCTCATGCGATTGTGTGCACGGCAATTTCTCTCAGCACCACGCTTGGTGCTCCATTATTCCTGCTCATCTGCTATTCGATCGTATTGCGGACCGTCTTGTTCTCTCGCATCAGCTGGGTGTGGTTATGACGAATAATGCAGCTGGGCGTCGCTGTAAATTATTCTGTTTGGACTAGCAATTTGGCAAAGGAAGAAATTTAAAACCAACGTACTAAGTAGGCGATATCAAGAGGCTGTGACAGCATGTGTGCGTTTGTTACTGTTTCGTGGTAGTTACCACATCGTGAACGAGCGTCAGATAGTGACGTTCGTTTTGCATCTACAGGATGGCGTTCGCCGGAAGAAGCAACAAGATCTTCAAGGAGGGTGGTGCCAAGCCCGATGCTTTTGAGGAGCTCGTGGCTGGTGCCATCTTCGACCTTCAGGTCCAGACCGACATGAAGGCCGACCTGCAGGATCTTTTCATCACCGCCGCGCAGGAGGTTGATGTCGGTAACGGCCGCAAGGCTGTCATCATCCACGTGCCCTTCCGGCTCCTCAAGGCCTTCCACAGGATTCAGCAGCGTCTGATCCGCGAGTTGGAAAAGAAGTTCTCGGGGAAGCATGTGACCATCATTGCTCAGCGTCGTATCCTCCCCCGCGAGGTAAACATCCTTGCATTGCCTCCTTTTGCTCGCTCCTGTCGCCCCATTTTTGTTCAATAGTAGTATCGAACAATGAGCGGGCAGGCACAAATGAGCTAAATTCACATCTGGCACTTCAACAGGGCAAGAAGAACCGCACCAGCAAGCAAGCCCGCCCTTTCTCCCGTACCCTTACTTCCGTCCACGACTCCACCCTCGAGGACCTTGTATACCCCACTGAGATCGTGGGCAGGCGTACCCGCGTGCGCATTGATGGAGCTAAGATCCAGAAGGTGTGTTTCCCTGCTTCAGCTCCCCTCCTGCCGGTTGAGCGCGCGTCAAGCACTCACGTCATTTTGTCTGTTTCCCCTCCCCCCTGATTTTTCCGAGTTGACTTTGGATTAACTGACTGAATTCGATTTTCGCGGTCGTGTTCAAGTGTGCATGGGCGCGCGGCAAGCGGAGGGGCTTTCTTTAGCCCCTGAGCCAACCGCGCGCCACAGGAGTGGGACCAGAGTGTGTATTTTTTTTTTGAGTTTTTCCACCTTGGTTTGAGATTGCACGTTTCCTCAACCTGAGATCGTATTGACGTCCAATCTCAGATCGAGGAGACGTCCGATCTCAAAAACGGTCCAAAAAGTTGAGGAAAAAAGGCTCGCTAAAATCACGGCGAGAAAAATCTGTGGACACTCTGGTGCGACCCCCTATGGCGCGCGGCGGCTCCTGGGCTAAAGCTTGTCGCGCGCCCCCCTAAAGCACCTCCGCTTGGCCTCCGCGCCTTCAATGCCACTCAGGCATGCCTCAACTCAATATCGAGTCAAGCCTGCTGAACACGATTCCCTGACAAAAAAGGGATTGAGCCGACAAATCGGATATAACACAGCAAAGCTGTGGTGGACCGGGGAAATGGTGTTCAGAGCTATTGCAAGGGGCAGGGGATGAAGCTGAAGTGATGGTGCGATTTGGAGACATGCTCTCTGAGCCGCACTTTATTTACATCAGGATCTGGGAATAATTGCGTGTTGTGGTATTGGAAAATGCACCTTCAGTGCACACTCATTTTGGGGCGGAAGCTGTACCAAAGTTAGCTCATACTAGGGATTAGTTTAAAGATTACGAAGTAAGCTCTACACAAGTCTGTCGTGCACATAGAGAAGCAAGTTTTTACAGTACGCACCTTTTTTTTGGGCGGTAATGGCGCGTTGCAACACTTCTCACACCCTGCGGAGAACAGAGTTAAGCCTCACCCTTCGCGATGTGAAGCCTAACATTCCCGTGTTTGTTTGCCTCCTCGTAAGGAAAGTGTGGATCATAATATAATATGCAGAGATTTTAGTATGATGCGCTGTGTAGGCAGGGATTGTGGTGTGGGTTAGGAAGCTATTCCCCAATAATGGAATAAGTGGAGTGCCGTGTGTCTGAACTTTGGAAGGGCTGGTCAGGCGTAAATTCAAATTGTATATTGTAATAGAAAACTGACTCAAGAGCTGTGTGTATCTATAGGTGTACCTTGATCCCAAGGATCGCACTAATGTGGAGCACAAGTTGGAGACCTTCACCACGGTCTACAAGAAGTTGACTGGCAAGGATGCCGCGTTCGAGTTCCCTGTCGCGAATTCAGAGTAAATTGGGCGTTTTAGTGAAATAAAACGTTTGGGAAATTTTTTGTGTCCTTCGATGTCGGCAAACGGGTGACGGGGCCAGTGTTGTATTTTGGCACTCTCTCGTAGAGATTATAGGAGCAGACATGCTGGAGTGGTAATGCTGCAAAAACAGATATGTTTCAATATGTGCACAAACAGTCATCGTTACTCTCGCTTGCGGTGTGGTGTAGCAGCAGACATGCCGAAGGGTAGGACTGAAGACGCAGACCAAGTGGCCTGAGTTGTCTGTGAGCACCGTGATTTTCCATAATCATGTAGGAGTAGGGACTGTGTTCGGTGAGTTCAATATGTGAGAATTACGGAGCCGCGCAAGTTTTTCCTGCATGCTCACCACACACAGAAATTGCGCCAGAGGTGTAAAGAACATAATGACGTGCGGTGAGACCTCTTCAATCCCGGCCGCCAATCTTTGAATGGTTTTCAACTTGGACAAATTTGTTGTTGAGAGGGTCGGGGAAACTTCTGGTAAGTTGTCTGCGGCAATTTGACAAGGGGTTTCCGGCTCTCACTTGTCGGGCGTGACGCAACTGAAAGAAAAAAATCTACTGTAGGGTGTAAAGATGTAAAACAGTACTCTCAAATACAACATCTATGCAAGCAGGCAGAAATCGCGCCCTGGTGGAAAAACCCCGCAGTATCGAAAAGCATGAGCTAATTTTGTGTTTAGCCCCTGTGCAAGTTGTGAAATCAATTAGGTAATTGAGGTGCAGACCTTTCGAGTGCGGCAAGAGGGAAATGTCTACGTTATTAGCGAGATACCCTATCTGAGGCCGTTGTCTCATTAAGAACTTTGGTCACGTTCGTGGCATGGTTGATTTCTAGAACAGAGTTTTCTATTTCGGAACTTGTTCTATAACGACATTTTTCTTGACGTCCTTTTTAAGAGGTTGGACGGCGACAGAAGGTTGTCGTGTTGTTTGGTTCGTTTGCCAAAGGCGCACCGCATGATGGGCAAGACACAGTAAAGACACTGCGAACGATCATTTGGTACAAACGTGCTTGTAGTAAATTTTTTATGTATGAAGGCGAGGTGAAGTCATGAAGTGCCTGGCTAGTACGCATATATATTTTATTTGGGTTGCCCAACTTTATCTTTTCTATCAGAGAAATCGTAGTATTGTGCATGGGGGAGAGCGAGATACCCTATCTGAGGCCGTAGTCTCATTAAGAACTTTGGTCACGTTCGTGACATGGTTGATTTTTAGAACAGAGCTTTCTAGTAGTTTGGAACTTGTTTTATAACGACATTTTTCTTGACGTCCTTTTTGAGAGGTTGGACGGCGACAGAAGGTTGTCGCGTCGTTTGCCTAATACAAGCACGTTTGTACCAAATGATCGTTCGTAGTGTCTTTACTGTGTCTTGCCCATCATGCGGTGCACCTTTGGCGCTCACCTAGACGTAGGCCTCCTGGAGCGACCAACCCCGTGCAGATTCGTTGGAAATCTCACGTTTCCTTCCCTGTTTCTTGGGGAAGATGGCCGTCTTTGATAAGACTGAACCGCTTTATTAGGCGTTGATGTCCCATTTAGCAACGCACCGGTACAACCTCACCCAATTTCATATTACGCTAACTTGAAATACAGTAGGTTGTACCTAGTGCGTTATTAACTTCAACTCTGAAATCGCACGAGTCCTGTCCAAGTCACTGATGATACTGTCACCGTGACATGAAATTGACTTGGAACTTGAAAATGCCTCGATTGAATCGTGCCGCTATGATGCCTCGGCGTACTAATATCTGCCAGTGAGTCATTGAGTGCATATTCCATTGGCAGCACAGTGACTGATGATGCCACTCGGAACTTGAAGTTTCAAGTTGAATGACTCGGACTTGGAGTCCGACTCAGAGTTATGTCCGAGCCTCTGAGTCGCACGTGCAGCCGCAGCTGTGAATGAGTCATGTTGTCACTCAGTCAGCCTGAGAGTCAGATTCACCGTGACCGTGATTATCACCGAAGCGTACCGGCGAAGATACCGTGACATCATGATAGTCCGACTCGGAGTTTTAATTTCACTTGACTCGGAGGTTCAGCACCGTGACCGGGACCAGAGGTTTGTCACGTGGCCCAGGAACACAGCAGCACACGCCTTGCCGACTAGCGAAAAGTCACGGTGCCCTCAGAGTCATGCGTGTGTCACTCCACTGGCATGTCACTCTGTCACAGTATTGTGGTCGTGACGGTCAAGTGTCTTGGAATCTAGCCTCAGTCGATCAAACGAAAGGAGTATACGCACGATTGAAAGGAACATACGCACCATTGAAAGGAGCATACGCACGATTGCAAACGAGCACGCACTAGGGAAAGAGGCCTTCTGGCCGCCACGTATCTGGGCGCGGTAAAGGGTGCGCGGCATAAGGCGCTGGCCGGGTTGGAGTTTGCAGCGAGATACCCTATCTGAGACCGCAGCCTCAGATAGGGTATCTCGAGCGAGATACCCTATCTGAGGCTGCGGTCTCATCAAGAACTGTGGTCACGTTCGTGACATGGTTGATGAGACCCCAGCCTCAGATAGGGTATCTCGCTTTTGCGGCGGCGGCCATTGCCCTAAATCCGATGAGCTGTTCCGGGCGGCGATGACAGCCGCGAGACCGTGACGATCACTCGCACGTCACTCAGAGTCGGACAAGTTCTATTCAAGAAAGTTCTAGAACACCTTCAAAGTTCAAGAACCATCACAGATTGTGTGATGAGATTCCATATGCCAGTGTCAGTAAACTAAACTATTTGCGCCTCAGAAAAACAAAACGGGTCAACCCCAGAGAAGCGTGGGCTAGAGTACTGAGTAGGAACGTTTATAATGTCGTCTCAGGCACAGGTGTGTGCTTTTTGTGGCAGATTTCGAGTCAAATATGCATCGCCGCAGCATGTGTCTGGCAGTGGCAGGTAGACACATCATCAGTGCCGCAGCATGCAGCGCATACCGAGCAAATGCAACACTCTACAGCACTCTTCAACACTCTCAGACTACAACACACTGCAACACACTGCAACACCCTACAACACACAGCAACACACGTCGCAGCATGTGTCTGCCAGTGGCAGGGGTGTACTTGTGACGGCCGTCTGAGACCCCGATTCTGAGTCGAATATGCATCGCTGCGGCATGTCTGCGTACAGCACCTGCCACAGACACATGCCGTGGCGATGCACACTGGCATTCCAAGTGTCAGGTGTAGCAGGCCAGTACTGTCAGAAGGTGTAGCACAGCTACTGTGTAGCTCTGCTAGACCTTACTGCATAACGAAAAAGGTCTAGCACGGCTACTGCATAAAGAAAAAAATGTGCCAGTCTCAATATCTCCCGCGTCGCAGTAGCTGTGCAGACCTTACTGTAAGGTCGAGCACAGCTACTGTCAGAAGGTCTAGCACAGCTACTGCATAACGAAAAAAATGTGCCAGTCTCAATATCTCCCGCGTCGTCAGCACTGGCTGCAGCTGCCAGTCACGCTTGACCGATCTGTCACAGTCACGGTGGACGTGGTGGAGGAGGGGCGCGGCGAGGTAGAGCCTGGTGGTGGGGATAGAAGGAGGGCGAGGCAGAGATCATCTCAACTCACTCAGACCAGTGCCATTGACTACTAGTAGACCATCCGAGTCTCGACTCCTCACTTGAGACCATCTCAACTCAACAAGACCATCCGATTCTCAACTCCGCCCAACTCACAAAGACCATCTCAACTCACTCCACCCGAGAATGGAAAAATCGCACCGTGACTCTGGTTGGCCTGAAAATGTCGATTGTCAGAATTTGGGCGCGCACCGTGGCACTAAGCGGAGGGGCTTTAGCCCCGGAGCCGCCGCGCGCCGTAGGGGTCGGACCATAGTCCCCACATATTTATGTATTATCAGGCTATTTTTTCTCGCCTTGATTTTAGCGAGCCTTTTTTCCCTCGACTTTTTTCACCGTTTTTGAGATCAGACATCTCCTCGTTTTGAGATCGGACTTCAATTCAATGTCCGATCTCAGATTGAGGAGACGTCCGATCTCAAAGACGGTGGAAAAGGTGCCAGATCCGATTCACATCAGAAAGGTGGAACGTGAAGACATATCTCAAATAATAAAAATTGATGTGCGACTCGGATCTCAGAAAAATGAGGTAGGAGACGTCCGATCTCAAAAAAAAGTGAGATACCCCCAAAGAACCAAGTGGAAACTCTGGTCCGACTCCTGTGGCGCGCAGCTGGCTCCGGGGCTAAAGCCCCTCCGCTTGCCGCGCGCCGGTCTTGTCAGGTAGTAGATCGACAATCATTGAATGATTACTGAGATTACTGGGTACACATATTTTTGTCTACTATAGACTAGCAGTTAATAAAAATACAAAAGCTAGTAAAATGTTGTACCATTGGTTCTTATCATTGGCCCGGACTCAATAGCATTTCGTTTTGGTGAAATGCATTGAACTACACCGTGACATCAGCGGTTCGTGGCGAACCAGAGTGCGATTCCATGATTTCAGCATTCTTGGGCGGAACTTGAAGACCAGTGCTATGGGGTGGCTTTGAGTAGTAGGCCCCTTAAAATTATAGGTCTCTGTTGCAAAAGAGCCCTAAGAAAGAGACTATATTCTGCAAAAGAGCCCTATAATTTTAAGGAGCCTACTAATCGTAGCCACCCCATATCGACTAGACCATCCGAGTCTTAACTCTCTGAGACCATCTCAACTGACCAAGACCATCTCAACTCAACTCACTAACACCAGTGCCATCGACCAGACCATCCGAGTCTCAACTGGCTCACTCAGACCATCTCAACTCACCAAGACTCGGACCATCTCAACACAACTCACTAACGCCAATGCCATTGACTAGAACATCCGAGTCTCAACTCACTCAGCCTGAGATTATCTCAACTCACCAAGACCATCTCACCTCAATTCACTCGGACTGATTGCATTTCACGTGCCATTCATGTGCCATTCATGTGCCAAATCATGTGCTACTTCATGCGCCTATTCATCATTGGCCATTCAACTTCAACTTCAAGTTTGTCATAAACTTCATGTGCCGTTCATGTGCCATTCAACTTCAACTTCACTGATGTGCCATTCATGTGCCATTCACCATCAATTTCATATACCATTCATGTGGCATTCAACTTTTGAGTCAATTGCTGATCAATTTCATGTGCCATTCATATGCCATTCAACTTCAAAGTCATGTGCTATGGGGTGGCTACGCTTCATAGGCTCCTTAAAATCATCGTTCTCTTTTGCAGAATATCGTCTCTGTTATAGGGCTCTTTTGCATAAGAGACCTATGATTTTAAGGAGCCTACTACATGTAGCCACCCCATACATGTATACAACTTCAATTTCATGTGCTATTCAACTTCAACGTCATGTGACATTCAACTTGATTAGACCTACTAGACCATCCAACCATCTCACCTCACTAAGATCATCTCACCGTGACCTCACTAAGACCATCTCAGCTCACTAAGACCATCTCAATCTCACCTCACTAAGATCATCTCACCGTGACCTCACTAAGACCATCTCAACTCACTAAGACCATCTCAATTCACTAAGACCATCTCACCTCACTGAGACCATCTCAGCTCACTAAGACCATCCAACCATCTCACCTCAATAAGACCATCTCAACCGTGACTCGCCAAGACCATCTCAGCTCACTCAGACCATCTCACCTCACTCAGACCATCTCACCCCACTAAGACCATCTCAGCTCACTAAGACAATCCAACCATCTCAATACAAACTCTACTCTCACCTCACTAAGACCATCTCAACCGTGACTCACCAAGACCATCTCAATTCACTAAGACCATCTCAACTCACTAAGACCATCTCACCCCACTAAGACCATCTCAGATCACTAAGACAATCCAACCATCTCACCTCACTCAGACCATCTCAACCGTGCCTCACAAGTCCATCTCAGCTCACTAAGACCATCTCAGCTCACTCAGACAATCCAACCATCTCAATACAAACTCTACTCTCACCTCACTAAGACCATCTCAACCGTGACTCACCAAGACCAGCCGCTGATCGAGTGGTGAGAATAGTGCCTTGGCCGCTCTCGTCATGATGTTTGGTTACTATTACCCACTCAGAGTGGTGTCTTCGCTCTCTTAAAGTGGCGAGAGTACACGGTGGCGAAGACCCATAGGACGCCTGATCTTCCTAAGTCATTTTCCGCAAAAGAGCCCTATAATTTGTGGCTCTTTTGCGGAAAATTACGTGCAATCTTCGCCACCCTTTTGCGCCTTGGCTCGCAGAATTCCCCCCCCCCTCTCTTAGTGGTGCCTTGGCTCTCCCCAGAGTGGTGCGAGTCATACCATTCAGGAAAAAAATTGATGCGTTTTGTTTGACAAAGGACAAAAATTTGTCACATGATATGAGCAAATCATGATCACTCTCAAACGATTTCCCAGTCTATTCTATCAAGAGTGGAGGGCGTATGGGGTGGCTACGATTAGTAGGATGCTTAAAAATATATGTCTCTTTGCAGAATATAGGTCTCTTTTATAGGTCTCTTTTGCAAAAGAGACCTATATTTTTAAGCATCCTACTAATAGTAGCCACCCCATAGTGGTGAGAGTAGTGCTCAGAGTGGTGCTGTGGCTTACTCAAATCGGCAACTAGTGTCAGTCAGTCTGAAAGTAGTGCCTTGGCTCATAGAGTTGTTCCCGGGCTCGCTTAGACTCGGGGTGTTGCCCTACTCAGAGTGATGCCAGTGCCGCACGGCTTTGTAAATAATCCTGGGCCGGAACACCACTGTCAGGCGGCAAAGAAAGACAGCGAGAGACATCAGCGTTCGCTCACTGAGGTCACAGTTTTTCGGCCGCACCATGGCAACTACAGCGTGTTGTAGTCTGAGAGAGTTGCAGCCTGAGTGTGTTGAGAAGTGTTGCAGTGTGTTGTAGAGTGTTTGCAGTGTGTTGTAGAGTGTTGCAGTGTGTTGTAGCCTGCGAGTGTTGCTGCGTGTTGCAGTGTGTTGCAGTGCATTGTCACTTGTAGACTGTTACAGCAACCCCAACATGCGGTTGTGTAAAAATGTCGTCTCCTCAACCGTGACGTGGCAACGGGGTCTTTCGGATGAACCATCGATTGTGTTGCAGTGTGTTGTAGAGTGTTGCAGTTTATTGCAGCGTCCTCCACATGCGGCTGTGTGCAAAAATTCTTGTCCTCAACTTGGCAACGGGGTCTTTCGGATGAACCATCGATTGTGTTGCAGTGCATCACGGTCACGGTTGTAGAGTGTTGCAGTGTTACGGTGTTGCAACGTCCTCCACATGCGGCTGCATAAAAAAATCATTTTTGTCCGAGTCCTCTCTACCTGGCAACGGGGTCTTTTTCAATCAGGGACAAACCATCGAGTGGGCTCACGGGCAAATTTGACTAAAGTATCGAATTCAATGTTTACATTGCAACTTCCGTGACCGTTACATACCCGCAACTTCCGTGAGTTTTTTGAGATGATTTTGTTTGACAACAGTTTCTGGACGCCGTAGGGTATCCCTCCGACAAGAGGGCAGTGTGTTGCAGTGCGATGCACTGTGTTGCAGTGTGTGGCAGTGTGTAGCAGTGTGCGTTGCAGTGTGTTGCAGCGTACTGCAGTGTGTTGCAGAGTGTCGAGGTGCATCATGTTGCAGTGACTTCAACGTGCGGCTGTGTATTGACTCGGATGCAGTGTGTTGCAGCGTGTTGCAGCGTGTAGCTGTGTGGTGCAGTGTGTTGCAGCGTACTGCAGTGCGTTGCAAAATGTGCGGCTGTGTATTGACTCGGAAATTCTTCGGAGTTGTTGGAACCCTGCCATTTCTCAAGAGTTGTGAAAAGGTCGCAATACCCGCGCGCGCACGCAGCTTCCGCTGTCTGCTCCTCTCTGTTGGCGACTCATTGTGTGTTGCTATTGTGGCGCTTGTTCAACTTGAAGGCAACGGACCTGACTCATCGCAATGCACCACTGCACGACACACTCTGGTAGACACACACATAAAGAGAGAGAGAGAGACACACACACACACACACACAACTCGCACCACCTCGGCTGTCTCTCCTCCCTTTATGTTGTGTTGCTATTGTCAGTGTGGCGCGTGTCAATGGCTGCGGATATTACTTACTGCAACGCACACGCTTTAACGCACACACAGCAAAACACAGACACAGGCACAGTCACTAACACACAACCACGTCTACATGCACACATAAAACCTGAGCGCTGGAACGCACACACTGCCAGACACAGACACATACACACATGTAGAGTAGACACAGACACAGATATAGACACAGTCACACACGCACATGCACATATAATTCGAACACCAACGACATTGGAGTGCTATATGGTGAGACGTGTTGTGCCATTGGCTCTTATCCTTGGTTTCATTCCGTTTTTGTCAAACACATTTTACTACACATCAGCGGTTCGTGGAGTGCGAACTAGAGTGCGATGTCTCCATTCTTGGGCGGATTGGATTGCTATATGGTAAATCTTGACATACACGAGTCCGGATTTCGACACACTCGTTCAAGCGTTCAAATTCCACCCCCGTGTCTTCTATGTAGATCTGTGCCCCCTCCTCAAAGTCGCATTCGCATTTCGGCTGTGACCACATGTTTGGTGTGTGGATGTGTGCATTTCTGCGTGCGTGCGGGTGTATGTGTACATAATATACATATACACATATATATATATAATCGTGCGTGTGTGTGCGTGTGCATATACGTGTGTATCATATATACACAACATGTATCATATATACACAACATGTATACATACACACATATACACATATGTATACGCTCGTTCTTGCGATATGCAATCAAACTTCCGTCTCCTCAGATTCATCCACACAAATCTCCTCCACCTATAAATCAAACAAACCTCGTCCTCAAACGAAAACACCCTGCCCTCTATGTGTTACCCATCAAAATACGCGTTATGTATATATACATGTATACATACATGTATATATATATACATATATATGTCTTCGTAGCAATTCAAAGAAACCCCTTTCGCAACCAACCCATCCTGCTTTCTACACCTTACCCATCGAAATACGCGTCCTCTGTAAGGTCACAAGCGCGGCGCGCTTATAGTGGTCGATTGGCGCCAACTGCACACCGGCCGGAACCTTTTGGACACCACAAAAATCGTTTGTGTTCGAGTGGGCATGCGTGTGTGTGTGCGTGTGTGTGTGTATGTGTGTGCGTGTGTGTGACATGTCAAAAGAGAAGTGCATAGCAGAGAGACCTCGTAAAAAGACGTGTTCTCAAGATCTTTGCGTGGTGGTTTAAGGGGGGGGGGGTGACACGGCTCAATGGGAATCCGACATTTCTGATCAGCAGTGGATGGACTTACAAGTAAGAACATCCTCTGGCGGACGAAACCGCAAAAGAATTAGTTTCATTGCCGGGCACTACATGAGAGAGAGCAAGTCCATAAAATCTCGCTGGTTCTCCAGATGTATATGTGTATATACATGTATATAAATGTATATATATATATATGCTTGTGTATATATATATGTATGTAAATACATATATGTATGCACATGTATCAATATATATATGTATATGTATAGGTATGTATATATGTGTATGTGTTTGTATATATATATATATAGATGTATCGATCGGGTGAAGATGGTGACCCTGGTCCCTTTCCAGCGCTGCCGC
>Ga0105055_10007749_pt1 | contig 14146 bp, 9 predicted proteins | sample BON03_FD_78090 | JGI IMG/M metagenome (GOLD analysis project Ga0105055, IMG submission 78090) | Freshwater microbial communities from Lake Bonney liftoff mats and glacier meltwater in Antarctica - BON-03 | ecosystem: Environmental > Aquatic > Freshwater > Ice > Glacier meltwater | place: Lake...
AGGCCGTAGCGACTGTGGCACAAAGTGCCATCGTGCTGTCTGAGACCGGCGCTAGTGTGTTCGTCATGGACGCTAAGAGCCGCGCGTTGGTAAAACCCATCAAGGTGCTACACGCCATGGGCGACTTGGCTGCTGTATCTGGTTTGGCAGCAGGCGATATGGTTGTCACGGATGGGAGGCAAAACGTCAAGCCTGGCGGCATGTTGCGCGCCATGAATAAGCCGAAAAAGAATATGTCCGGCACAGACAGCACAGACGGCACAAACAAAAATGCCGCGACTGGTGAGCGCAAGCCAACGCCCGCCCAATAAAAGAGCGTTATGAACTTAACCGAACTGTTTATTCGCCGTCCTGTCATGACGGTGCTGCTCAACATAGCTTTAATTGCGGTGGGCGCAGCAGCGCTTGGCAGCATCCCCGTTGCGGCCCTGCCGCGCTACGACACACCCACCATCAACGTATCGGCACGCTTAAGCGGCGCCAGCCCAGAGACCATGGCACGCTCTGTGGCACTGCCACTTGAGAAACAGTTTTCAACCATTGCCGGCGTCAATGCCATTACCTCTACCAGCTCGCTGGGTAGAACGTCCATCACGCTAGAGTTCAACCCCGACAGAGATATAGACGCAGCCGCAGGAGACGTGCAAGCCGCCTTGCTGAGTACCCAACGCTCGCTGCCCTCTGAGATGACTGACTTGCCCAGCTACCGCAAGGTCAATCCGGCAGATGCGCCCATTCTGATCATGGCACTGAGCTCGCCCACACTGAGCCTGACCCAAGTCACCGACTTTGCCGAAAATGTGGTGTCGCCCTCTTTGTCGACCATCGACGGCGTGGCGCAAGTGACTGTGTGGGGTGCCAAGCGTTATGCCGTGCGTGTTCAAGCCAAACCTGAAGAGCTCGCTGTACGCGGCTTGACACTGGATGACGTGGCCAATGCCATACGCGCCACAAACGCCAACTCACCCATGGGGCAAATTGTGGGGCGCAACCAAACGCTCATTATTGAGGCCAACACGCAACTTAAGAGCGCAGCGCAATTTCGCGAGCTGATTGTGACGGTGCGCAACGGCACGCCAATTTACTTACGAGACGTCGCCCTGATACGTGATGGCTCAGAAAACGAGACATCACTGAGCCGCTACAACGGCACACCATCCATTATTTTGGCCGTGCAACGCCAACCAGACGCCAACACAGTGGCCGTTATTGAATCAATTTATGCGGCCATACCCAAGCTGCAAGAACAGCTGCCCAGCGAAGTCAAACTCAACACACTGAATGACCGGGGCGTATCGATACGCGACGCCTTAAACGACATTTACTTCACACTAGCACTCACCATCGCCTTGGTTGTATTGGTTATTTTCTTGTTTTTGCGCCGCGTATCTGCCACCGTTATTCCTACCTTGTCTATCCCCGTGTCGCTGATTTCAGCGATGTCTTTGCTGTACTACTTTGACTACAGCTTGGACAATATTTCCATGCTGGGCATTACGCTGGCAGTTGGTTTGGTGGTCGACGACGCCATTGTGATGCTAGAAAATATCGTCAGGCACATTGAAGACGGCATGCAGCCTTTTGAGGCAGCTATAAAAGGCGCTCGCGAGGTTGCTTTCACAATTGTGTCCATCTCGATTTCGTTGGTCGCCGTGCTCATCCCCATCTTCTTTATGCCTGGCACATTGGGGCTGCTGTTTCACGAATTTGCCGTGATTGTTGGCTTGGCGATTTTGGTCTCAGCCGTGGTGTCTCTCACCTTGGTTCCCATGCTGTGCAGCCGCTTCCTCAAACCACATGATGCCAAAGTGCAAGCCCATCAACAGGGCTGGGCACACAACAGCACCCAGTGGTTTGAGAACATCTTTCAAGCCACCTTGCGTGGCTATACGCACTGGCTCGATTGGGCGCTGGCGCATAAAAAAACCATGGTTGGCGTCACCTTGGCAAGCGTAGCCTTGACAGTTGGCTTGTTCATTAACATGCCTAAGGGGTTTTTCCCACAAGAAGACATTGGCCAAGTCATGGCCAGTGTTGTGGGCGCAGAGGACGTCGGTCCAGAAACCATGCAGCGTATGCTGGACGACGTGGCCGCACGCACGCAGCAACACCCAGCAGTTGCCAGCATGGCAGCGGCGGTATTTGGTGGCAACAGTGGACGCATGTTCATCACCCTCAAGCCTAAAAGCGAACGCGGTGACATGCAGTCAGTACTGAGGGAAATGCGTCAAGCAACATCTGGTGTTGCAGGGGTCAAAGTGTTTTTTATACCGATGCAAAACTTGCGCGTTGGTGGACGCTCAAGCCGCAGCCAATACCAGTACACCTTGCAAAGCGTCAGCGGCAGTGCGCTACAAGAATGGACCAACAAGGTGATGGACAAGCTCAAGTCCGACGAACGTTTTACCGATGTGACCAGCGACTCCGAGCGCGGCGCATTGCAAGCGGAGGTTGTTCTTGACCGCGAACGCGCGCAACTGCTGGGCATTACAAGCCAAGCGCTTCGCAACATGATGTACTCGGCGTTTGGCGACCGCCAAGTGGCCAGCATTTACACAGATGCTGGTGCATGGTCGGTCATCTTGACCATCAACAATCCCACCTCACAATCTGAACAAGACTTGCTGCAGTTGCACATGCGCACGACCAGCGGTGACTTGGTACCCCTGTCGGCATTTGCCAGTATCAAACGCAGCCTGGGGCCCACCAGCATCAACCACCAAGGTCAATTACAAGCCATCACCATCAGCTTCAACTTGAGCCCGGGCATACCGCTGGGCCAAGCCACACAGGCACTTGACAGCTATGTCAAAGACATTGACCTGCCCACCAACATCATCACCAGCTATGGCGGCGATGCCGCTGTATTCCAAGCGTCGCAGACCAGTCAAGTGGTGCTCTTGCTAGCAGCGGTGGTTGTGATTTACATCTTGCTAGGCATGCTGTACGAGAGCTTTATTCACCCCATCACCATATTGGCCGGCCTGCCCTCTGCCGTGGTTGGTGGGCTGCTCACCCTGCAGCTGTTTGGGCAAGACATCACCATCATTGCAACGATTGGCTTGCTGCTGCTCATTGGCATTGTGAAGAAAAATGCCATCATGATGATTGACTTCGCTCTTGATGCGCAGCGTCACAAGGGCATGACAGCTGTTGATGCCATACGCCAAGCCTGCGTGTTGCGCTTTCGCCCCATCATGATGACCACGCTCACAGCGGCCATTGGTGCACTGCCCATTGCCTTTGGCCACGGTGCCAGTTCTGAATTGCGCCAGCCCCTTGGCTTGGCTGTGGTTGGCGGCTTGCTGTTGTCGCAGGTGGTCACGTTGTTTATTACGCCTGTGATTTACGTGCTGCTAGACCGCTTCAGTGGCACTGGGCCCATCACGACCAAGGCTCACATACCTGACGATACAGACAGCGAGCCACATGTGAAGCAGCAAGCCAACGCTTAATCAACTCAGAAAAACTTACTCGTACACCACACGGGCGTCTTGCTCGTATGCGCTAGCAGCCCAAGACGCCAGCGCTGCGTCAGTAGGGAAAAACCTAGCTTGCTCTCCCAGCTGCAAATCGCAATGCGCTGTATCTCGCAGCAAGCGCATGCGTACACGCAAGCCTTTGGTGACGTCACCCGCTTCGGTGTATTCAGTTCTCGCAGGAAAGTCAGTCACCAGTTGACGCACGTCGGGTGCTTGCCCATTGACCGTCACTTGTAGGTATTTCCCAAATCGACAGCGTGCGTCGGCCAAGCTCCACACTTGTTGAATTTTCAAACGTATGCCACCAGAAAACCGGTCAGGCTGTGCCACCGCTTGAACCACAATAAACTCGTCATCCTTGAGCAAGTTGCGGTGCAAATTAAGGAGATTTTCATCAGCAGCCGCATCAATAACGCCAGATTTATCGTCTAGCTTAAACAACCCCAAACGTCCGCGTTGCCCACTGATAACTCGCAACTCTGTCACGATGCCGGCGAGCACCAGCGTGTCGCGCGAGTCTACCAAATCACCAATCTTTAGCTTGGCAAAACGTCTCACTTCGCCGGCAACCTCATCAAATAAATGGCCTGACAAGAAAAATCCAACGGCGGTTTTTTCAAACGTTAAGCGCTCCTTCACACCCCAAGGCGTGGCTGAAACCATCTCTGGCTCCTGTGTGCTCGAGCCATGGTCGTTGTCACCCATGTCAAACAAACCCACTTGGTCAGCGTTCGCCGCTTGTGCCGATGCATATTCAAACGCGCGCTCCACACTGGCCAGCAAGGAGGCGCGGTTTAAGTCTATGCTGTCAAAGGCACCCGCTTTGATAAGCGCCTCCACGGTTCGCTTGTTCATACGGCTTTTTTCTACGCGGGCGCAAAAATCAAACAGCGACTTAAACGGACCTCCCTCGGTGCGCGCCGCAACAAGCGACTCAATGGCTTGCTCGCCAGATCCTTTGATGGCTCCCAAGCCATAGCGAACACTGTGGTCGGTGACAGGTTCAAAACGGTAGACACCACGGTTGACGTCGGGCGCTTCAAACGTCATGCCCATTTCTAGCGCATCGGCATGCAAGACACGCAGCTTGTCGGTGTCGCCCATTTCAATGGTCATATTGGCAGCGTAAAACTCGGCCGTGTAGTGCACCTTGAGCCAGCCCGTGTGGTAGGCCAACAAAGAGTAAGCTGCCGCGTGCGACTTGTTAAAGCCGTAGCCAGCAAACTTCTCCATCAAATCAAACACTTCGTCGGCTTTGTCTTGCGAAATATGCTGCTTTGCGGCACCCGTGCGGAACAGCTCACGCTGCTGCACCATTTCTTCAAGCTTCTTTTTACCCATAGCCCGACGCAGCATATCGGCGCCGCCCAGCGAGTAACCCGCCAGCACCTGCGCCACTTGCATCACCTGTTCTTGGTAAACCATGATGCCGTAAGTCTCTTCCAACACCGGTTTGACCAACGGGTGCGGGTACTCGACCACCTCGCGCCCGTGCTTACGAGCCACAAAGGTAGGAATCAAATCCATGGGGCCGGGACGGTACAAAGCGTTTAGCGCAATCAAGTCCTCCAGACGGCTGGGCTTGGCGTCACGCAGCATGCCTTGCATACCGCGGCTTTCAAACTGAAACACCGCCTCGGTTTGGCCTCGCGCAAAGAGGTCGTACACCTTGCTGTCGTCTATAGGTACATCTTCAAACTTAAAACCGCTCTGGCCTTTGTGACGCTGCACGATAAACTGGCGAGCCAACTCCAAGATAGTCAGAGTGGCCAACCCCAAGAAGTCAAACTTCACCAGGCCAACAGCCTCCACATCATCTTTGTCGTACTGGCTCACAGCTGAATCGCTGCCTGGCTGCTGGTACAGCGGGCAAAAATCAGTCAGTTTGCCAGGTGCAATCAACACACCGCCTGCATGCATACCCACATTGCGCGTCATGCCCTCTAACTTTTGTGCCATTGCCAAGAGGGTTTTAACGTCTTCTTCGCGCTCTAGTCGCTCAGCCAGTTGAGGCTCTTGCTCAATGGCCTGCGCAATGGTGACGTGTGTGCCCGGCTTGTTGGGAATGAGCTTGGAGATGCCATCGCAAAAGCCATAGGCAAAGTCCATTACGCGACCCACATCACGAATAGCTGCGCGCGCGGCCATAGTGCCGAATGTGACAATTTGGCTCACCGCATTGCGCCCGTATTTGTCTTTCACATAGCCAATCACACGGTCGCGGTTGCTTTGGCAAAAGTCGATATCAAAGTCGGGCATTGAGACGCGCTCTGGATTCAAAAACCGCTCAAACAACAAGTTGTATTGAAGCGGATCAAGGTCAGTGATACCCAGGGAATAAGCCACCAATGAACCTGCACCTGAACCACGTCCTGGCCCAACTGGGCAGCCGTTGTTTTTGGCCCAGTTGATGAAGTCGCCCACAATTAAGAAATAGCCCGGAAAGCCCATGCTTAATATCGTCTCAATTTCAAAATTGAGACGCTGTATGTAACGGTCTTGCTGCGCCGCGCGCAGCGCCCCATCGGGATACAGGTGAAGCATGCGCTGTTGCAAACCATCATGGGACAACTGGCGAAAATAATCAGCCATAGGCATAGCCACGCCCTCTACCACTGGTGTGGGGAAGTCTGGCAACTGCGGCTGGCCCAAAGTCAGGGTGACATTGCAACGCTTGGCTATTTCTACTGCGTTGCTCAACGCGCTGGGCACATCCGCAAACAAGGCTTGCATTTCGCCACTTGATTTGAAGTACTGCTCGCGTGTAAACCTGCGCACACGTCGGCGATTGGCCAACATTTCGCCTTCGGCAATACAGACCCGCGCCTCGTGGCTTTCATAATCTTGTGGTGTTAAAAACTGTATGGGGTGCGTGGCCACGACGGGCAAGCCCAAGCGCGCTGCCAGGGGGACACAGGCCAGCACATGACGCTCGTCGTCATCGCGTCCAGCGCGCTGCACTTCCAAGTAAAAACGATGTGTAAAGGTTTGTGCAAACGTCAGTGCAAGGTTTGCAGCTCGCCCCTCGTCACCTGCCATGAGTGCACGTCCAACCGGACCTGCTTGCGCGCCAGACAGCACGATGAGACCGCCACTCAGCTCCTGCAACCAGGCCCAGCGAACGGCGGCTTGGTCACGTGCACTTGGTTGTGTCCACGCCCTTGCAAGCAATTCACACAAATTCAGATAGCCTTGGTGGTTTTGCGCCAGCAGCACAATCCGCGACAAGATTGGCGCCAAACCCGGCATGGCAGCTTTGGGGGCCGCATCGTCTGGCACATCAACCAGCATCACCTCAGCACCGACAATCGGCTTGATGCCTGCACCTCTGGTTTTCTTATAAAACTTGACCATGCCATACAAGTTACTCAAGTCGGTCATGGCCAAAGCTGGCTGCGAGCATGCAGTCGCTGTTGCCACAGCGTCTGGTATGCGTACGGCACCATCAACAACAGAGAATTCGGTATGCAGGCGAAGGTGAACAAAAGGCGCAGAAGTCATGCTTCTATTTTAGGTGCGCAATTCGCCGCAAGTTCAGTTTTTACATGGCCAAAAAAAACGCCCATGAAGAGCGCTTTTTTATTAATGTGCTGCTGGCTAGGCGATACCGGGGTTACCCGACATATTCTTGAGCGTGGGCAGATTGAGCTTGCGCGTTTTGATGACTTTCTCTGACCTGAGATAGGTCTCCATCACATCCCAAATAGGCTCGCCAGTCACACCCGCCGCAACAGGCGCCCAGCTGGCGACCTTGTAGTTCTTGCTGACTTCAATCGCCTTGCCATTGAGTGCCATGTTGCTGATGCGTTTACCAGACTCGGCCAGTGGGTCACAGGTGTATGCCAAACCGCCCACACGCACCATGTCACCACCTTGCTGGTAGTAGGGGTCAGCGTTGAACAGGTTGTCACACACGTCCTCAAGGACCGTTTTAATGAACTCGCCACTCATGTTGGATACTGTGGTGGCTGGATAGGTAATAGCCACTTGGTCCATCAAGTGGTCGCGCGTGATAGCTTGACCCGGCAATATGGTGGTACCCCAACGGAAGCCTGGTGAAAACGCAATTTCAGCGTCTTTAACCGCCATTAATCCATCGACAATGAGTTGGTCCCAAGAGCCATTGAAATTGCCACGTCTGTACAGCAGGCCTTCGCTGATGGCCAGTTTCTCTTCGAGCTTGTCTTTGTAGGGCGCTCGCACAGTGTCGATATGCGTCTGCATGGCCACGTCTGCTGGTAGCAGGTTCGCAAAAATGGGCATCAACTTGTAGCGGAAGTCTTGTACTTTGCCACCGCGCACATCGAAGTCGAGCACGCCTAGGTATTTAGAGTTGGAGCCTGCGTTGGTCACCAACGTTTGACCACCGGCATTTTTTACCACCACAGGCGCAGGCACGCCGTCATGGGTATGGCCACCCATCACGGCATCAATGCCAGTCACGCGTGAAGCCATTTTGATGTCAACGTCCATGCCGTTATGCGACAGCACCACAACAACTTGTGCGCCTTTTGATCTAGCCTCATCAACCATCTTTTGCATGTGGTCGTCTTTGATACCAAATGTCCAGTCAGCCACCATATGGCGGGGGTTGGCAATAGGCGTGTAAGGGAATGCCTGGCCAATAACCGCCACCGGTACGCCATTCATTTCACGGATAACGTAAGGTTTGAAGACTTGATCACCAAAGTCGCTGGTGTGCACGTTTTGAGCCAAGAACTCTATGTGGCCTGCAAAGTCTTTTTCTATAATTTCAGTCACACGCTCTGCACCGAGAGTGAACTCCCAGTGTGGCGTCATCAAGTCAACACCTAGCAATTTACAGGCGTCCACCATGTCTTGGCCATTGGTCCACAACGCGGTTGCAGAACCTTGCCATGTGTCGCCACCATCTAACAACAAGGCATGAGGGCGGCTGGCGCGCACTTGCTTGATAAGCGTGGCCATGTGTGCAAAGCCACCAACCTTGCCATATGTCCTGGCCGTTTGTTCAAAATTGAGATACGTAAAGGCATGCGCCTGTGGCGAATTAGCCGGGATCTTGAAGTAATTTAACAAGTTCTCACCCACCAAATGTGGGGGGCGTCCCAAGGCGTCAGACACGCCTAAATTCACGCTGGGCTCTCGAAAATATATGGGATTCAACTGCGCGTGGCAGTCGGTGAAGTGCATGAAGCTGACGTTGCCAAACTGGGGCAATTCGTACAGGCGCTGGGCGGCAGCCATGTCGCCAGCCAACACTTCTTTGTTTCCCAAAGCCATACCGCCAGCGCTGGCCACTGCCAACAATTGCAAAAATTCGCGACGTCCTATGCTCATACGAATATCCCTTATTAATTGATTACTGATATTTAAAATTTAAAAATGGTCGAGGTGTTTACCCTCGACCATTGACCAAACTGGCACGCCGCTGCTATGGCCGCCACTGCCCTATTATGTGGCGCTGTTAATTCGCGTTAACAGGCGACTGTGGATCTAACAACAAGGCCATCACGTGCTTGATTTGCTCAGCGTCCAAGATGCCGTTGTGACCAACGCGCGGCATATTTGTACATGCGCTGTAAGCACGCGCGTTCCACAACTTGCCCCATGTGTACTCCACAATGGCTTTGGACTCTTTAGAGGCTGGATCGCTAACACCGCGTAGTTTGCCGTAGTTGTACAAACTGGGGCCCAAGTTACCGTAAGAGACTTGCGCTTTGTCGATTTGGTGGCAGTTGTAGCAATTACCGCCGTTTGTTGAGCCAGCCTTGTCTTTCCATGTAAGACCTTTGCCGCTGGCTGCGATTTTTTCACCTTTTGCCCAATCACCCAAATACTTGCCATCAGCAGGCCACTGGATGGTTTTCATTTGTGCGTCTTGTATGGCTTGTGCCATGTCAGCGTTCAACGGTTGACCAGCGACATCGGCTGCGCTGCACAAACGATTGGCTTCGTCTTGCTGCAAGCGATCAACTGTTGCAATACCTTTGCTTTTAAAGGAAGTCTGAACAACTTTTGCCGTCAGCTTGTCGGCATCGGCACTGGATATGGTGGTTGACATACAACCAGAGAGCAGCAAAGCGCTGACTGCCAGCGTGAGATGAATGTATTTTTTCATGAGTATGGCTCCTTATCGCTTGATAGCTGGTGCGATGCTAACTGCACCGGTCGCGTTAACGCCCATGTACACACCCAATGCAATGGTGGCATCGCTGGCGTACTTTGGCTCTGGGAAACGTTGCTGACGGTAGCAGTCGTTCAAGCGCTTTTGCATGGGCCACATTTGACCATTGCCTACACGGTAAGCAGGCCACGCTGCAAAACCAATACCGTCGCCTGGGTTACCAGTGAGGTTGGGCAAGCCTTGCAATCGAATGCGCTTATTGTCTTCAGCGTGGCAGGTGGCACATGCAAAGTCGTGGGGGCCTGCCCGCATGAAGAACAATCGCTTGCCGACTTCATACATTTCGCGCTCTTTTGCGTGTGCTTGTGAGATGTTTATTTTTAATTCACGTGATTGGCCAGATACATAAGTGGCCAAATCGCGCAGCGTTTCTTGTTCGCCTTTGCCATAACTGGTGGCAGCCAACTTGGCGGCGTCAAAGCCTTGCAACGTTTCCATGCAGGTCACCAAGCGAGACTCTAAATCTTGCACACGTGCAGTGTCTGCAAAAAACTTGGGCAGTTCAACGAATGCACCTTTGATGACGCCCGGGCCTTTGCCCAAGTCACAGGCTTCTAGCGTGGCTTGCTTAGGACCGCGAGGCGTGGTCCACAACTCTTCGCCGGCCATTTCAAATAATTCAGCGGGATTGCCGTCTTGCAGCATTTCGCGGTATTTCGCTATGCCTTCTTCAATTGCGTCTGCCTGTGCAGAGGCCATAAAGCCAGACGCGAGTAGCGCTATTAGGGCTATGTTGCTTTTCATCATGAGTCTCCTTATTCTTAGTAAAAAGGCCAAGGTGATTAACCTCGGCCTGGATGCTTGCCTCAATTAAGAGACAGTGACCTCGTCAGAACGGCTGTCGCCTTCGTTGTCTTTCCAGCTCACCACGACTTTGTCACCAGCAGCGCCGCCCGCAAAACTGAATGCCAAGTAAGGGTTTTGCGATACGGCAGATCCCCACTGAGCACTCAAGACAACCTTGCCGTTGTGGGTTGCTGTTACTTCGCTGATGAAGTGTGCAGGAATGGCCTTGCCAGACGAGTCTTTACGCTGACCGCCTTCCATGATGTGTGCCATCAAAGCGCGTACGGTTGTGACACCGTTGTCTGCTTTTGCACGAATACGCATTGGACGTCCCATGTGACTTACTCCTAATTCAATATGTATGGTTGTGTTGTGATGGTGTGAAGGGCGAATTAACCGCCGCAACCACCCAGTGTCACTTTGGTTTCTTTAGAGGCAGCAAACAACTTGCCGTCGGCCTTCACCACCACCGTGATGTTAGAGGTTTGACCCATCTTTAAACGTGTTTGAACATCGGCTTTGGTACCGGCAGGTATAGAAAAACCTGCGGCCAATGGGGACGGGTTCTTTTCAACCAAAAACCATATGTCGGTGGTGTTGGGTATGTTGCTGATAGCACCAACAGGCACAACAGCGCCGTTTTCGGCGATGTCTGGTGTCACCACTTGAATGTCTCCACTTGCAGCAGGCGAGCCGCCTAGTGCATTGATGGCTTCGGCGTAGCTCTTGGTTGCGAAACCCGGACGGGACTCAGCAGCTTGAGCTTGGGTAATGATGCCCAGTGACACCAAGGTGCTCAAAGCACCTGCGGTTTTAATCACTTGGCGACGTGTCGTGTCCATATAAGCTCCTTAAAAAATTGCGTTGGAACACAGGTTTGACCTCAGTCCTTAGACCAATACCGCATTGGCATCGGCATCAGTTTAAAAGGCTTTGGTAGAAAAATGATCAATAGGCTGTAACGTTGACAAGACAAGTTGGCCAACATCTAATCACTGAAAGGATGTTGTGTAGACCTGACTAAGTTGACTGCACACACGCCGACTTAGCGTTCCATGACACAGATCACAACTTGTATCCGTCTATGCGTTATATCTTATATGGCTTTGAACCAGCTCCTATAGGGTTGATACCAGTTGGAACATGTTTTCGAAAAAAAATGATGCGACATTATCCTCGCACCGCGAACTTTATACACCTATAGATTTACTGCGCACCGTCTGCGATCCACTTCGCCATCAGTGCAGCATTTTCTTTGCTTAACTGGGATTGCGCGGGCATAGGCACACTCCCCCAGACACCGACCCCACCACTGAGAATTTTGGCACTCAAATAGTCAACCGCGTTGGCTTGACCTGCGTACTTGCTAGCCACTTCAGCAAACCCTGGGCCAAGCATTTTGTTGACCATGCCGTGGCAAGCCGTACAGGAGTTGTTGGCTAGCAACGCTTTAACGTCTTGCCCACCGGATACTTTGGGGGCGACAGGCATACCCAGCAGCTGTTTGCGCGCCTGCTCCAAGGTTTTTGGCGCAGGCTCAGTCGTAATGGCACCACGAACAGGGCCAATGTGACGGTTTTGTTCATTGTTGTTCCCGTGCGCATCACGGGCAAAATCAGGCAAAAATGAGCCCAGAGTCAGCTCTGTGGCGCAGTTGCTCATACAGGCTGTGTTGGTCACATCACCCTTGGCGTTGATGTCCCATAAAGGCTTGAAGAATGTCATGCCGTTGCGGTTGGGCATGCGATTCTGCACTTGCGCCATGTTGTCGTTGCTCAGCACGTAGTCGGCAGGCACCACATCTGACAAATTCAATATGTATGCCAATACCGCGTACACGTCGTCCGTCGGCAACGACTTTGGCGCGTTCCAAGGCATGGCGCGGTTGATGTAGTCCCACAAAGTGGACACTGTTGACACTTTCATCATGGTGGAGCGCTGTGGGTAATTTTTACCTGGCAACAGGTTGCCCACATGGCCCGTTTCTATGTCTTTTTGGGTGGTACCGCCAATAATAGGCGTAAACACCTCGTTGGACTCGCCAAACACGCCGTGGCACGAAGCACACTTAGCCTCCCACACTTCAATGCCGCGATCCACGGAGCCAGACCCAGCCGGGAGGCCTTTAAAGTCTGGGCGAACATCTATGTCCCAAGCTGCCACTTCGGCTGATGTGGCATCACGGCCAATATCATTCCAAGGTGTGGCAGCAAGGACTTGGCTTGCGCTGACCATCAACAAACAGGCTGCAGCGGATACACGCATGAGAGACACCGCCAGTTTTAACGATTGGTTTTGCATTAGTACACCTGCACGTTTGATACTTCACCGTTTTCAGAGACTTTCCAAGACTGAATGGCGTTGTTGTGATAAATGGATCGGGTGCCACGCACTGCGCGCAGCTGGTTGATTTTGGGTTGTACGTAGCCTGTATTGTCAATGGCACGGCTTTGCAAAATAGCCGGCTTGCCGTCCCATACCCAGTCAATGTTGAATCGGGTTAACGCTTTGTTTTGCACTGGGCCTTCCAGCCTGGCGGTGCGCCAGTTACGCCCACCGTCCATGGATACATCCACGCGCTTGATATCGCCACGACCCGACCAGGCCAAGCCCGTGACGTTGTAGTAACCCTTGTCTAGAATCGTCTGGCCGCCAGAAGGCGTGGTGATGACGCTTTTAGCCTCCTGCAAAGAGGTGTACTGGCGGTGTTGGCCGTCAGGCTGCAAATCAATGTAGTGCACAGACTCGTCTTTGGTAGCCCAAGGCTGGTCGCCCACTTCAATGCGGCGCAAGTACTTCACCCAACTGACGCCTTGTGCACCCGGCACAACCAAGCGCAGCGGGTAGCCGTTTTCTGGGCGCAACATTTCGCCGTTCATGCCCCAAGCAACCATCACGTCGTCCATGGCTCGGTCCATGGGAACGGTGCGGGTCATACTGGAGCCATCTGCGCCCTCAGCCAAGACAAACTTGGCCTTCTTTTTGTCGACTCCACACATGTCCAGAACTGTGGACAGCAACACCCCCGTGTACTCTGAGCAGCTGATCATGCCGTGCGTGTACTGCACAGTTGGCAACGCGACATTCCCCCACTCAGGGCCAGTGTTGGCGCCGCACTCAATAAAGTGTATGCGTGACACGCTTGGCAAGCGCATCAAATCGTCCATGGTGAACACACGCTCGCGCTGCACCAAACCATTGACCATCAAGCGGTGTTTGGAAGGGTCAATATCCCACCAGCCTTGGTGGTGGCGCTCAAAGTGCAACCCACTTGGTGTGATGATCCCAAACAGACCTTGAAGCGGGCAAAAACTGACTGATGATTGCGGTACGCGTGTCAAACCAGGGCTTTCGCGGCGCTGCAAACTACGCTCCCACTTGCTTGGCATGCCATATGTGCTGGCGCTGACGCCTTGACCCAAACCCGTTGTGTGCTCGGGTAAGTCCAAAATGGCGCTCTCACCGCCCGCAGCCACCGCTGCTTTGGTACCAGCAGCCACACCGGCGCCCATGGCCAACGCTTTGCCCATAAAGCTGCGTCTGGCCTTGCGGGCAGTTTCTAGACCCGCGCAGGACAGGTGATTTTCGGGGGCCGGAACAACGCGGCCAATGGTGTGATCTAAGTTGTTGCCAACAGGCACATTCAATTCAGGATTAAAGCTCATACTTCCTCTTTTTGCTTATACAAAGCGCGGGCAATACCGCAACAAAC
>Ga0105055_10007753_pt1 | contig 14139 bp, 9 predicted proteins | sample BON03_FD_78090 | JGI IMG/M metagenome (GOLD analysis project Ga0105055, IMG submission 78090) | Freshwater microbial communities from Lake Bonney liftoff mats and glacier meltwater in Antarctica - BON-03 | ecosystem: Environmental > Aquatic > Freshwater > Ice > Glacier meltwater | place: Lake...
CCACACGCACACGCACACTCACTCACATGGTGTTGCGTGTGCGGGTACGACGTTTGTAGCCATCTCAGTCGCAGTGTATTCTTTCGTGCAACCCAGCATTGTTTATGTAACAACTTGGTTGCATATGGTGGCCCATCATCATCAGCTAGCCTATTGAGGGACAAATACGGTGCAGATGCTAAGCGGCAGCACCGACTGTGTAATGCTTACGTGATACAGTACATCACGGAACTACACCGAGGTCGTATCCACAGCGGCCGTCTTGCGCAACGGCCGGAGCCTCAGCGGCCGGCGCCGAGGCACAAGCGTCGCCCCAAACGCAACGCGGCCGCGCGGCAGTTGCACGACGTACGTCGCCACCGCGGCCCGGAGGTCGGCGCACGGCTGAAGCGCCACGGGTCTGCCCAGGTCAGTCCGGAGGGGACTGCTGGGCGCATCATCCTGCAGGTGAACGGCCACGGAGCCGAACGGGCGCTGTGCCATGAGCTGCAGCTCAATCTCGCGCTCCGTCTCCTGGAGCCGTTCGCTGCGGATCTTGTACGCCCAGGCGCCGACGGCGATGACGACGTACAGCAGCATGAAGGAGGAGAAGAAAACGGAGAAGAAGACAAACAGGTTGATCTGCAGCTGATTCTGCTCGACGGCAAAGCTGTACCAGGTGTCCACTTCGCCCTCGGCCGGGAAGATGCTGACGTAGAAGCGCGTGCTGAGGTCAAACGAGTGCTCCGTGTGTTTGATGACCAGATACTGCCGGCGCCGCAAAATTACGTCATGCACCGTGTTGTTTGCGCTGCTGTCCTGGTTCACAAGCGTCACCTGACCTCCCGGCTGCTGCTGCTGCTGCTGCCCCTCTGGCTGCGCAACGCCCAGGGCGACCGCGGGGCTGGCCGTGACGAGCACGCGTAGGGCGCCGGACCACACGTCAAACAGCAGGCGGAGGTCGATGTTGTTGTACTTCTCCGGGCGGACGACGATAAACTGCCCCCGTGCAGAGCCGTCGTGCAGGGTCGATTGCGACAGCAGCGGCGAGTTGAATGCCGCGTCCTGGAAACAGGGCCTTCCATCCACCGCGTCGGCATCATCACCTGCGCAACGGTTGCACTGGTACTGGTAGACGTGCTGCTGCTTGCGCAGCTGCACCGACTTTGTCCCGTCCATACACGCACACTGCGTCATGTAATCGGGGGGGGCGCAGCCCTGCGTGGCCAGGCCGCACTGGCCGCCATCCACCACGTTGCATACATCACCGTGCCCGTTGCACTCGCAGGGGCGGCAAAGGTGTCTGGCATCCGGATCGCGGAACGTGCCAGCGGCGCAAGGTGCCCGGCAGATGTCGTGCTGGACGCACTGGGAACACTCGCTGCGCCCCGGCCCCTTGACGGGCTGTGCCCCCAGAACGACGCTGGCGTTGCGTGACGACAGGCGCACGTACAGACGGTTGTCGAAGAAGTTGGCCTGCGCGCAGCTAACCGTAACACCCTCCCGCGAAGACTGTGGGGGAGGCCCCTCCTCTCGACCGTTGCGTGTCATGGGGGTACAGCCAGCAGCAGCTTCGCAGCTGAAGACAAGGTCCACATGCAGCGGCAGCTGAGAAAAGGGCGTATCGGACACAGAGACCAGGACATTGTCGGGGCCGGACACGGAGACTGTGAGGAGTACGTCGGTGCGACTGCGGCGCTGCGGGTCGGGCAGCAGCACAGCGTACCGCGACAACCGCTCCGCCGTGGCCGGGCCGGCGGGCGGCGGTGAAAACTCCAGTAGCAGCTGGTCGTGGAGCCACAGGTCGCGGTAGCAGTGCTGGCCAGCGGACAGATAGCTGCCCGGGTTACCCGGCGGCAAGCTGTAGCCGGTCATGCAGGAGGAGCACTGCAGCAAGGGGTCCTTGGTATACGTGTGCGTGTCTGGGTCGCAGCGGCAGTCCAGCCCTGTGCTGGGATCGCAGACGGTGCCACGACCGTTGCAACGGCATGGAACGCAGTTGGTCTTGCCCGCGACGGGATTCTTGTTCCAGTAGCCATCGTTGCAGGACTGGCAGCGGGACCCGTGTGTGTTGCTGCTGGGATCGCAATTCATGCAAGTCACCGAGGCGTTTTCCTTGTGGTAAGCGCAGCGGTCCGTGTGGCCATGACAGAGGGCGTTGCATGGCATACAGTCGTCGCTCGTGGAACGTGTGGGGTCGCCAACAAAGCCGGGCAGGCAGCTGGCGCAGGCTGGCCCTGCCGTATTATGCTCACACTGGCCGCAGGCACCGTTGGGCAGGCAACGGGCATGCTGGTTGCAGCCGCAGTCGTCGCTGCAGTTGCTGCCGGAGAAGCCAAGGCCGCACTGGCAGACGTCCGGCGCCACGCACAGCCCGTGCTCCGTGTCACACCCGTATGTACTGCAGACCGGCACGCAGAGCTTGCCGGCCTCGCTGTAGCCCGTGTCGCACTGGCACTCATATGACGGCGCCGGCGTCTTGCCGACGCGAATATCGCTGACGAGGTTGCGGCAGGTGGAGTTTTGCGGGCAGCTGGCGGTGCCGCTCATGCACTCGTCAACGTCCGGGCAGGACAGAAAGTGCCATGGCGAGCCGGCCCGAGACAGGCTGCTGCTGTTGTCCACGGGGGGCGGCAGCAGCAGACTATCGGCTTGCCTGTAGCACGTGCTGTTGAGGTCGTTGGCGCCGGCAGCATCGCCCTCCGCGCAGTAGCCAACGGCATCGGTGGCGGAGCTGTCACGGCACCAACCGCAGCGCTGGTCAGCCGTGCACGTTGTGCAGTCCGTGTTGGTGGCGCAGGCCGGCTGGCAGGGCTGCTGGGCAAACTGCCGCACACACTCGCCATAGGCCAAGCGCTGCACGTATGCGCGGCTGTCCAGGCACTGCTGCATGGAGTCGCACCATACGCAGTCCGAGACGCCCTGACAGGAAGCGCAGCTGGAGAGAGAGCCACACGGCTTGGGGCACGTGCCAGCGTTTGTCCTGAAATCGCTCAGCACGGCGATGGGCGAGTTTTCCAGGGTGCAAAAGGGGTACTCGAAGGCCGCCACCTGGTACCACCCGCACAGCTGTTGGCCGCGCGCGCCTGCTGGCTGTGCCAGGCGCCCCGCACAGGCCCCGCAGCTGGAGATGTCCCCGCAATAGTCGCACAGCGCGGGGTCTCGCACAATCGCCGAGCTCTCGCTGGGCGCCCCTGAGGGCAGCAGGGGCTGGCAGCTACCACGGAGGCCGGCATACAGGCCGGCCTCCTCATAGACCCACTGACAGGAGCTGGAGGCGCAGTCGCGGCAGTCTGTGCGGGCGGAACACGGCGTGGCCGTCGCGCACGCGTCACGCGTCACGAGGACGTCGGCGGCGTCCTGGCACCCAAGCCGGTGGCAGGGCGAGCCGTCGGAGGAGTTTGTGCACCAGATGCAGGTTGGGATTTGGCCACAGCGGTCCTGCGTCGCGTTGTGGCAGGAGACGACGGGGCGGAAGGCTGCAACACTTGCCAACAGAAGCCCATTGTAGCCTCCAATCACCACCATGCGCTCCTCGCTGACTCCACCCAGGATGCCGCCATCATAGGCAAGGACGACGGCCGCATGGCCAAGGCGACGCGTCGGTGCCGCCATCTGTGAGGTGGGCATCCCATCCTCGCCGCCTGACAGCCACCGCTGGCAGACGACATCGTAGATCAGGTTGCTGTTCTCGTAGCAGGCGTCCTCGAATTGGCCCAGGCTAAAGGCAGATCCACCGTGCACCACCTATGGGGGGTCCATGGGCGCCGGCATGCGAAGGCAGACGGATGCGAGACACAGATGAGGTTCAGTGCACGATACAGAACAAATTTCAAGCTGGCACTACAGAAGGCGCAAAATGACGTTGGTTGACGTGTATCACAGAGCTAGAAGTGCGTGTGGATGTGTGCGGATTTGCAGGGTGCACGGAGGGTGGAAATTGCCGTAAGGCAAGGAGGCGTGCCATTCGCCGAGTACCATGTGTCGCCCGACGAGAGCCGCAGTATGGCCCCATCGCGAGCCGGTGGCAGATGTGGCGGTGGGAATCGCACGCCACCTCGAGGACCCGACGTCTAGAATGAACAGCATATCGGACAAATCGTTCTGCTCGCAACAGCAAAAAAAAAAAAGGGGGTGAGCAACTTCACGAGGACAAATCTGCCTTCTCCCGCTCCCCTTCCACATGCGCACGCAAACACACGGGCATCTCCTGCAACCCCCATCAAGATTCTCCTGGAAGGGGTGCTGCCCACCCACCACGCAGGAAGGGGTGCTGTTCATCCACAGCGGAGAGCATGGGAACTCATACCTTGTGGAACGAAAAAAGAACGTCGCGCGAGGTCGAGCTGAGCCGAAACAGGCCATTGGTCATGCGAAGGCGGCTGAGCCCGCCAAAGACAATCACCTCGCCGGTGGAGTTGCTATACACCGCAGAATGGCGAAACAGCGCCGTCGGCCGTGCGCCCCTTGTCCGGTTGTCGGGGGCAGCCCAGGTGCTGCTGGGGAGGTGGAACCAGTACTCCTGCTGCACAAAGCCGCCGCTGCCCAAGTTACGCCCGCCCAACACAAGCATCTTGTCGCCCACGACAGTGGCTGTGTGCCCAAACAGGGGCGGCGGCAGGGCCACCGCGGCCCTTTGGTCTGGCTTCAGGAGAATCCAGGTGACATTTGCGAAGTGGAGAACCCACAGCTCATCGCTCACACCATTGGACACGAGGCCGCCGTAAATAATCATGGCGTCCCCATACGTCGCGGCTGAGTGGCCGTGGCGGGCCTGCGGCCAGGCAGACCGTGGGTTGCGCACCTGACGCGATGTGCCTGGCCGCCCAGGCGCTAGGACACTGAGTTCCGACGAGAACGCATCAACACGGCTGGAGGCAAGGCGGCCCCCGTACATCCACACATCGCCGGTGAGTTGCCGCACTACGGCCGTGTGGCCAGCGACTGGCGCGTGGAGGGAGACCTGCTCCTCGATCCATCCTTCACCGCCCACGGTGCGAAAGCTGCAGTCTACGCCCAAGAACCCGGGCTTGCAGCTGCATGCCTTGCCGCCCATGCAAACGCCCCCTCCCACGGAGGCTGAGCAGTTGCCTGGACAGGCTTCTTCCTGGCAAGACGGGCCGGTCCAGCCCCAGTCACATGTACAGACGTTGGAGTCGCAACTGCCGTGACTGCTACAGTTCGCCGGGCAGGGCGCCACACTGTAGCGTGCGTGGAAACCCTGAAATTGCACGTTTTGGTCGGTGAACCACTGCACCAGCATGACTCCGCTGGTAGCATGGAGGGCTGCCGGGGCATGTGGCCCAGACAGGGCGGCAAGCAGTGGCGAGCCGGTGGAGGGGCCATCATACACATGCATGAAGTCATAGCCGCACTCCGTCTCAAAGTCCTCCAGGAGCAACGTGACCGTCTGATTGGGCATGTCCGGGCGAATGAGGAATGCGCATGCCTGGGCACTAGTGTAACACAGCGTGTTCTGTCCCGACCGGCAGGACACCTGCTCCCCGGAGCTGATGGCTCCCTGGGATTCCGTCAGAAGCACTCGATGGTTCTGGTTGTTGCAGCCGTGGTAACAAGTCCCGCCGTTAACCGAGGATCCAAACAACCCGTCTCTGCAGAGCTGACAGCGAGCACCGGTGGTGTCACCATCACAGCTGCAGGCGCCGGTGCCGGGATCGCACCGCCCGTGACCGTTGCAATCGCAGCGGACGCAACCGGCAGCTGAATCCGGGTCCCCCCACGAGTCCTCCTGGCACACAGAGCAGTTGACGCCAGCCGTTAGGTGCTGGCACGCGCGGCACTGCCCGACTCCGGCCGGGCAATCGCTATGACGGTTGCAGCCGCAGTCGATTGAGCACCGATACCCCGTCCATCCCAGGTCACATTCGCAGGTGTTTGGGGCGGAACATCTGCCATGGCTACCGCAGGGGAAGTTGCACACAGGTCGACAGGTGAGGCCATCCCCCGCATATCCAGGTTGGCATTCGCAGGCCAACTTGCCGTTCTCGGAGGAGCAGGTCGCATTGTCGTGGCACGAATGCGCCCCCTGCACGCACACACTGCAATCGACACCACCCCAGCCGGGGCGGGTACCATCGGCGGACAGGTGGCAAGTGCATACACCGGGCGCCAGGCAGTCGCCGTGGACGCAGCCGGAAGCGCACACGGCGCTGCAAGTGATGCCATCTCCTATAAACCCAGGCTGGCACGTGCAGGTCAGAGTCGCGTTGCGGCTGGAGCAACTCGCGTTGGCGTGGCATGGATGCACGCCTTGCACGCACATGTCGCAGGCCGCGCCCTCCCAGCCAGTGACGTTCGGCAGCAACGTCGACTTGTCACATTCGCAAATGCCAGGGCTTGTGCACTTGCCATGCACACACGGCGTGTCACATACCGGGGAGCACTCTGTGCCGTTGCCCATCCACCCATCGGGGCACGAACAACTGTAGCCAGCCTCACCAAACACGGTCGTGTTGCTGTTGTTGAACGTCGCATTGTTGGTGGTCGATGTGTTGTTGAGTTGTCTCACGCAGATGGCGGCAGGGTGGCAGAGGTTACTTGCAGGGCATCCATCACACGTGGCACCCCCCCAGCCCGCGTCACAGGTGCACTGATTAGGCGCCGAGCAGACGCCATGTGGTGCACACTCCTGCTGGCAGACAGGAGTGCAGCCGGAACCATTCCTGGTCCCTTGCGCTGCAGGGTCCCCGTTGCCCGTATAGCCAGGAAAACACTCGCATGTCGACGGCGTGGGCGGCGAGAGGTTTTTCGGTGCCGCGCAGCTGGCAAATTCTGCACACGGTTGGGGCGACAGCTCGTCGGTGCCTGCAGTGGGCGAGGGGATGCACTCGCTGCAGTTCGTGAAAAGGCGGTTTTCCCACCCGGCATGGCACTCGCATGTGCCAGGAGCTGAGCAATTGCCCTGCAAGCAGCCGCGGACGCACTGTGGCGCACAGACGCCCCCCCGCTGGGGGGCAAACCCAGGGTCGCACACGCACTGGAAGGTGCCGGCGCTCCCGCTGACACAGCTGGCGTTGGCTTGGCACCGCGTGACACCCACAGTGCACTCCTCGCAAGACGGGCCAGCCCACCCGGGCTCACAGGTGCAGGTGCCAGGCTCTGTGCACTTGCCGTTCTGACAAGCCGGAACACACTGGGCGACGCACAGGACTTCCGGATCGCCAGAATAGCCCTTGTTGCACTGGCAGCTTGCACCGCTGGGGCCACCTGGGACGCACTCAGCGTTGGTGCCGCAGCGTGGTTCGGCCTCGTTGCAGGCCGAACAGCTGGGACCCGTCCATCCTGGCTCGCAGGCACAGCTGCCAGGCGATTCACAGTGCCCATGCGCACAGGCGTCGCAGACAGGCGCACATGCACGACCATCGCCGCTGAAGCCATCGTCACAGGTACAGACCGTGGACGCATTGTCGCCTGCTTCCGTTTGCACGCTGCATGTGGCCCACAGTGAGCTGCAGCACAAGCCAGGTGTTAGCTCCAGTTTCGCGCATACACCCGGGGCGTGTGTAGTGGGCTAACGATTAAGACGGCAACGCCGTATACAAATAGGGGAGGAGGATCATGCGACCTGCGTACCAAGGATGGTCGCTGCTGCACTCCGAGCACGAAGCGCCGCCAAACCCTGTCGCGCACTTGCATTCATCGGGCCGCACGCACTGGCCATTGTCGCACCCTTGGGTACAAACCGGCAAACATGGAGGCATGTTGCCGTAGCCCGGCAGACAGTGGCAGCTCTGGCCGTGGCTTGTGCTCGTACATGCTGCGAACTCGCCGCAAGGGTCGCCGCTCGGGCTGCACTGACTGCAATTGAGGCTGTGCCATCCCTCGTGGCAGCGGCACTGGCCAAAGACTTGGCCAAGACGGTACTCGCAGTCACCATGCTCGCAACCGAGGCTGCACAGGGGGCGGCACTCCAGACCATTACCGATGAAACCGGCATTGCACGCGCAAAAGTAGCCGCCGTCAGGCACAAACGTTGCCTCCAGCATATTTGCCGTGCTGTTGGGAAAGCTATTCATGGCAGCTGCCTTTGCAGCTGCCATGGTCATGCCGCAGGATGCGTTGGCGTGGCAGACGCTCATCTGCTCATCGCACTCGGTACAGCCTGGCCCATCCGCGCCGAGGTCGCAGCGGCAATAACCCGGGGATTCACAAACTCCCCGCACACAAAGGTCGCAAATGGGTTGACAATCGGAGCCGTTTCCAGCGAAGCCTGTCCCGCAGTGGCAGCCGAGCGTGATTCCAGAAGTTCCGTTGGACAACAAACCATCCCAGCTACACGTCGCATTGCGATGGCAGCCGTGCAAATGCCCCCACTCGTTGGCACAGTCCCTGCAAAGATCGCCCGAGAAGCCTGCCTCACACGCACACGTGTTTGGGCTGCTGCACGATCCTTTGGCACCGCAGCCTGGTGAACACACGGGCTCGCAAATGGCGCCGTCCCCTACGTACCCCGGGAGACAATCACACGCCAAGGATCCGTTGCGATCCGAACACACGGAGTGCAGATGGCAGGCGGCATGAGCCCCTTGCACGCACATTGTGCAGTTGTCGCCTTCCCAGCCGGCGGAACACTGACACTTCCCTGGCCGGGCACATTCTCCGTGCACACACGCCGGCCGGCAGACCGGGGCACAGCCGCCTCCATCTGCCACCTCATAGCCGTCTTCGCACGCGCACATGTGGTAAGCTAGCCCTTCCACCAGGGAGCAGGCGGAGTTTGGAGGGCATTTGTCATCCCCTGGGGAGCATTGCTCGCATGAAGGTCCCTGCCACTCTTCAGCGCAGGGGCAGTTTCCAGGAGACGAGCAGACGCCGTGGACGCACGACGGTGTGCAAAGCGGCTCGCAGTCCACGCCATCGCCGGTATACCCAGAGCCGCAAGGGCAGTTGTAGGACAGCGGAAACGCACCGTCAGTATTGGTGCAATTGGCCGCGACTGAGCACATGTGATATCCGAGCCTGGGTACGGATCGAGGGGGGAATGCATGGGGTGAAAGGAGAGTTGGTAGACATACCACTACATTGATGGTGGCATGGTCGCCAACCACAGCTGGTCCGTAGTAGAAATGATTGCTTACTTGCATTCGTCGACGTCCACGCAGCGGTCAAACGACCAACGCAAGTTCAAAGATGGTTCCGAAGCCGAGCCGTTGACGGCAAGCGCGAGCCTACATTGCCCTTCCGCAGGAGCTTCATAGTTGCCGATGGTGCAGTGTCCTTTGGAGGGGTCGTCGGGATCATAGCACCAGCCACAAATGCGGCTGGCGGTACAATCAGCACAGTTTGTGGTCGTTTCGCAGCTGCGGCAGTCGCTCGGGTCTGTTTGCCACTCCAGGCACTGCCCATGCGCAAACTGCGTCCGATAACCCCCCGTATCATAGCACGAGCCGGTGGAGGCGCACCAACCACAGCCGAGTTGGACTGTGCATGTGCCGCAATCTGAATGCGTGGCGCACGGCGGATCACATTGGGCGGTCGCGTTCACGACGGCGTCTGGGGCCCCGCTTTGGGGACGGCAGCCGCCTCTGTTCGTTGACCATTCGCAGCCGCCAATGGCCAGGCATGCTGAACAGCCGGTAATGGCGGAGCAAACTGCGCAGAACGATTGATCAATTACCTGTGTTTCGCATGTGGACGTCGTCTTCTGCTCGCACTGCTGGGAGCCATCGCACCAGACGCAGTTGGCCGCAGCGGAGCAGCCGAGGCAGCTGGAGGCGTTGGCACAGTGGTTGGTGGTAAACTCGGTGAGGTGCTCCGCGGTGATGATGCTGTCGTCGCTGACGGCGGTCGATCCGCGGGTCCATGCCACGGCCATGTCGTGCACGCCGTAGTACCTGTGGGAGTACATGTATGTTGCCGCCATGATGTAGTATGACCGGCCGGCCTCCAGGTAGAACGGGCTGGACCGCTGGGCGCTGTACCGCACCCAGCTGCGCTGCTCATCGTACAGGCCGCGCGGCTGGTGCGCAACCAACAGCTGCACATCCGGGTCACAGCCAAGAGGGTTGAAATATAGTTGCGCTTTGATTCCCTGCACGCTGCGGATCCACAGGTAGTACGTGTCCGTCACCGACGGCGTCAAACATGCGTGGATGATTTCCCCCACCGGATCAGGCTCGTGCACAACGGACTGCATGGCGGACAGCAGTGAAGACTCGTCCAGCGTGCGGCGCTGGTAGCGGATAGATCCAACAAGTCCCTCGGGGGTCCACGAGTCGATCAGCTGGTAATACAGCTCCTGCGTTGCGCCGGCTCGCGGCCGAGAAGCGGCGCATTCAGCCGACGCGTTGACTGCGCCCGCACACACAAACTCCCGAGTATTGCAAGAACCTGTTCCTGGACACCAGCTGCACTCTGGCACTCTGGCACAGGGGAAGCAGCCGGTGAAGGAGCTGCAATCGACAGTACACTGGCCCTCCACCCAGATGCCGTCGTTCGCCAAGCCACAGGCAGCAAGGGCAACCGCGCTCGGCGGAACCGGCGGCAGAAGACGGAGATCACACACACGGAGGCCGGCGGGATGATTAGACCGGACCTGCACGCCAGTGGCGACGCTGCTGCAATTGAAGGCTCCGTAGCTCGTGTTGCTTCCGGGCAACAAGGAACAGCTAGCACCGTCACCGGAGCGCAGCAAAACGCTGACAGTGAGATTAAGGGCGGAAAAGGAGGAGCAGTGGTGCGATGTTGAGCACGGATTGGCGTCCGGCGCTGTGAACACCTCCACGACGCCGATGGGCACCAACTGCACCAGGCTGACGGCCAGATGCCCACCGCTGTCACGGTCGCCATCGGCAGCAACACCCATGGCACACGTGCTGCGAAGTGCGTCGATGGCGTTGGCGCCGGGCCAGCCGTCGATGGCATTGGACAGGCGTACATCCTCCAGGCCAGTCAGGTAGGAGGAGATGGATGGGGAGGAGGGGACCTGGCGGTTGCCGAGATAGTCTCTTGCGCTGGAGAGCGCTGGAAAGCATGTCAGCTCCTCCTCAGCGATATGCAGGCTGGCGGGGGGCGGGGCGGCCGACGAACATGACTTGTGGTGCTCCCAGAGCAACAGGCCATCAGCGGCGCATTGCTCCCGTGATGTGCATTGGTCATGAAGTGCATTGTAGAGAAGCCCCGCGCATCCGGTCATAGGGGCGCAGTGCGTTCCATTGCCGACGAACCCCGGGTTACACCGGCATATGAAAGTCCCACCTCCAGATATGCCGGAATTGGGGCTCCAGCCAACGCAATCGGCGTCGGGATGGCAGTGTCCACCACATGCCTCCAGCAAACCACACGACCCCCGACACTCGACAGCAGCCGCGCGTTGCCCGACATCCTCGAACAGGGCGCAGTCATCCCCTGATGAGCCGCCACGAACAATTGCAGCACCTGCTAGGGGAGCGCAAGTTGCACTCACCCGGAACAGCTCGCAGGACTGGGTGCGGGTGCGATAGTTGAACGTGGAGCAGTTGTTCTCTCGGCAGGCAGCGGCACAATCAAGTAAGGCCATTTTGCCGCCGCGGCCGTCGGCTGTGCGGTTGACAAAGAGGTATTGGGCAAGTTCCTGATGCTGTGTGGCATTGAAGCCGTCGAACACCACCAAGCACGCGCCGGCATCCCGGGTGAAACCTGCACGATGCCAGGAAGAACGAATTAGTGGATGGTATAAGGCCGTGATAGAGTGGCCCTCCTCGTCGGTGCAAGTGCATACAAGGCAAGAGATTGCCGTCAAGCTCTTCAGACACTCACCGGAAGCCTGCAGGTTTCTTTCGCAGTGCCCACAGCCTTCAGTGGCATCGCAGGAGCCGGCCGCGCGGCTGCTGCACCAGTTGGCCTGCTGCGGGCGAAACGCATGCACCGTTGCCTTCGAGACTCCGTCAAACCCGCCGATGACAAACAAGGCATCCGAGTGCCAGGCAGCGGTATGGGAGGCCAATGCGGGATTTGCGCTGCTGGACGCCATGGCAGTGCTGCCGAGGGATGCGGGGTGGGCTGTCCAGGTGTGGCAGTCAATATGATACACAAACGATGTGGCAAGCAGGCACTGCTCAAACTCGTAGTGCATATGCACTAGCCCGCCGTGGACGATCATCATTTTGTTGTCAGCCGTGAGAACGGCGCTGTGATGGGCAATCCCAGCCGGTAATAGATCACTGTTTGATGCCTGCACGCTCAAGGGGGGGAAGGAGGGAGGGTAAGCGCTGCAGCCGATGCTGGTTCGAGCAGCAATCACAACGCGGTGTGCAAATATACCTTCGTCCACTGCAGGGTTTCGACGTCTAACAAGAGGAGATTGTTGGTCTTCTCGCTTCCTGAGACTGACGACGGATGATAGCCTCCAAACACAAGCAGGGCTGCGCTGGGGGCGTGGTATACGGCGCTGTGGCCCACGCTCGCGATCCGCCCGCCTGTTTCCTGCGACGCCCAAGTCCTTGTCGAGAAGCTAAACACGTAGATCTGCTTGACGCAGGGTCCAGGAGTCAGGGCCGCGATGAGCGGTAGGCTGGGGCTGCAGGGGGGGGGCGGAGAGAGGCGAGAGGCGAGAGGCGAGAGGGGCAAATATGGAGGGGACACCAAGACTGGCATCATGGTGCATGCACACGGGCACGAAGGCAGGCGGGGATCGCTTGCCCACCTGCGTCTGAAACTCTTGCTCCGGCGACCGACCCCCAAGGACGATCAGCCGGTCGCCCACCACCGAGGCCGTGTGGCCGGTGATCCGTGGCGTCCCGAGGCAGCTCGGCGCTGACTGCGGGCACGCAGGAGATACCTGGGTCCACGTCGCCGTGTCGATCGTGTACCACCACATGTCCCCGAGGACACTGGTCCCTGACGTCCCGCCCAGCAGTACAAGGGTACCGTTGTGCGCCGAGAGACTATGCGAGTGCCGGGGTGGCGGCTGGTCCCTGCCAGCCACCTCTGGTATCGACCATATCCCTGCCTGCAGGCAATCAACAACGCCAGGTGGCCAACGACGGTGAGTCGTTGACGCGGCCAACAACGCGGGTGGGGTGCAAAGAGCGACCTGAGGGAACATCAGGGACCAGGAGCCGGGTGGTGGCCATGCGATGTGTGGCAGATAGTGTGCAGTTGTGGGTCGGGAGGGTGCCCGGGGCTCATGCAATGCAACATACCTGGAAGTCATAGGAAAGGAGGTCTCCGAGCAGCGCCCGCATCCGCAGGCCGCCAAACAGCCACAGTGTATTCTGCCACACACAACCACCACCCCCACACACAAACCAAAATCACAAATTAACAAAGTCACACAGTGCGGCTGAGGTGAGGCGACAGGTAACAAGGACAGCCAAGACGTGGGACAAGGACAGCAAGGAGCAAAATTCACTGACATTGACAACATCGCTGGCGTGGAGGTAGCTTCCACCGAAGGGTGCCTGTTCGGAAGCTGCTTGGAACCACGTCCCCAACGAGGCCTCCAGTAAGCAGTCATCGCCGGTGTACGGGAAACGGCACGAACAACGTCCTGTGTGTGCATCACACCGCCCGTTGCCACTGCAATAGCAAGCGAACACATAAAATCAGCATGCGCGTGACACCATCAGTGGTGCATATGCATGATACCCTAAGAAATAGATACGAAAGACCCCACAGTAATTCGCATGTGTGACACCAATAAAGCCGATATCCATCAAAAGCAGTGGTATGCGTGACATCGCAAGCAATGCGGGCGTATGTAGGCGGGCAAAGCATGTCAAAGCAAGAACGCTACGTGGATGGGCGCCGTCATCCGCCGTGAAGTCACGCACCTGCAATCGCCGGGACAGGCCGGCAGCCGGCACCCAGTTCCAGTCCAGCCGGATCCACATTCACAGGTTCCTCCGCGGCATATGCCGTTTGGTCCACACCAGTTCTCGCATCTGCCGGCAGGAAGGAGGGTGCGTGTAAGCATGCACGTAACAGGTGCGTGTAAGCATGCAAGTACCAGGTGTGTGTAAGCATGCACGTACCAGGTGTGTGTAAGCATGCACGTAGCAGGTGCGTGTAAGCATGCACGTAACAGGTGTGTGTAAGCATGCACGTACCAGGTGTGTGTAAGCATGCACGTAACAGGTGTGTGTAAGCATGCACGTAACAGGTGCGTGTAAGCATGCACGTAACAGGTGTGTGTAAGCATGCACGTAACAGGTGCGTGTA
>Ga0105055_10007754_pt1 | contig 14138 bp, 12 predicted proteins | sample BON03_FD_78090 | JGI IMG/M metagenome (GOLD analysis project Ga0105055, IMG submission 78090) | Freshwater microbial communities from Lake Bonney liftoff mats and glacier meltwater in Antarctica - BON-03 | ecosystem: Environmental > Aquatic > Freshwater > Ice > Glacier meltwater | place: Lake...
ATATATATATATACATATATATATATAAATATACATACATATATATATATATATATATATATATATGATTACATGGATATGTTCACATGTTATATGATTACATGGATATGTTCACATGTGTCCGCATATGACAGTGCACAGTGGCGTAGAAAGACAGAAGAAATTCGAACTGCAACCTCTTCTCGGTGTATATATATTCATATATACATATACATACACACACACACATATGTGTGTGTGTGTGTGTATGTGAGTGTGTGTGTGTGTGCGTACGTCACTTTGCACATACGTGTAGATACATTCGTATAAATTTACATCTGACACAGAAACGAGTGTATAAACCATGACTGATTTTCAACATATGATAATATGTACACACATATCATTGGATTTCTGTCACGGTTGGGTGTATATGCAAATATTCGAACGAACCTGACACTTGCAAGCGTCCAACGAACCTCACACTTGCAACGAACCAAAACGCTTGCGTTTTAGTACGTGTGCATTTTACCCCGATTCACACATATTATACTGTCATTTTTGGATGAAACAAACAAATATGATATGTATGTATGTATATCCATTTTCATATCTGCATATGTGTAAATTGATTAAAATTGTCACAAGTATACATACAAACACACGAACACATGCAACATGTATGAAAATTTGTATGAATTCACACGCACACAACAAAACAGGCTCATGTCCACACCACACGCACATATGGACAAACATACATGTATGTGTGTTTTTATTCGCCCTTAGTCAAGATGCTCAAATTCACTCTGAGAATTTCGTGCGCTTGGGCTTGCTTTCAGACAGGAGGCCTTCGTATCCCTTGTAATCGAGCTCAATACCAAGACTGTCGAGCTTCTTGCGCTTGGCCTGTTCTTTTTTGATGAGCTTCTTAACACGTGCCGCCTCCTGCGCCCCAGTCTTTTTGCCGTTCGCTGCCTCTTTTGCTGCAAATTTGAAGTCGTGCGGCACGAACTTCTCGTCGGCGCCGCGCCACATCTTGGCGTGCACCTTGCTCTTGGGCACAATTGAGCACTTGATAGCGCGGTCGCACATGAGCATGTTGTTGTGTGTGGATGCTACGATGTCCGCCACTTCGGCGTGCTCGAATTCTATGAAGGCAAAGTGCTTGCTCTTGCCCGTCTTCTTGTTGCGAGACAACCGCAGCTGTTTCACTTCGCCAAACTGCTTGAAGTACGCCCGCATCTGGTCCTCAAAGAAACCAAAAGGCACCCTGCCTAGGTAAATCACACTGCTCTGCCCTGGCTCCTCCACCGCCTCGGCGGGCTTGGCCGCAATATCCTTCAGCCCCTTGGTCAGACGCTGCTTTTGTTTCGCATCAAGTTTGACGACTAGCCGCTGCCCTGCAAACCCCTCGCCCTCGCCTTCAGAGTCGCTCCCGTCGCTGCCTCCGGCCGCCAGCGCGCCGAGCATCTCCGTGTCGCCTTCTTTGGCTGGCTCCTCGGCCTTCGCAGCGGCGCTCCCGCGCGCGGAGGCGCGGGTGGCACGAGAGCCACCCGTCACCACCTTGTCTTTCTTGTCCTTCTCGGCAGACTGGATTTTTTTGACCTCAGCCTGCAGCTCGTGCGAGGCGCGCCGCGCCACCTTCGCCGCTCCCTTGCGCTTCGCCGCCTTGGTCTCCACCATTGTTTGTTGATTCGTGCACGTGCTGCAGTCTGAAGAGATCCTTAAAAGTGAAAAATCTTCAGATTGTAAGTTATTATGCCCCAGACCCTTATTTCCAGTCCGTGGAGACAATGTCGTCGTCAAGCGACGACGACAAGGAGGACCCGCAGGCAAGCAACGGAATCCAGATGTTAGCATGCATATTGCCGTGTGAACCTACCCGGGTAGCATGCCTTTTTGCGTGCGTGTGCTTGCCTGTTGTGCCTGCGTCTGTTCTTCGAGCAGAAAGAAGGGCAGGCATTTTTCAAGGGAGCGGTTCCGCCGCCGACGCGCTGACGGCACGTGGCTACTCCGACGATGCCGCAGATTGCCGCCATCCGCACAGAGGTGGTGCTTCCCTTTGCTCTTCCCGCTCTTTTCCTTCCTCTTACCTGCGCTCCTGTCTTCCTCGCTTCGTGCAGACACCTGGCGGCGACGCCAAGGCAGACGGCGAAAACAGCGGTGATGCAGCCAAAGCGACGTCCCCGTCGACCCCGCTCTCCCCAAGGGAGGCAGAATCTGATGGCGGCAACGAGGCCGACGAGCCGTCGTCCCCGAAGCTGGGTGCCGACAACAGCCTGAGCGCGACGGGTGGCACTGGGGAGGGCGACGAGGGCGGCGGGGGCGGCGGTAAGACGGGGCTCTCTGACGACTCGGACGATGAGCCTGCACCGACCAAGTTGGAGGGTGCTGCCACCAAGAAGAAGGTGGTCGACAGCGACGAAGAAGAGGAGGAGGCAAGACAAGACAAGGACGACGGCGGAAAGAAAGCGGAGGAGAGCAATGCACCCGCAGGCAAGACAGGCCTGAGCAGCGACAGCGAGTCAGGGGACGACGCGGCGCCGAAGAAGAAGTCGGGCGAGGGTGGTGATGGCGACACGGAGATGGCTGAGGCGACACACAAGGATGTGTTTGGCGAATCTGACAGTGACGACGACGCCGGCGGCAACAACAAGCACAAGGGTCAAAAGGTCATGTTGAACAAGGAAACAGGCCAGCTAGAGCGGGGTGAAGTCGAAGACGCGCCCGACCATGCACTCCAAGACTCGCAGGTTGGACGCGACAAACGCGTGGTGTCGAAAGAGACGCTCAAAGTGTCGATGCCTGCGCTGCCACGCCCCCCTACCGGCGCCAGGCTAGTCTACGTGAACCCGCCCAAGAGACACTTGATGCTCGACCATGCGCCATTCGGTACTGTGGAAGAAGAGACGAAGAAAATCGCTGCCGGGGCGTCCGATCGTTATTATCAAAGTGCGTCAAGCATCAGGTGGCGGTACAAGGAGCAAGGCGACGAGGGAGAGCCGTGGGAGAAGCGTAATAAAGAGACGAACGCGCGTTTTGTCGAGTGGTCAGATGGATCACTCACCTTGAATATTGGAGAAGAGGTGTTCCAGGTGAAAAAGGAGGATCTGGCAAAGAATGCGCATCATTTGTACGCCAAGCACTCTGACGCCAAAACGCTGGCGGAGGACGGAGAGGATGAAAACAGTTCAATATTGCCTATCATTGAGGGTCATGGTGTCATGGAATCACGGTGCGTTCTTGTGGGGGGGAGGGGCTCTGTGATCAAGCCTTCGGGCTGCGGCGCCGAGGCGCCGAAGCAGCCGCACGCCATCAGGGGCGCGCGCGGCAAGCAGCCCCGGAGCCGCTGCGCGCCACTCGCGTTCAGGGGCGATCCAGGGGCGCGCGGCGACGGAGTGCTTTAGTGCGAAGTTGCCACACGTCCACTGGATCGGACCATTGGCCTGAAATTATGAATAGGGGAGTGTATTGGACAATATTAGGGGGGAGTGTATAGCCCCTATCTGTAGGGGAGTGTACTCCCTTCATTTTTGGCCTGGAACTGAAGGTGATTTCGGGAGTCGACACAAACAAATCAAATTTCGGGTCAGAAACAAGAGATTTGGTCAAATCTCGAAATCTTGAAAAACACACATTGTGCCCATTCAATCCGCTTCCGATTGGGAGGGAACGCCGAAAAAAATGATGCAGATTCTCGGAAGATTCGGCAACTCGGAAAAAAAGAGGAATGTTTGGGACAAAAACACGAACTGAGAATTGGTCAAAAAACAATGTTGCGCCCATTCAATCCGCTCCCGATGGAGAGGGATTCTGACCCCGGGTATTTTTTTTGCCCCGGGTTTTAATTCTGCCCAAAGGTTTTAATTCTACCCCGAGTTTTAATTTTGGGGATGTATATATATATTCTATACCCGAAGGCCCCTCCCGGGCCCACCACCACACTCAACTCCCTCACTTGCTCCTCCCCGCACTTTGCTCTGTCTCTTGCCTCGTATGTACTCTCTCACGTGTTCTCTGCGGCGTTTGCCCTTCCCCCTTGATTGGTGCAACAGGATGGTGATTAAGCATACACAGCGGAAAGCAGGAAAGAAAATTTTGGAATTGGTATGTACTTTTTACAAAACAAATATGTGCATACATGCATATTTACGTGTAAACATGTATACCTATGTACAAACAAACATCTGCACACACACATGTTCTTGCCCATATTGGGTGTGCTGAATGAGCGAGATCGCACTTTCGAAGATTTTTACAAGGTTGACCATGCCACATACCATACCACAGTAGCTTACAAAATATCATCGTAAATTTTTTGGAAAGGATTGCACTCACATTCGTTACCGTACACCATATCTTGACAAACACACCACACAACCAGGTTTCGAAGCAGTATGGTAAAATGGTTGAGAAAGATTCCATGTTTATTCGCAAAATGGTTGACGACCGCTCTCTTTCTGCGCAAGAAGCTGCTCGCATTCGCGACCAGTCCAAGCGAGAGGGGGCTCGTCGTCGTGCTGGTGTGTACGCACACACATGCACAAGCACACACACACATACACACACATACACACACACACCCGCTTGCATCTGCGACCAGTCCACGCGGGTGGGGGTTTTTCGTCGAGCTGGTGTGTAAATACACATACACTCACATTCGCACGTGCACAGCAGTCGTGGGTGCTTGAATTTACGTGGTATGACACTTCTTACTGAAAATGCTGCATTTCCGAAATTTGCCAAACCGAGAAACTCAGATTCCTTGGTATCTCGCGGTACAAATTCAAATTGAGAGTCTGCTGGACTAGAATCTTAATTTGAATTTGTAAGCCCATCCGCCGCCGCGCGCCCGTTTGAATTTGTACCAAGGAATTTGAGTTTCTGGATTTGGTGGACTTCGGTGGTGCAGCATTTTCAGTGGAATCTGTCAAATTAATTCGGATATGCATAAGATGTGTACACAGACATTCATACATCCGCACATATATAACGAACGCGTGCACACATACAACTACACACATTGATATATGTAGATATACGTTTCCACAGACACACACTATCACGCATGCTGGTAAATTTTGTATATCTGAATCCACAAATATTAGATACTACCCAGGAATATCGGGAAATATTGTCCTGTAGATCAGATCAAAAGATCCCGGTATTCTATCAAAAGAACCCTGTATTCCATCAAAAGAGCCTAACATTGAATAAACAGAGGACCTTTGAATCTGTTTATTCATTTAATCCGTATAAATAATATATTCTGTACATACAAATGTGTGCAAATGGCTCGGGTGAGGGCGCGACGTTGCCCCATGTTTGTGGCTGTGTCTGTTCGTTGATGTGTGTGTGTTTTTGTGTGCAGGGCAAGGAGGAGAAATGAATGAGGACTTCCTTGAAAACGATATTGATGGTGATGTAGGTGGATATCTTGCCAAGAGTAAGCGTCAGCGCCGTCAGCCTAATGCCGCTGGTACCCATCTACGTGTCTACCCGCCTATATATCTATATATGTGTGTGTACACGCATATATCTGCGTTTAAGCAAACACACACATACGCAAACACACTCTCTTTCTTGCGCGAGCGCGCGCGCGCGCGCGCGCGCGCTCTCTCTCCCCCTTTCTCTCTCTCTCTCTCTCACACACACACATGTAAACATGCCTGCGTACGCATGTATATATATATGTATACACGTGCAAATCTTTGTGTACATATATGTATATATGTGTATGCGCACACATGCGTGCGCACATACACAAACACGCACATACACAAAAAAAAAAACACGCACACACACACACACACACCGTCACCAGTATATGCACACACAAACAGTGTCGGGTGCAGCCTTTCTTCGCAATCTCTCACTAACGGCCCCCCACACACACATACACACATACACACATCGTGTGCACCTCACAGCGCTGCAAAGAGCGAAGGCGCGCAAAAAGGATTCAGAATCCTCAGATTCTAGCAGTGACTCGTCTGACGAGGCGCCACGACAAGCTAAGCGCGCAGCGCCCTCCTCGTCGTCGTCTTCCTCCTCGGACGACGATGAGGGCGCGGCGCCCGTTGCGAAGCGGCCTGCGCCTTCTGCGAAAAAGGCGGCTATTCAGGATAGCAGCAGCGATAGCGAGTGATTCTTTGGGGGGGCCTGTGTATTTGTGTGAATCTATATGTATACACGTATGCATATCTTCATTTATTGTGTGCGTGTGTGTGTTTTTGTTTGTTCGCTCAGTGTGTAAGTACATTTATACATATTGCCCAAGCGAAAGAAAGTCATCCCATCAAGGTGGCTGGCGCGAGGATTTGGATTGAATGGAGAGAGGGTATCCGAGAGCGGGGGGGTTCGGTTCAAGTCACGGTATTTCAAATCTGGGTCTAGACAGGTCTAGTGTAGCGTGCAAAAGAGCCCTGCAACCATGGATCTCTTTTCGTGCATTGGAACGATCTGCCACGTAGTAGCGGACAATCTTGATAGTCAAAAGCGCCTTGTCTTGTGAAGACGGCCACGAACTTTGGAAGCAATGTGCGCACGCACAGGTGCAGACGCTTTTACGCACACTGAACAGAAATATTTGTATACATTAAATGTGCACCTACACTCGTAGCATTACAGCAAATTCCATGTTTGCGCCCGCGCTCAAACCAAGCAAATTTCATTCCATAACCAGCAAAATTCCACCAAGCAACATAACCATTCAACCTTGACAAAACTGGCCTGAAGTCTTAATGGAGTCACGGTGACTCCTACTTTTCAAATTCCTTCAAAATTTCCCCGGCCAGTTTTTCAACTGTAGGCACGCACAGGTATGTCTTTTCCACAAGTTGCCTGAATGATTTCTTTCTTTCTTTCTTTCTTTCTTTCTTTCGAATGATGCCCCGTGGGGCTTAATAGCTTGAATTTACGATAGACAAAAAAAATATGCAAGGGTCTGTCTCACCCTCGATGAAGCCTTTGGCCCCGGGGGCACTATAACAAGAAAAGAGGATTTGCCTCGGAGAAAAGAAATTTGATCCTGCATGTTGCAAACTTACTCTATTGACTCGGAGAGTTTTGCTTTATGTCTAATATTGGTGACTCGTGACTCGTTTCAAAGGCATTGCACAGGGTAATTATGGCTGCACTGGCAAGAGAGACTCGAAAAGTATATATCATGGAATATATATATGGCAAGGCAAACTTAGTGTGTGCTTCAAGGCAGATATATACATGTGCATGTGCATGTACCGTGACATAGGCCATCATAATGGATTGGTTAAATTGTGCATACATCGGTGGGACTCGGGATAGTACACTAGTGCAGTTTGCTCTCTCTTTGATGAGCTTGCTTGCTCGCACTGGTGCACATCCTTCACACCTGTCCATGTGTAGTTACGCGTTCTCTCACACGTTATGTGTATCTGACGCTCTGTTGCATGCTTGTTGATCTATGTATACGCGCGCAGGCACACACGTGGCAGATGATGGAAGCTATGATTCGAAACAGAGCGACGCATGGTCGCAGGTCAGCGTGCTTTCAGAGTTTCACACAGGCTACCCCCCCGCTGTCAGCGCCTGTTGCGCAGCCCATGGCCAGCACACCTGCCTGTGGGAGCCCTGTACGTTGCTCTATTTCGATCTGTCGTGCTGCTTGGTCTCTCAAACTCAGAGCCAGGGGCACTCAATCGCATCCACCTTCATTGGTACGCTCTTTGTCAACCTATCCCTGTTTGTATCTCTCGCACTCTCACGCGCTCTGTTGCGTAGACTCACATGCACGCGCGCGCGCTCAATCTCAATCTCTCGTTGATTATTTGTTTACACCCACGTATAGCAGATGGTAGAGGATATGATTAGACACGCTGATACGATGCACTCGCAGAGAGCGTGCCTGCACAGTTCTACACTGCTCCTGCGCAGTCCTACTTGGCGCCTCAGCGGCTACGGCGAACATGGCTAGCGCGCCTGTCTCCAAGTGGGAGACCCTAAAAAGTGTAATTTCCCCAAAAAGTATCAGAGGTGCGAGGCAGAGTGTGTTCTGAGTCAGTCATTCTAGGTATCTGACGACACCGCAGGGGTGAAGTAAAATGTTGACTGAGAGGAGTCAGAGGGTGGTTGGGATAAGGAGGTGTAGTCGTCATGACTGTGACGCAGTCAATGCATGCACACACGCAGTATTTTGAGTCTTTTGTCATTGTTGCGGGCTTCTGGTACAACAAACCTTGTGATATTGATGAATTGTCTCACTTGCACAAATTAAGAATGTGACTATATTTCCAACCCCCCGTACGATCGATCTGTTACACAGATGGCAGGATTGATTTTGTGTAATGAAAATACAATCTCGAATCTGCAACTTGAAGCTCGAATCTGCAAACTCTATTACAAGTCTTGTCAGGATCTTATTGACTGCAATTGGTCAACAGGTGAGTAGTCCACTACTCTCGTGCAAACAGAAAAATCCTTTCAAGACAAATGTTTAAGCCAAGCTAAACAAGTGGGGGCTTGTTGTTTCTTTTGATTTGTTGAAACAAAACAACCGTGCCAAAACTGTAACAAGTTGACTAAATTACAAATTGGAATTCCACAATCTCCCGATGGATTATACTCTCGCCGAAGTAATTACAAAAAGATTGTCCGAAAGCTCAGCGGAAGTTGCCCGAGAGATTCGAGGTTCATTTTTCACCCCGCAAAGTTGGTCCTGCCACCAGTGTAAGATTCTGTCTTTCAATGATTTTGAAATAGTGATTTGGAAAATATTTTGTGAATTACATTACCATTAAAGTGATTTGCGAAATACAGTAGAGATCATTTTCGATTCTATCAAAAGGTGATTTTAAATCTCAGGAATGATTTAAAATTGTAAAATTTAGAAATTATTCTTGACAAATCAGTCATTTCAGACATTACTTCTTGGTCACCAAAAATCACCACGATGACCTTTTTGAATTCAAAATCAATTATGTAATCTTCATTAATATAGCCCGGGCCCCAAAAATTGATTTTATATTATTATTAAATCACTGTTTGGGTCTTTTATATTGATTGATGTTGCTTTTATTACTCCATAAAAATTAGCTGGAATCTCTGTTTGCCCGAATCCTTTTTTCAGATTTGAGATCTCTGTGTGCTGTGATTTTTTTGGTGTGTGTGTGTGTGTGTGAATGCTAGGCCTTTGTTGTAACAAAAAAACTCTCTTCCACCCCTCTCAACCAGGCTCCTGCGCCTGGTTGTCGCCATTCTTCTTGTGTGATAATCATACATGTGTGCTTGTGTGTGTGTGCCTCTATATGTGCGTGTATAAATGTGTCATTAAAGTGATCAATATCAACAAATATAAGCAAAACCATGACGACGTCATTTGCAATATTGAAGTAGAAACAGAAATAGATGTTCATAGTGACGTACGTTTTCAAGAACGAGAATACCAGTTCCACTTTACTGATATCCAACTGACATTACATTTGTTTCCGTGGAGTGGAATCATTTATCCCCCACCTACCCTGATTAGAACATTTGATCGAAACCCGTTTTTACAGTCTCTTTTCCGAAACAGAAACCTCTTTGGGAACTTATACAAGCTTTGTCATTGAAATGAAGTTGTGTTCAACTTGTTCCGCACTGCTAAATTTTCCCGACGAGACAACTTGGATTACTTCAAAAGATAATGAAAATCTTGAGATATGCCCGTTCTTAAAAACTCATTGGTGAAATTAGCTTAGGAATTCGGGTCAAACATTGATCCTGCTACAGGGTCGTTCCGGGGCATAGAAACCACCTAAATGACCCAGCCAGCGAGTTTCAAAGCACACAGTACCCAGCCTGCCAGCGTTGTTTCTATAAACCATTAAAAAGCTACCACCCAGCCAGCGAGTTTCTACACTCCCCGTAGAAACTCTAACTTTGTAGTAAGAGATTTTATGAATCGTTAAGAAAGTCATAGAGAAAATCATCAAGATTTTTCATAGAGAAAATCTGATATTTTCATACAGGAAATTAAGATTTTCATAGAGAAAATCATAAATCAATAAGAAATTGCGCAAATCGCTGCCAGCGGGTTTCTAAACCCACAGTGAAGAAACCGGTCAAATTCCAGACTACCGTTTCTATGAATCATTAAGAAACTGCCCAAATCGCTGCCAGCGGGCTTCTAAATCCACAGTGAAGAAACCGGCCAAATTCCAGACTACCGTTTCTATAAATCATCAAGAAAATGCCCAAATCGCTGCCAGCGGGTTCCTAAACCCTCAGTGAAGAAACCGGCCCACTTTCAGACTGCAGTTTCTATCTGCCAGTTTCTATGTCCCGGAACGACCCTGTACCGGCGTAAAACAAGCAGTGAAGTGACAATTTTTCAGACAAGTGACAGAATACAATACGAATAAGTAAAATACAATAAATGCGTCTGTATTCCGGACTCTGGGGTGGTCCTGTATTGTGAATCCCAGTTTACCATCCTGAATCCACTCCCGCTTGACGGGCCCAAGCTTTGACGCTCTGAGAGCGTGTATTCCTCTTTACATCTCCTTACGCGTGCACGTTGGAGTGGGGAAAACAAACGTACAACACGCCGGCCAAAGGGTGATGGATTCATGAACGAATTTATTAATTCATTTATCCATTCATTAGATTATAAAAAAAAATCTGAGCTGTGAATTGAGAAAAATAAATTACATACTATATGAATAGGACAGTCTACCCATCAGGATGCAGTCGATCGGTCTGGCCTGCGGCGCATTTTGTTTGATAAGTCTTGCCTGCTGCGCATTTTGTTTCAGGAAAATCTGGCCTGCAGCGCATTCGTTCATAATGAATCTTCTTGTTAATCATTCTGTGGTGTGCATCTGATTGCAAGTTGCTTATTTTGTTTACCAATTCCTTGGTGGCGAAAAATAATCAAACTCCAACACTGAGTGATCACATGGACACAATTTGTTCCAAACAATAATTAAGAAAGTGTCAAATAACAAACCCTTTGTCAAATCAAACCTCTTGAGATACAAATCGCACGATTCCAATTCAAAACAGTTTATAAGAAACAATGTCAAAACAGTTTTAAGAAACAACGTACGTCAACACATGTAACATAACTATCACAAATACTAGACTTTTCTCTATTCTTCTCCGTTTCTGAGCTGTTTCTTCGCGCCTCCTCCTAAACCTCTGGCATAGCAACGATCTATTCTAGTAGCTTTGCTGGAAGCTCTATGTGTAATTACCGAACTAATCTGGGACCAAAGATTTTGAGAAGTTTTTTTCTTCACTGGCACATTGTGCCCGATGTTCTCCCACGATCTCTCAGTGGTTTGCCTCGCAAGTCCTTGCATCTCACGGTCTAGTAGCTTTGCTGGAAGCTCAGGCTGTGTGCTCAAATCCTTTTCTTTGGATTCGTGAATATCTGGTTTTCCTGATATTTTTTTGTGTGTGCAAGGCCTTTGTCTCTAAGAAAAGCCATTCTTCCGCCCCTCTCAACCAGGCTCCTGTGTCTGGTTGTCGCCATTCCTCTTGTGTGCTGATTATACATGTGTGTCTCTGTGTGCGTGCCTTTGTATGTGCACATGAAAATGTGTGGGTAAGGTGATAAATATTTAGCATGTGGGTAAGGTGATAAATATTTAGCAAATATAAGCAAAACAGTGACGACGTCACGTGCAGTATTCACATAAAAGACAGAAATACACTCAGATATAGTGACAGCAAACACGCAGTGAAGTGGCAAGTTTTTAGACACGTGATAGAATGCAATACGAATAAGTAAAATACAATGAATGTGCCCATCTTCCGGACTCTGGGGGAAGGTCTTGGATTGTGGTTCCCCGTTTACCATCCTTAGTCCACTATTGTTTGACAGGCCCCAGCTTTGACGCTCTATAAGCGTGTGTTCCTCTCTCTATCTCTTCACACGTGCACATTGCGCCCTATGTTCTCCCTCCATCCCTCTGTGTTTGGCCTTGCACCTCCTTGCACCTGCTGAAGGAAGGACATAATCACCGGATTGTGTGCTTCGCATACCTGTGTCACATGATCGGCGAAGAGCTTGTCTTTTTTTCCTTCTTGTACATTGAGCTTTTTGAGCATGGTGCAGAAGTCGCTTTCAATCAGCTGCAATTCTCTTTCATAGTATCTCGATGGCTGCTGCCAAAATATCCACGTCAGGTGCCCTCACCAGTGTTGCCTTTCCACTTTCACCGATCCACCTATTGATTGCCTTCGACAATGACTGGTGGTCACACAAATACAGAAACGGCTTCTCTATCAGCGGTCACGAAGCGATAGTAAAAACGCTGCCAATTCAGGCTGATTTGAGCTGGAGCCCTCCTCCTCTCATCCCCCTGTGCACTGCTGCTTTTTCTTTTTTCTTCTCAAGTTATTATATCATGCTTTTTTTGTCTGAACCGTCCCCTGCCGTTACTTGGCCCTGAAACCCCGCATGATAGCCTCCGAGCATGCCTATCTCTGTGCCCATACAGTAACCACGTTCTCTCCCCTGCAATCGCACTTGACATTCGTCTTTTATTTCTGATACTCTGGCTGCTTTCTTCAAAGCTACTTTTTCCTCGTCCGCCACATGGTAATCTTGGTGAACCCAACACGAAGCATACTCTCCGCTCACCGCGCATTTGATGTTGCTCTGTCGCCACCATGCTTTCCAGCGCACCGACTGCCCTTTGCCTCCTTTCTTATCCGTCTTCTCTCCTGCTTCGACATTTGCTTGCTTGCTGCGGTTTGAGAAGATTTCTTTTTCATCAACTTCAAACAGGCGTTGTTCTTCGTCTTTTTCCCTCCTGCACCAAACCACCCCATCCTTCGACCTGCCCATTTTTTATGACCACTACTCCTGCTCCGATTCCGATAAACTTTCCAATACTACCACGGTAGTTCCATCATCCGTTCCCTACAACTTTAGGCCTTCTCGTCCAGCCGACGAAAAGAAGGGAGGGGCTGACATTACTACTTCGCCTTCGAGTCTCTTGGCTTGAGCCTTGAACTCCACCATGTCGGCCACCCCCTCTCCAATCTGTGCCTCTGCTATGTGCCGCACGTCTCTTTAGTTTTCCGACGAAGCTTGTACCCGTGTGCATGCTGACTGTTACCTGTTCACCGAGTCATCTTCTTGTCGCCGCTTCTTTTTTGACTGCGCTACTCCTGTCAAGCTCTGCTGTATTGTGATTTGCATGGTTCGGAGTTCATGCGTAGAAACATGCGGTGGAAAGTGTCCCCAATGTCAACGGCTGCATATGACCCTCGCCTTCTTCCTGAGCAAGAAACGCCAATAGTCACGGATAGGAAAGACTTGGTCCCTGGATCAAAAGATTCCAGCAAGTGGTTTCGTCAGCCTGAGAATCCAACACTCGTCGCAGGTATGGAAAGAGCGAGTGGACAAAATAAGAATCATCACGACGGAAGGTCTGACTACATGCCTGGACCCAGGACAAGGATGGACAATCAGTAGCGGGGGATGGAATTTTCTGAAAAAGCAGGAGAGTTGGGAAGGCCACGAACAAGCACTGATTACAACTATTCGACAGGAGTTTAAACGAACAGAAGAGTGGGAGGAAGCTAGATACAGACCACTAACGTGGGCAGTATTACGAGCACTACAGCAGATCAATAGTGCCACGAGAATTGAAGCAGAAGCAGTCTGCCCCTCCTTTCTTTCAGTCAGCGGGACGAGGAGATCTATTCTGTTGGGGGGAAAAGAAGGACCAACGGTAAAAACATGGGAGAGCCTATCATCATTTTCCCCCAATAGTGGCTTGGTCGTGTGGTGCAAGTTAAAAAAAGGGCAACAGGAAATCCGCTCACTCGACATCAGCGAGAAAGAAATCCTCTCTAACTATGACGAAACGAAATCAAAAGGGGCGAAGAGACAAAATAACAGGAGCAAAAAAAATTGCACATCGCGGGCAGAGTGTATGGTGGAAGCAAGGCAACATCAAAATGGCTGTGAGCGAGAATCACGCTTCATAAAGATCTCACTGTCACGACAAAACAAACTCGGGCGCCATTGACAGCAGGGAGGGCGTCTGGCGAAAAGAACGAATGGCAAGTGCAACTGACAGGTATCGAACGGGAAAACTAGATGGGAACAGAGATCGGCAGATTAGGAGGTTACGGCTTCCGAGGCACAGTCTCAGAAGGTGATGGATCTAACCAAAAAG
>Ga0105055_10007756_pt1 | contig 14137 bp, 13 predicted proteins | sample BON03_FD_78090 | JGI IMG/M metagenome (GOLD analysis project Ga0105055, IMG submission 78090) | Freshwater microbial communities from Lake Bonney liftoff mats and glacier meltwater in Antarctica - BON-03 | ecosystem: Environmental > Aquatic > Freshwater > Ice > Glacier meltwater | place: Lake...
ATGTGGAATCACTGAATTCGCATTATATTTCTCCTGATGTAATTTAATTGCATCCCTCGACTTGACAGCTATGTCGCCTGCAAACGCGTTCCATGAAGTAGCTACTAAAGTATTTTTTTTGAAATTTTTTTTGAAATTCAGCCATAATTGGTCAACTTCTTCTGATGAGCTCCCTTTATTTCTCGATGAATACTTCTATTAATTTATTTCATTTTTCGATGATTTAATCAGGGCGATATAGGCTTACTATTGGTGTATACTCATTAGACCTGTGATAAAGCTCCATTCCTTCCGGTCTTGATTCTGATGGATTCAAGTCTATTGGACCAATTGATTTAATTAAAATGGCCATAAGAATGGAAACTTATCGCAGAGCCAACACGGAGACCATGGTTCCCAGTAATTCTATATTTCGGAGAAACATCTGCTTACCTCGAAAGTTTAACATATGTATTCATTTTATTGCTCACTACCAAATTCTTTATGCATTTTCACAGCTATCACATGTAACAATATGAACATGGGTGTTTTGAATCATACTTGTAGTATATTAGCCGCATCAACAAGCTCTCGTGGGGGAACTTGGTTGAATTTTTCGTAAGCTTTTAAACAAACCTCAACATCCGTGATGCCGAATTCATCTATCATCTCTATCATTTGATGCTGCAAGAATTCCAAAAGTTCATTAGACGGAACTAATTGTAGTTTCCAATAAGACTTGAGGGTGTTCGAAATAGAAATTGGATCAATTGACAAACCAGGTTCCAATAACTGTTTTTCAAATGCTTGCATTAGTTCACTTGATGGAATACGATTCACTCTCACAAATGCTTCTAACGAAGTCACTACATCCTGCTTCAAGTATGTACAACAGAACACAGCTGTTTGATTCTCCAAAAAATCCAAGAATTCCGGTGATTCCATCGTTTCCAATCTGGAGTAAGCCCAAAACATATTTAGAATGTCTTGAGGAACAAATTGCAGGTCAGGCTTCATAGCTCGAGATACAATCACGTCGACGACTTTCTGTGATGGAATGAAGTCCATTCTACTCAAGGACCACAAACAATTTGCGAGGTTTTGAGCATTGAAGTCGTTAATGATAGTGAAGATCTGGTTTTCCAGGTAGTCGTAGCAATCTTCGGAAGGAGACATACTCATCTTGGAATATGCCCATAAAATATTGCCAACAGCTTGAGGCTTTACGTCTCTGTTTAAGTTGATTAGTCGGTCTTCCAAGGTTTTCATGAGTTTTGGAGCGACACTGTAATTCAGAGCACCCCACCCCCAAAAAACGTTTGATATGTTTTGTACATTGAATTCATCGATTCCTAAATAAATCTGGTTCTCGAAATGCTCACGTAAACCTACAGATGGTAAAACATTCATTTTACCATAGGCCCAGAAAAGATTCCCGACTCCTTGCGGCCCAATTCTAAGCTGTAACGCTCTTGATTCAAAAGAAAGAAAGAATTCTTGTGATGGGAGATGATTCATACGAGCAAATGCCCACATCGAGACAGAAAGATCTTGTGAATTGCAATTGTTCAACTTTAACTTGGTCTCATTTTCAAAAAAGTGAAGATAGCCCCTCGAGATGTCAATTTCCAGTTTAGAATAAGCCCACAAAATGTTTGAAATCGATTGCGAGTCTAAGAAGCCACCTAGTTTCATCACTCGTGATTGAATGGCATCCAACAGTGGCTGAGAAGGCACTCGATTCGATTTCGCAAACGACCATATTGAATTTGAAATTTCCTGACTGTGAAAGGAATTCATTTTTAATAACATTTGATCCTCCACGAATGCTAAAAATGAATCGGATAGATCGATTCGCAATTTGGTACAAGCCCAGAAGTAACTCGAAACAGAATGAGGGTCTATGAGCCCATCTAATTGCATCATTCGCTTTTCAAATGCATCAACAACCTTTTGAGGCGGTTTTCGATTCAATTTTGAAAACGACCACATAGAATTTGAAATTTCCTGTCCCTTGAAACCTTTTACCTCCATCAGAATTTGCTTATCAATGAATTTGAAAACATCATGCGGCAACTCCAGGTTCAATTTACCATATGCCCAAAGCAAATTGGATATGGTAAGAGGCCTCAAAGCGCCATTCAATCGAAGAAGTCGAGATTCGAGTAATTTTTGAAACCCTGGAGCTCGGTAATTCAATTTAGCGAAGCCCCACATAGCACTCGAAATATCTTGGGGGTTCATTTCGTTGACGTTTTTTTCTGCACACTTTACCAAATAGTTCAAGAATTTTGAACTAGGTTGCAGTTGCATTCTGCCGAAAGCCCATAGGATGGTCGATGTATCTCTTGGACTCAAGCACTTGTCACTTTCAATCGTTTGAATTTCAAGCGCAGATATAAGGGCAGAGGGGGGAATTCGATCTAACCGAGAAAAGGACATCAAGCAATTTGCAATGTGCTGTGAACCAAATCCATCTATAGAAACAAGCATGCTTTTGAAAAAGGAGCTAGAAAGTTCGTCCGGTAATCTCAGATTAAGTTTAGCATACGATCCCAAAACATTCGTAAAATGATTTGGATGAATAGTTCCGTCTAATGACACGAGTTGTTTTTCCAAAACTTGGCGAATCTGTAAGGGAGGGGTCTGACGAAATTTTGAATATGCCCAGAATAGTTGATCGATGCTGGAGTCCTCATACGTAGAATAATTATCGAGTACATGATTTTCAATTCCACGCATTATTTGCTTTCCTGCAGGTTGGTTTAATTTGCCGAACGCCCAGAACGTATTTGAAACATCTCTCGATGAAAATGAACTTATTTGAGAAAGCAACTTGACTATCAAACTATCCCACAGTTGGGATGGAGGATTGGATTCTAACCTCGCATAGTAACGAAGCAACGTAGGTATATCGTTGCCCTCTAATTGGTCAATGAAAGGAAGAATAGATTGGTTTATGGCATCAGAAGAGCAGAGAATGAGACTGCGGCTTTTGGAATCTGTCGCTACTTGAGCACACTGAGAAGCCAACGAGATCACCCGTCCTTTATCATGTGATTTCAATTGGAGTTCCGCAATGGCTCGGTTCAAGTACATCGCTCTGGGGTTAGAATTCAGCATTTGTCGTCCGGTTCCATTTGCTAGCAACCGATTCATTTCGGTGGTCTTCAATTGTATCAATTTTATTTCAATTTCAATCAACAAGCCTGAATGAGGTGGTTCATATGGTTACTAGGGAGTGCTGGAGCCAATCTCTTGATATCTCCCAATGAATTTCAAGCACAAACAGGTGATTCAGTTTGCCTAGCCTCCGACGCCTACAAAGTTTGTACCATTGTGGATGATGTGTTGAGTCCCGTCAGGTTTAATGTATCTCCAGATGTGGAAACTGTGCTAGTGAGCGTGGCCGATGGCGATCATAAGCGTGCAAGATACACCACCCGCAGAATAGCCATGGAAATATGGAGTGACCCTGAACCAAATTGCTTTGTGAATATTAGTTTTCCTGCAGTCGCGTCTTCATTCATCGACCCCGGTTCATTGAATATGCATTATAACGTAGACCATTGCCACGTAAACAAACAAATGACCTTGCGTCTGTTGCAGCATAAGGATGATGCTTCAGATATAGAGATATCATTGCCCTGTTCTAGTGGTGGACTGTGCGGTGGGACTCTCGTGCTTAGTACACTCGAGTATGGGACTCACGCATTATCGCTGGAATTGATAGTTGCAGGTAAAACAGTGCTATGGAGCGATGATTCTGTGCACACTATTGTGTTTGACGTGGTTCCTCCTTCAATACCGCTATTTAAAGCTACCTATCCCTCTCCTATTCTCGACTCCACCACTAGTCGAAGAAATCAGCGTATCGGTTTTATAGGGAGTCTTGATTATGACGGGCAAAAATCCATTTGGATTCCTCTCATGGATACTCTGAAAGAATTCGCCGATGTTTCGTTCTTTTCATTCACCCGTACCAACTCCGACAAGCTATTGACGTTTTTGAAGTCGAGGTCCATTTCCCTGCACCACTTCTTGCTAGAAATGAAATTTAAAACACCTCCTCGTAATCCCTCTGCAAAGCATTTAATGGAACCTGTCTTAAAACAAGTTCATTCTTTGATTGGTTACCCACAATCCAATTCAGATCGGCAATGTTCTAAACGGCTTTACGAGAGAATTTATTTTTATGTCTCGCCCTATGCTGTGGAAATTTTGGTCAATTTGGTGGGGTGTTTTCAAGGATTAGATATTGCGGTCATTGCGAATTCAAAATCAGACCATGATGCATTCTTGGTCGCATGTCTTTTTCTTTCTGGTGTCGGTGCTACAATAATGGAACTTCCGAATCCGTCACCTTCAAAGTTGATCCCAAACGAGGTAACAATGGTTGCTCCATCTTTACATACGCTAAGTACTATCGAGTCGCCAAATGTAAAATCATATGTGATTAGTCCAGGAGTAAATACTTCGCGTTTCTTTCCAGTTCCAAAGATGAATTCTGGAAAAGCAACAATTGGATATGTTGGACGATTAGCGCCTGAGAAATCCATTGGTCTCTTCATTCGTATGGCTGCATTTTTGAATGATATGAAATTCGTCATTGTTGGTTTTGGTCCAATGCGTGATTCGCTTCAACTTCTTGCAAAGGAATTGAATGTCCATGTAGAGTTTGTTGGATCACTTTGGGGTGATGAACTTGTGAATACCATGCGTTCATTTGATCTTATAGTACAACCAACAATAAGAGGGGTAAGTGCTATATATATACGGGGTTGATTTTAATGGAATTAATAAAGGAAACCTTTTGCATTACCAACTTGGAAGCCATGGCGTTAGGTATTCCAGTAGTATCATTTGGAATTGGAGGCGTATCTGACTATCTGCGTCACGAGTTCAACGGATTTATTGCTCCCCAACCGACACCACTATCACTTGCAGAAACTGTTCAAAGTGCATTTGCGCATCCCGACTTCGCCACCATAAAGCAAAACGCTCGAAACACTGCTTTAACTTTTAGCATTGAGAATATGATATCCAAATACTTGTCACTCTACGCATCTCTTGTTTAAACTGATCGGTGCCAGACTGAGATTGGTGTGTACTAATTCATCTGCCCTCATTGTCACTGTGAGGCAGGTCGAGATATTAACGCAGCGAGGAGCATCCTCCTCAGTTTTTTAGCCTTGAGCAACATAATGTTTAAGAGAGGTTCACTTGGAGAAGCAAGTGTGTCCTATGCCCCTACAGTCAGCCATTCAGTTCCTGTAAGCGAAAATGGTGTATCTTCAAAGTGTCTACTTTTTTTGACTTTTTTATGATGATAATTTATTTTAGTGATGGATCGATGTTTGGCACTATTTGAGGATGATGACATCAAATTGATATACAAACCCTCCAGCTACTCAGGAGCGTTTATAAACACTCGTCTCCCTGATGGATTTCATGTATTTATGCCTCAAATAGTTAGTCGTAACATCCCGGTAAGTCTCCCGCTCTCCTTCCGCCTCTGGTTGTTAATACTACATGTAGGACATCTTGATTATAGGAAAGCACGATCTTGCCTTGAAGCCGTTTAAAAAGTGGCGCAATGACAGGGCTATAAGACGCACCTGCTTAGTCATGGTGCATGGCAAGCCCGATCAAGCGATTCTTGACTCTGTATCAATCTTGAACCAGTATCGTTGCAATGGATCTCCTAGTTATTGGCTGAGCCTTTTGTCGGTAGAGATTCCGTTTTTTGACAGCGCTACTTCGTTAAAGGTCACATTGAAGAGGTTAGGGTTTCCAGTAGTGGGAAGCGGGAAGGCTGCGTTGTCATTGAGTCGCGGCTCCAATGGCACTTTCTTAGCAACAGTTGCAGTGAGCTGGCCTGAAAATTCAAAATTTGAATACGAAATTCCTGAATTAGATAGGATGAGAAAATTTGGTGCAAGGGAAGAAAGTTTTTGGAATGCCACTTGCGAGGAACGGAGAATAGTTTTGAAAAAGTACGAATATTCCGGTTGTTTACAAGATGCCGTGGAGTCTAGACAGCCTTTAGGTCATTTTACCGGCCACCAGCAATTCGGAAAGAACGATTTTAAGGTGAAGGACGGGGTTTTTACACCGCATGTGTCATCACTAGCACTAGTTGACACAGCCGTGCAGTTCATTCAAGACTTCACTGAAAACATTCTCGATCTCGGAACCGGATCGGGATGTTTATTACTGTCAGTGCTAGATGCATTTCCTTGCAATGGGTATGGCATAGACATTAACCATGGTGCGTTGTCATTGGCTCAAGAAAATGCGCAATTACTCGGAATTGAAAATGTATCTTTTAAATATTGCGATTACACGACACAAGATGTATCATCAGTATTTCCAGGAGTTTCGTTTTCTGTAATTATTTGCAATCCGCCATATCTCCCGGAACAACTGGCGTCTTCTTTCGAGGGGTTCGAACCGAAAAGTGCAGTAAGCGGAGGTTCTGATGGACTAGATATGTATCGAGAGATCGCAGCACTGTGCAAAGGGTCCTTGCAGGTAGAACCCGGTGCCAAGTTAATCCTTGAAGCGCCTGGAAATTTCAAACACGATCTCATCACTAAGATATTTTCAGATTTGGAATTCTGCGGCTACGGTGAACAAGACGCCAAAGGCATGAACCGATGCCTGGTGTTCAAATTTTAGTTTCCTTTTGAATTTTTGATGATGATATCTGTGAATAGAACAATCGGACAGACAACGAGAACCTGGCAGCCCGTGAAAACTCCACAACTAGAATTTAGGGAAACCTTTTGAGAGGCCTCCGTACATGCAAGTACTCGGAGACCATTATTTCAAAACAACCCACAAACCAATCTTTCAGACAAACGAGATTCCACTTGATAATTTCAAAGTCATCTATAGACTCAATAAAACTAATGTGTGTTGTCATCACCAAGATTTACCTTCACCGATTGCGGCTTACCTTCAGTATGCTTCGCACATATAGTAGATGGCGTCTTGACCTCGTAGGCAATCAGCACCTTTTACAGTATCACAATCATCTAAATCACTATTTGTTCATCAACTTCTCACAACCACTCAGTTTTCGTCTTTTTTTATTTTTACATTTTTTAATTTTTAATTTTTACATTTTTACATTTTTTTTTAAATCTCACTCCTAAAATGTGTCTAGGTTTAATTCTAATGAAAACGTGAAGCGTAGAAAAAAAGTTTCCTATTTTTTGATTTCTTTTTCAATCTCACTCCTAAAATATGTCTACGTTTAATTGTAATGAAAACGTGAAGCGTAGAAAGAAACACAAGTGGGATTGAATGAACTCTTCATAGTGAAAAGGCGTGGGGATTGAATTACCAAGTTTTAATCTTGTTCAAGCGATGTTAAGCAGATCGGCACGTACTTTGGGTCGTCACCACCAATTCGCTCGGTCATTCAGTGCCAAATCCCAGGAATACAACGTAGTGGATCATGACTTCGATGTAGTCGTAGTTGGAGCTGGAGGCGCAGGTTTGCGAGCTGCCATGGGTGCTGCAGAACAGGGTTTTAAAACGGCGTGCATCACCAAGTTGTTCCCTACCAGATCGCACACTGTTGCTGCACAAGGAGGAATTAATGCTGCGCTTGGAAATATGTCAGAAGGTACGTTTAAATCTTGAAACATGGTCTTCTTAAACTAATGAGGTTTTAGATGATTGGAGATGGCATATGTATGATACTGTAAAAGGTGCTGATTGGCTAGGAGACCAAGACGCCATCTACTATATGTGCAAAGAAGCACCAGCTGCTGTCCGTGAGCTAGAATCATTCGGTCTTCCTTTTTCGAGAACGGAGGAAGGAAAGATCTACCAACGTGCTTTTGGAGGTCAAAGTTTAGACTTTGGCAAAGGAGGTCAGGCATATCGATGTGCATGTTGTTCTGATCGTACTGGTCATGCTCTCCTCCACACTCTGTATGGTCGTTCATTGGCATTCAACACGAGCTACTTCATTGAGTACTTTGCATTGGATATTATCATGAACTCCCAAGGCGAGTGCGTAGGTGTCATTGCAATGAATATGGAAGATGGTACTCTTCATAGATTCAATGCCAATAACACTATTCTTGCAACAGGAGGGTATGGTAGAGCTTACTTTAGTGCTACATCCGCACACACTTGTACTGGTGATGGAGGCGCTATGGCACTTCGTGCAGGTATTCCTTTGGAAGATCCTGAGTTTGTGCAATTTCATCCTACCGGTATTTACGGTGCTGGATGTCTCATCACGGAAGGATCTAGAGGAGAAGGAGGTATCTTGCGTAATTCCGAAGGAGAGCGCTTTATGGAAAGGTATGCACCTTCAGCTAAGGATCTCGCATCGCGCGATGTTGTGTCTAGATCGATGACAATGGAGATCAGAGAAGGGCGTGGTGTTGGTCCAGAGAAAGATCACATCTATTTGCATCTCGACCACTTGCCAGCGGAGTTACTTGCAGAGCGTCTCCCAGGTATATCAGAAACCGCCATGATTTTTGCAGGAGTAGACGTCACGAAGGAGCCAATTCCTGTGATCCCTACCGTGCATTACAATATGGGTGGAATCCCTACCAATCACTTAGGAGAAGTTCTCGCACCAACTAAGGAGAATCCTGATAAAGTAGTACCTGGTTTGTTTGCAGCTGGAGAAGCTGCTTGTGCGTCAGTTCATGGTGCTAATCGATTGGGCGCCAATTCTCTTCTTGACATTGTAGTGTTTGGAAGAGCATGTGCCAATCGCATAGCTGAGATCGCGAAACCTGGAGCTGCAAAGAAGGACATGCCTGCCGATGCGGGCGAGCAATCCATCGCCAACTTGGACAAGGTACGCAATGCAAGTGGGACGATCTCCACTGCTGATCTCCGTCTAAAAATGCAGAAAGCGATGCAAACAAATGCAGCAGTATACCGAACCCAAGAAACCTTGGCGGAGGGAGCTAGGTTGATTGATGACGTAGTTGGTGAGATCAGAGACGTGAAGATCTCTGACAGGTCGTTAATATGGAACTCGGACTTGATTGAAACCCTGGAACTTCAGAATCTGTTGGCAAGTGCATCGTGTACGATTCATGCTGCTGAGCAAAGGAAGGAGAGTAGAGGAGCCCATGCAAGAGAGGACTTTTCAGAGAGAGATGACAAGGACTGGATGAAGCATACATTGGCATACCATGCTGATGGAAAGACGACCATCACCTACAGGCCTACTCACCAGGGTACTTTAGATGAGACAGTGCAAGCGTCATTTCCTCCGCAAAAGCGTGTCTACTAATTTTAAAGAACAAACATTTTTTAAGAATGTCCATTAGAGAAATAAACTGGAGTCCAGGTGGGTTTCTAGAAAATCATCCTGTTTTCAAATTGAGTGAAACATTCCGTGGTTGTATTGAAGTTAATGGGCCAGACGGGATATCAATTTGGGTATCCAGGTGTCCTTTGCTGATCCATTTGCGAAATCTTATTATGAAAACGTATTACCTGACGAGGTTTTAGTTTCTAAAGAGTTAAAGGTGAAAAAGCATCAAGCTTGTGCGAAAGGCCGTGGTCATGTATTGATTCCTTTTATCATTGGTATTGGTGCTGGATGGGTATGAATACTAAGATGTCATTGCAGAGATTTTTGGTAGGCATGCGAGACCATTATGGGATGCAGAAAGAGGGACGTCAATGGTATAAAGCAATTTTTGAATGTTTTAATGGCTAGTTCATGGAAGGCGTTTGCAAGCGATATTGCTGCCAAGTCGAGGGATGCTATTAAATTACATCATGAGAAATATAATGTGAATTCAGTGATATCTCAGAATGTTATTGCTTTTGATTACCTCACGGGTTGTCATCAGGCTATTTTCTTTCAACAAGAAACTCTTGTTTTTGAAAAATTAGCGTTTTGATGGCTTCTATTCACTACTTGCAGTGTTTTAATTAGATCGATCGTTGTTAAACAACAACAAATGGAGTACGAACATTCAAAACGGATAGGTCCCCGATAGAGATTGAAGTGATGCTCTCTACAGGACGAGTGCAAGATGTAAGTGTTCGATGACTGCTATTAAAACTCACCTTTTTAATTAGTACTCGGATGCGGTATTAGCCATTATCGCTACCATTATGGTTGTCCCAACTATGAAAATTGATGAATCAAGCAAAGCAGAGATTTTGGTCACTGGCACTTCTTTATTCCACGTTCTCACGACACGATACCGTTTGGAAACACTGACATTATTCTGGCTCTCTTTTTGGACCATCTTTCAGGTAATTTCAAATCCATTTTATAATAACTGATGGCTCACAATTATACATGTAGGTTTGGATTTGGCATGGCAGAAAATTCCGTGGTGTTTCCCACACTAGCGTTTGGGTCGTGTACACGAATGGCTTTGAACTCTTAGCTGCTAGTTTGTTGCCTTTCAATGCTGCTCAAGTGTCATACTCTGCTGGATCAACAGGCACCGGGTCTATTATCGATGATACTATGATTTGGCCATTTTTCGTCAACGTTTGTTTCCTATCACTAGGTAATCTGTTTTTCCAGTTGTTAGCAACATACCAGCGAAACCATTGGTATTCTCAGTTGTATTTACAAGAAGCTATAATAAACATGGCGCTTTCTCTACTTTCATTTGCGGTGGCTTTTTCTAGTCCCATGGCGGCTATAGTTATTTTTGGAATTCAAATTCCAGTAAATGCGGTTTTCGGGTTCAGACTCCGAAATCAGAATGCTCAAACTGCTGAGGTAGAAGTGGACCAATTGTCTTTATTGCAGTTTCCTCTGAGGGAACCGGATGATTACAACGAACATTACAAGCATCGATTAGAAACTTTTACAGGTGAGTCTATTGTGGCAATTTGGATTAAATAATTTAACTTTTATGTAGATGGTGTCATTGGAATAGCAGCCACGCTGATTATTCTGGACATCAGGCCCCCTTCGCCGTGCATGGAACTCACAGAGCCGGCATCTTGTCTTGTAGAATGGGACAGTAAGTACATCTGACTTCAACCTCTTTTTAAATGTAACATGTCCTCATTTTAACGCAACCTGTAGACGGATGTCGGCCCTCTATCGTTGCCGAATATCCATTTTTCGAATGCGTCTACGATGACAGAGAAGCTTTGTCGAAATCTCAGTGGTTGTTGTTTGCATATGTAGCAACTTTCGGGGTGATCAATATCTTGTGGATTTTGCATCACCATCTTTTTGAGCACATTGTTTCGGCAAAGTTCGTGGACGATTTATGGACGAGGTTTCTTAATGGGCATTTCTGTGTATTTGTTGCTTTGATTCCCTTTTCTTTCAGTTTAGTTACGACCTATGCGATAGAACCAGCTACCAAGAGATCTCATGGACGGTTTGATATTAACCCTGATCCTGATGCAGCGAAAACTGCTTGTGCATTTGCTGGACTCATTTTGATGTTCGCTTCTCTGTGTTTACTAGGCATCCTCATTCACCATTCTCTAGCTACAGAAACTCGTGTAGATACTATGGTGGTGCTACGCTTTTGCATAGTTCCCTTTGTAAGTCTGTTGACAGTGGTATTTAATGTGTCTGGTGCGTCTGATGTGTTATTGTGGCCTGTGGTTGGGATCCCTTTGATATTTTTCTCGTTGCGACTTCTACGCTGGAAACTAGCAACCTAAATTTACAGATCTATTTTATCTTAAACGGTATCTAATTTAAAGATTCAAAAATGAATCGTGAATATAGCGAGTGTTGCATACATAATTTCGGACCAAGCACAGACTCTAAAAAAATAACGCGACCAAAAAAAAGGGATTTTTGCTGATTTGTTTTTATGACGGTGGTAAAAACAGGGTCTGCCTAATGAAAATCCCTTTTTTTTGGTCGCGTTATTTTTTTAGAGTCTTTAGCACGCACGCGAAGAGAGCTGCGAAGCGGCTCGTCCTTAATAATTAAATTTGTTTTCAAATCTAGAACTTCAAATTCAAAATTCCTTGAACCCGGTAGACTTTCAAGATCCATTTCAAAATTCAAATAGGAATAATTTGAATTTTCCCCGAGGAAGTAGCCACTATGATACTCGTATTGTCATGATGGAAAAGCACCTTTTGAATCCCCTCATTCTGTACTTTAATATTTCGTAATAGTTGGCCCAAAGGCGTCGAGTGTATCGTCACAGAATTATCAAAAGCCCCAAGAACAAAATATTTGCCATCTTTTGAAAACTCTACATTTCCAGCCCACATCCTCTTTTCACCTGATCGTGAATAATGCATCGTCTTAAGCAATCCAAAATTATTCAAATCAACAACTTGCAGAGTGCAGTCTTTCGATGTTGTCAAAAGAAGAGGTGTTCTGGTGGGACTCAGATGGCTCGGCAGCACAGCCAAGTCCAATACATAGTCATTGTGCAAGTCCGTCCATACTTGTGATGGCTTCATGACAGGCGCATAGATGCTTTTATTCTCATCATCTTTGACTTTCTTTTTGGAAAATTGAGGATCTGCCTTCAAACTCCAAAAGTTGATTCGCTTGTCCAAACCTCCGGAGAAAAATCCCATGCCATCGGGTGCAAAGCACACACACTTAACCCATGTGTCTCGCACATGTCCCCAATACACTCTGAAACAACAGCCAGAGTGAACGCCCCACAATCTAACAGAGCCATCCATAGATGCCGACAAGAACAGCTTCCCGTCCCTATTAACATCAGCATCAATAACACTGTCTGTGTGACCGGTGTATGTGGTCAAGCATCTGCCGCTTTTACTCTCCCATAGTTTCAATGTAGAGTCGAAAGAACAGCTTAGAACGAACTGATCCTCGCATACAAAACGGCACCAAGGTATTATAGAAGTATGGCCTGCAAACAATCCTAAACATTGGCCCTTTTTTAAATCCCAAATTCGAATCAATTTGTCATCTCCACTAGTCAATACCATACTAGGATCTAGTGAACTGGCAGATATACTTCTTATCGATCCTTCGTGAGCCTGAATGGTTTTGGGAAACAGATGCAAATCGAGACCTGAGAAAATTCCATTCAAAACACGAAGTTTGTATACGATGTCGTGAATAAGTCTGTCGGTACTCGTAGATGTACCAAGACCCTTTCTTGACAGATGAAATAGATTCAATTTGAGAATAGAAGGCTCGAAAGCCAACAGACGTTCAATAAGAGGCAACGCATTCCTAATAAAGTTACTCATTAAAACGGCAGCGTTGTTTAAGGCTTCAGTCACTGTCAGCTGATCATCTAAGACTTCTGCAAGTGTCAATATCCCTGTACACAGAAACAGATTGTCCAAGTAACAGTCGATTATGTCTTCCACTTGCAACAGGGAAGCGATTCGCTTTTTTAGATAGCTTTCTACTTTTTCAAAATTATTCCCAAATATTGATTGCATTGAATAAGTTCCATCTAACGCTGTAGAAATAGGTTCACGTTGTTTCATTGCATGATTTTGGAAAATACAAGTTGTTCCAAGAGACTTTTCTAGTTGCTCATCTGTCCCAAAGTCATCTGGCTCTGATTCATCACTGGATAAAACTGAATCCTTTGCTTTGGAAGTCACTTTAGTTGCTAATAAGCTGCTTTCTTTAGGCGATGCTTTCCGAAATGAACTATGTAGTATCTCCACTCGTTCCATTAATACTTCCTTTTCGACATTTACATATTCAGAGGTACTAATAAATTGCTTCACTGACTTCCAAGTATCTTCTGGCATCTCGTTCAATGCGGATCTAGATTCGAGAAAGGTCAGCACCGAAGCAAGTGCAGCTTTCAATGCGTGCATTGATTCTTTATGGACCCCCACCAGGTCCTTGAGCACTAATACTCCTTTCAAGTGCTCATCATTGTCACTAAGAATAGCCGGGAAGGTGATTCGTGGGTCAGTTACTGTTGCAATGATCCATCTTTCATATGCTTCCAAGGCTTCTTTGGCTAGTGGATAGATGTTAATCCTCGGCGTTGCGTGCAATCGTTTCCAACAGGTCCTCGTCAATACTCTCTTGTTGCCGTGCAGCAAATGGTCGAATAGATGTTGAACTGTGGAAGCTTTTTCAGACTGCTCTGATAGTTCATAGCTCCACTCCAGTAGGTCGACCAGCATCTAAAAGAAAAAAAGTACCGTTACACATTTAACTAACTTTTCCCAACAAATGTTTCGAAAATGGTCGATTTGC